>MDSV01160230.1_pt1 | contig 14832 bp, 17 predicted proteins | sample 810851 | NCBI WGS metagenome assembly MDSV01 (sample SAMN05326640, study PRJNA326480) | marine metagenome | isolation source: seawater | place: Atlantic Ocean: North East | collected 2012 | reverse complement strand
TGCAATTGATCTATCATTTGCAACTCCCATAATAAGACCTTTTTTATTTTTCATTAACATATTGTAAATCAGTGTTTTTTTTTAAATATAGTTATATATACTTATAAAAATTAATAATCATATCTCTAATATGTCAACTGAGCCAAATTTAATAAATTCTAACACAAATCCACTTTCTCTATTTGAAGAATGGTTTGAAGATGCAAAAAAAAATGAGATAAACGACCCTAATGCTATGAATCTAGCAACTGTTTCCTCTGATGGAAAACCAAGTTCAAGAATCGTTTTACTAAAATCTTTTAATGACCAAGGTTTTATATTTTATACAAATTCTAATAGTAAAAAGGGTAAAGCCATAAAAAATAATACTAATGTAGCTTTAAACTTCCATTGGAAGTCATTACAAAAACAAATAAGAATTGAGGGGAATGTCTCTATTATTGGAAATGCTGAAGCTGATGAATATTATAATTCAAGACCATTAGGAAGCAGAATAGGAGCATGGGCGTCAATGCAATCTGATAAATTAGATGATAGATCTTTATTACTGAATAGGGTTGTAGAATTTGAAAAAAAATTTCAAAATAGTGATATTAGCAGACCATCGCACTGGAATGGATACCAAGTTAAACCATGTTTAATTGAATTTTGGCAGGATATGCCATTTAGATTACATGATAGAGTTGAGTTTAGAAAAGAAAAAAATAACTGGGTTTCAAGAATATTATATCCTTAATTATTTTCTTTCCATTTTTTTAGAATCCAAGAACTGGAATTAGATTTATTCTCTCCACCTATACCCCACAAAAGTTCTATTTCATTATTTTCACAGAAGATTGATTCTGGAGTTGATTTGTCATTTCTATCTCCACCATTAGCAAATTTGATTTTATGATTAGGATATTTTTTAATCACTTTTTCAATACCATCAATGCATGTAGTATCTACTTCACCACAGCTCATTACATCAATTACATTTTTTAAAGCTTTCATTATTATTTTTCTTTCTTCAAAAGGAAGGAATGCCTTACCTTTTTTATTTTGTAGCCACTTATCTGAATTGAGAAGTACAACAATATTTCCATGCTTACTTGCTTCTTCTATTAATTTGATATGACCACTATGAATTGGATCAAAACCCCCACTTACAAGTACTAGATTATACATTTTTTTTTCTCCAACTTTCAGGATCATTTAAAAATTCTTTTAAGCTTAGAATTTGCGACTCATTATAGACTTTATTTTTTTCAAGATATGTAACTATATTTTTCCAAGTACATAGTGAGTGAATTTTTATATCCAATTTAAATAAATCTGATTTTTTATAATCAAATATATCATAATAAAAAATTACAAATATATCTTTCACTATTAAGCCTGCTTCACGAATTGCATTAACAAAATTTACTTTACTACCTCCATCAGTTGCTAAGTCTTCTACTAAAAGTATGGATTGATTTTCTTTAAATTGGCCTTCTATTTGTTTATTAATTCCAAATCCCTTTGGTTTTTTTCTAATATAAACCATTGGTTTTTTTAATTTTTGAGAGAGAAACGCTGCATATGGAATTCCTGCAGTTTCTCCCCCAGCGATTATTTCATTATTGATGTGGTTTTCATCTAAATATTGAATTGCTTTATCAATAATAAAATCTCTTTCCTCTATAAATGAAATTATTTTTCTACAGTCAACATACACAGGGCTTTTTAACCCTGATGTGAGTGTAAAATAATTTTTAAAAGAGAAATTAACTGATCCAATATCAACTAAAATTTTGGCAATTTCTTCAGACATTAATTAAGTTATTTGAGCTATATGCTCTATTGAAAAATTTCCAGGTACGATCATTACAGGAACTCTTAAATTAGTAATTTCATTTGTAACTAATGAGTTTATTATTGGCCCCGGATCTTTATTATTTGGATCAGTTTTTGCAGCTAGAACAAGCACATTAATTGTTTTTTCCTCATCTATTAATTTTTTTAATTCAGATATAGTTTCTCCCTCTCTTATTGATAGTGCAGGAAGATAGCCAGTGTTATCTTTAACAAATGAGGCAGCTTTTTTAAGCATTTTTTCAGCTTCTTCCCTTGCCTCTTCTTTCATAATTTCTGAAACTCCTTTGGTTGTCAGAACTTCAGGAGGTTCAATAAAAGTAGCAATAATGATTTTTCTACCAGTCTTTTTTGACCTTGCACAAGCATATTCTAATGCAATATTCATTTCCTCTGAATTATCTGCAATAACCAAAATATATCTTTCTTCACTCATTAAACTCTCCTAAACAGCGTGGCTGCAATTAAACCAGATAATATAGAAAAGATTACCACAAATACTCCATATGTAGCTGCATTATTTTTAGCAAATTCGTATATATCACTTCCAATTCCAGTTTTTTTAACAATAATTTTTTTTTGATCTTTATTCATTATTGTGTTGTTTTTTATATAATAAATATTAACATTATAAATACCAGGTATTGTATTTGGAGGAAAAAATACACTTGTTTGAAATAATTTATCTTTAAATATCTTCATTTCAAACTCTTTATAAAATAATTGTTTTTTTTTAATTCTTACAAAATTTTCATTCCAAGTTGATTGATCATTTTTAAAAATAAAATTTTGATCAAATGTTTTATTATTTAAAATCTTACTAAAATTTAAGTCATAATTTATTTGTATTGAATTTGGTAATATCTTATCAATTTTAGAGGAAGATGATAAAAAGAATAAAGTTGGAATTTTACTATATGTAATTTGTTTATTATTTATCCAAACCCCAAAATACCTTTCTTTTTTCTGTATTTTCATTTTGGATGGAGGCCCTTTAATTGTTAAGAGGGTGTCATGATCATCTTGCAATAATCCAAAAATTATTATTTCTTTACCATCAAAATCTGTTTTAATCTCAATATTATCTTCAGAAAGATCAAAATATACTTCTTCTGCTTTAGCACCTAGAAAAATAAACATCATAACCAAAAAAATAGTTATATTTTTATATAATATGATCATATTTTGTATTTACTTTCTAAAATAAAAAACTCCAAATAAAATCCTATCAATGAAAATATAAATACTAACAAAAAAGATAATTTTTCTATAAATAAATCTATAATCAAACTATCTTTTTGAAAAATCATATAAATAGGGATTGCAATTGATAATATAAAAATAGTTAATTTTGTAAATCTATCATTAAAAAAAATATTATTGATAATAGTATTTAAATATTGCTTTTTTATAATCTTAAAATTGTACCAATTATATAATTTTATTATTAAATTAATTATTATTAGAGAAATTAATAAAAATTCAAACTCTTTTTTTATTAGATTTATATTTATAAGAATAAAGTAAATGAAAATTAAAAATAAATTAAGTAAATTAATAAAATAATTTAAACGAATCATTATAGCACCACTAAAGAAAATAAGTCACTTGGTTTCAAAACAAGATCAGTAAAAATTTTTCCGCAAACTGCTAAAACTAAAATTGCAAGAATGCCTCTTAAATATTCTGCCTTCAGTCTCGAACCGAATATTACACCAATTTGAGCGCCTATAACACCACCAAATATCATCAGTGCTGACAGAACAACATCTACGTTATAATTAATGTATGATTGAAAAAAAGTTGCATTTGCAGTAACAAAAATAATTTGAAATAAAGATGTTCCAACAACAACACTTGTTGGCATTCCTAAGATATAAACCATTGCCGGTATCATTATAAAACCGCCTCCAACACCCATCATTGCTGACATAACTCCAACTACAAATCCGATAAGAACTGGCGGCATTGCACTAATGTATAATTTAGAACGATGGAATCTAACTTTAAAAGGAAGACCGTGAAACCAAGAATGCTGATGGAGTTTTTTTCTTTTTGCGCTTCTTGCCCTGTATTGTTTAATAGTTGTTCTAGCGCTTTCAAACGCCATACTAAAACCCACAAAGCCTAAAAAGAAAACAAATAGAAGCTGTATTACTAAATCTATCTGGCCATAATTCTTAAGATAATTAAATAAATTTACTCCGACTGTTGACCCTAATAATCCTCCACTTAAAAGAAAAATACCCATTTTAATGTCTACATTTTTTTTTCTCCAATGCGCTATTACTCCTGAAACTGAAGTTGCCAAAACATGCGGAGCTTCTGAACCTACAGCAACAACAGGAGGAATGCCTAAAAAAATTAAAAGAGGTGTCATTAAAAATCCACCACCAACACCAAAAATACCAGAAAGAATTCCTATGCTCATCCCAATAAACACAATTAAGAAAATGTTTACATTCATTTCAGCTATAGGGAGATATATTGACATTTTAAGTTTAAATTTTTTATATAATCATTACTTGCCAAGTACAAATTATATTTGCTTATAGAAAACTAAATAAAATATTTCAAAAAAATGATACCAATATAGCTTATAAAACCAACACAAACTGCTGCTGAAAAACCTACATAAAAGGGCTTAATGCCTAAACTTCTTAATGATACTAAGTTTGTACTTACTCCAACTGCTGCCATAGCTATTGCTAGAGAGTATTCAGCTAATGATTTAATATAATCAATTATTAGTTGCCATTGATCATTCAAAAATATACCAAAGGCTTGATTAGAATCTTGAATACCATAGTCTCCAATAGACCTAATCAACCCCATAATTATGAAGCCAATTATAAAAATAGGAAACATTGATAAAAATGAGGGCTTAGTATTTTTTTTATCTATATTTTTTTTCAAATATAAATAACTAATAAATGGAATTACAACTATCATACTAATATTTCTTACAAGTTTTGTAATTGTTGCAATATCCATAGTTGTAGGAGAATTATATTGTTCTGAATAAATTAGTCCTGCACCAGCAACTTGAGCAGTTTCATGAATCGATGTTCCTAAAAATAATCCGATAGATAGTTCATCTCCATCAAAAAGATAGTGTGCTAAAAATGGATAGATAAACATAGCTATAATTCCAAATATAGTAATGTTAGCAATCGCATAAGCAACCTCCTCTTTGTCAGCATTGATTGCTGGACTAGTAGCAACTATAGCTGATGCACCACATATGCTTGTGCCAACAGCGATTAAAGAACCCATTTTTGATGGCACATCTAATAATTTACAAAAATAATTTACAAGTAAAATTGAAATAACAATACATGCTAAAATTAATGGCACACCAATTATTCCAACCTTTAAAATATCTAAAAGACCCAATCTAATTCCCAGACAAATTATTCCTAATCTAAGAATAAATTTTAAAGAAAATTTTATTCCTTCAGAAAATAGTAATGGTATTTTTAAAATATTACCTATTATTAGACCAATTATTATTGAGAGCATAATTGGAGAAATTGGACTTTTATTTAAATTTAATACTTCATTACCAATAAAACTACTTAAGTATATTCCGGCATATGCAATTATAAAGCTAAAAAAAATACCTGGAAAAATTCGATATATTGAAACTATCATTATTACATCTTCCTTATAGAAAAAAATAATTATTCAAATAGATTATTAAACATTTACTTTTTTTGCATCATTTAAGTCTTCTTGAGTATTTATATTAAAAAAATCATTTTCTTGATCGGTATCAAATTCAACAAATTTATATTTATGTTTTTTTACTAATAACATGATTTTGCTATTATTTGATTTTAACTCATTTTCAATACTATCCAAAAGGGAAATCTGCCACATTGCAATAACCGGATGATGCCTGTTGTTTGATCTTGCAATTAAAATATCTGTGCCAACTGAATATGTAGATAAAAATTCATCAAGTAAATTACTTGGTAAAAAAGGTGTATCGCTTGGTACAGTAAATACCCATTCTTTCTCTTTATGATTTTTTTTTGTCCATAAAATTGATGCATGAATACCTGCTAATGGACCAAGAAACCCCTCGAATTTATCTTTTACTATAGGATAATTTAAATTCTTAAACTGATCTAAATTATTTGCATTTATTATTATATCATTACTAAAGTTATTTAATGTTTTGATAGTCTGATTTAAAATTGTAGTACCTCTAATTTTTGTAAAAGTTTTATAGCCCCCACCAAATCTTTTAGATTGACCACCTGCAAGAATTGCAAATAAAATATTGTTTTTATTTATATTCAATTCTTTCTTCTCCTGACAGGACCAGATACTTTTTTCCTTTTGCTCTTCCAATAATAGTTAAATTAGACTCTTTTGCTAATTCTACACCCCAGGCTGTAAAACCAGATCTAGAAATCAAGATAGGAATTCCCATTTTAATAGTTTTAATAACCATTTCGCTAGTTAATCTTCCTGTTGTGTAAAAGATTTTATTTGATGAATTTATTTTTTTTAAAAACATATATCCAGCAATTTTATCTACAGCGTTATGTCTACCAACATCTTCCATATAAATTAATGGTTTGTTATTTTGTATAATAGCACACCCATGAATAGCGCCTGCTTCTAAATAAAGACTAGGGGTTAAGGTAATTTTTTTTGAAATTTCATAAATCCACTCATGTTTTATTTTTTTTTTCATTTTTAATTTAGTTTTTTTTATTTCTTCATAAATATCACCAAAAACAGTTCCTATTGCACAACCACTAGTTGTAATTTTTTTCTTTAATTTATTTTCATAATTAGTTTTTCTCTTTGTTCTCACAACAACAACATCTAACTCTTTATCCATCTCTACTTTTGAAATTGTATCAGTTTTTTTAAGCATATTTTGATTAAGTAAATATCCGATTGCAAGGTATTTAGGATGATCCCCTATTGACATTAAAGTTACAATTTCTTGATTATTAAGAAAAATTGTAAGTGATTTTTCATTTATTACTTTTGATTTAATCTGCTTTCCACTTTCATCTATACCTTTTAGCTCAGTTATAAGCGATTTATCGTTAATATTTGGTGATACTAAATATTTCTCTTTTTTTATCATATGTTGTAAATAAACTAATAATATAAATGAACATATTAGAAATTTTTATAAATTCTATACAATTAATCATCACACTTGATACAGAATTATGGGACATAATAATATTATCCTTATTTGTCAGCTTTACAGCACTAATAATTGCTTCTCTTTTAGGTTTTTTGATAGGTTATTATTTGGCCCTTTATAATTTTTTATTAAAAAAAATTTTATTAGTTTTGCTGAATTCATTAATGGGTATTCCACCAGTAGTAGTAGGTTTAATTGTTTATTTTATTTTTGCTTCTGGAGGTCCGTTAGGAGTCTTACAATTGTTGTATACACCTTCAGCAATGATTATTGCTCAAACAATAATAATATTTCCAATTGTTGTTTCTTTATCTCATGAAATATTTTCAAAAAATTGGATTGAATTCAAAGATCAGATAAGATCATTAAATATACCATTTTTAGGATCAGCAAAACTTTTATTTAATCATAGTTATTTTTTACTAATAACAACATTGTTATCAGCTTTTGGAAGAGCAATATCTGAAGTAGGTGCAGTTATGATAGTAGGAGGTAATATTGATCATTATACGCGCGTAATGACTACAGCGATTTCTCTTGAAACTAGAATGGGTAACTTAGAATATGCTATGGCTCTAGGGTTAGTGCTTATATCAATTACAATTATTATATATTCTTTTGTATATTTATTAAATAATAGAAAAGATAAATGAAAATTTTAGGAATTGTTGGTTGGAAAAACTCAGGAAAGACATTTTTTGTAAGCAAAATTATTAAAAAATTAAAAATTAAAAATTATAAAGTTGCATCAATTAAACATGCTCATCACGAATTTGATATTGATCATAAAAATACAGATAGCTATGCTCATAGAGAAGCAGGATCTTCTCAAGTAATAGTAAGTTCATCAAAAAGATGGGCAAAAATTACAGAACTCAACAATTCTAAAGAGCTAACTTTAGACGACTTAATTGATCAATTAAGTGAAACTGATATAGTTATTGTTGAGGGTTTTAAGAATGACAATCATCCCAAAATTGAAATAATTAAAGCTGGCAATAGTAACTATTTGTTCAATAAAATTTCAAATATTAAGGCAATTATTTCAGAGCATAAAATTGATACAGACATAAAACAATTTAAAAAAAATGAAATTGATAATATTGTTAATTTTATTTTGGAAGAAATTTAATGAATAAATCACCACTTAAAAAAAAACAAATAATTGAATTATTCAAAAAACAAAAAAAATTAATTGTAAAGTCAGAATTAGTAAACTTACAGAATTCTCGAGGTAGATTTTTATTTGAGGATTTAAAAAGTAAGGTAAATTTACCCCCATTTAATAATTCTGCGGTAGATGGTTATGCGCTATTAAAAAATGATTTAAATAAAAAAAAATATTTTTATTGTAATAGAAGAATTGCTGCAGGTGATAAAACAAGTATTAAAATTAAATCTGGTGAAGCAGTCAGAGTATTTACTGGAGCAAAAATGCCTTCAAACTCATCAACTATTGTGATGCAAGAAAATACCTTAAAACAAGGTGATAAAATTGAGGTTTTGAAAACTCCTAACTATGGAGAGAATTATAGATTGAAAGGTGAAGACATTAAAAAGAATAAAAAAATTCTATTAAAAGGTACAAAAATAAATCAACAAAATATTAATTTGATTGCTGCATCAGGAATTAGAAAAATAAAAGTTTTTAAAAAAATAAAAATTGGATTTTTCACAAGTGGTAATGAATTGCGAAAACCAACAAAAAATTTAAAAAATTCAGAGATCAATAATTCTAATTTTTTTGCCCTTGATTCTTTACTTGATAAAAGTTTTATTGAAAAAAAATACTGTGGTAATCTAAAAGATAATTTAAAAACTGTTAAAGATAATCTTCTTAAATTTTCAAAAAAATTTAATATTTTAATAACTGCTGGGGGTGCCTCAGTAGGTGATGAAGATCATTTAATTACTGCATTATCAGATTTAGGAAAAATATTTTTTTGGAAAGCTGCAATAAAACCTGGAAGACCAATTGCAGTGGGTAAAATTAATAATTGTTATATAATTTGCTTGCCTGGGAATCCAGTATCGGTCCAATTATTATACGCTATGTTAATTATTCCATTAATAGAAAAGTTATCAGGAGGAATTTTTAAATTACCAAATTCAAATAAAATTGTTGTTAATTTTTTCATGAAAAAAAAAACTAAAAGAATGGAATGGTTAAGAGTAATTAAAAATAAAAAAAATAATTATGATATTGCTATAAAATATCCAAAACAAGGATCTGGAATGATTAGTTCAATTTCATATTCAAGTGGAATTATTGAGATAGATGAAAATATTTCTAAAATAAAAAAAGGTGATATTTTTGAGTTTTATGATTTTGATAGTTTATTTTAAGTAATGTTTTTAAATTTATATCTAATTATAATCTTGCCATTATCTTTTTTACATCCTAAATATTCAAATTTAGATTGATCACAATAATGTTGAAAATCTGCCTCAGCTAGGGGGTCAGTGGATATAACTTTAATTATAGTATCACGTGTGAGTTCAGAAGCCAGTCTTCTAGCCTTTAAAACAGGGATAGGACATTCTGTACCACTAGTATCTAGAATTATTTCATTATTTTCAACTGCATCTTTCATGACTTTCTGTTACTTAATATATATTATATTAATTGGATCAGTGGAATGGACAAATTTGTATCTCAAACAGAAAATTCTTTAAAAAAGAAGAAAAGAAGATGGACCTCTAAGGGTAGACAAGTAGAAGATGATTACCTTAATGAAGTTGCTAAATTATTTATTGGAACAAATTTTAAAAGAGATGAGCTAATAGAATATTTACATGTATTACAAGATAATTTTGGAGTCTTGTATGATAAGCATCTTGTAGGACTATCAACATTAACAAATTTACCACTTACTGAGATTTATGAAGTTGCAACATTTTATGCTCATTTCAATATTGTTAAAAATAGTGAAAATTATATTCCTATTAAAGTTATAAGGGTATGTGAAAGTTTAACATGTGAATTATTTGGTGCACATAAATTACTTGATGATTTAAAAAGTTTACAAAACTACAACACTAAAGTTGTGCCTGGACCTTGTATGGGTAGGTGTCAATTTGCGCCGACTGTATGTGTTGGAAAAAATTATGTAGATAATGCAAATTTAATAGAGGTAAAAAAAACAATAGAAAATAAAAAATTTGATCCAATAATTCCTAAATATATAAAATTAAATGAATATAAAAAAACAGGTGGTTACGAAATTGCAGATAAAATTAAAAATGGCAAAATTACAAAAAAACAAATTTTAGATTCATTAAATGAAAGTGGTTTAAAGGGTAAGGGTGGTGCTGGTTTCCCAACTGGAAAAAAATGGGAAATTGTTTCAGGATATGATGGAAAAAAATATATTACAGTAAATGGAGATGAGGGAGAGCCAGGTACATTTAAAGACAGATTATATCTTGAAAAAGATCCACATAGATTTTTAGAGGGTGCTTTAATTGCGTCTAATTTTATTAAAGCACATAAAGTTTACATTTATATGAGAGATGAATATCCGGCCATAATTAAAATATTAAATGATGAAATTACTAAATTAGAAAAAGAAAATATAATTCCGAAAAATTATTTTATAGTAAGAAGAGGTGCTGGAGCATATATTTGTGGAGAAGAATCTGCAATGATTGAAAGTATAGAAGGTAAAAGAGGTCTTCCTAGACATAGACCTCCATATGTTGCAGAAATTGGATTATTTGGATCACCAACTTTAACTAATAACTTAGAAACACTATTTTGGATAAGAGATATTATTGAAAAAGGACCTCAATGGTTTGCTGAAAAAGGTTCTAATGGGAAAAAAGGTTTTCATAGTTTTTCAGTTTCCGGTCATATTAAAAATCCAGGGGTAAAAGTTGCACCTGCAGGCATAACAATACAGGAGTTAATTGATGATTATTGTGATGGAATGGAAGACGGGCATTTATTCAAAGGATATCTCCCCGGGGGTGCTTCAGGAGGTATTTTACCAGCATCAATGAATAAAATTCCACTAGATTATGGTTCAAAGGAATTGGCTGAAGCTGGATGTTTTCTTGGTTCAGCAGCTATAGTGGTTTTATCTGATAAAGATAATATGAAGGATGTTGCTTTAAATTTGCTCAGGTTTTTTGAGGAAGAAAGTTGTGGTCAATGTACACCATGCAGAGTTGGTACAGAAAAAACAGTTAAACTTATGAAAGAAAAAAAATGGAATAAAGAAAAGTTAGCAGATTTATCAGAAGTTATGTCGCAGGCTTCAATTTGTGGACTAGGTCAAGCAGCAACAAATCCATTAAACTCAGTTTTAAAATATTTTGAAAACGAGATTACTTATGAGTGATAATAAAATTAAATTTTACTTAAATGATAAACAGGTCGAAGCCAATCAAGAAGAAACAATTTGGCAAGTTGCAAATAGACTTGGAACAGAAATACCACATTTATGTTATTCTGACAAACCAGGTTATAGAGCGGACGGAAATTGTAGAGCTTGTATGGTTGAAATTGAAGGTGAAAGAGTGTTAGCAGCTTCTTGTATTAGAAAGCCTATTAATGAAATGAAGGTAAAAACTTCATCGGAAAAAGCAAAAAAATCTAGAGAGCTGGTTTTTGAGTTACTTTTATCAGACCAACCAGAAAGAGATGTTGCTCATGATAATGACTCTAAATTTTGGAATTGGATAGATAAAGTAGAAATTGAAGAGAGTAGATTTCCTAAAAAAACTCCTTGTCAACCCGATATATCACATCCAAGTATGGCCGTTAACTTGGATGCATGTATCCAATGCAATCTATGCGTAAGAGCTTGTAGGGAAGTTCAAGTTAATGATGTTATTGGAATGGCATATAGAGGAGAAAACTCCAAAATAGTTTTTGATTTTGACGACCCCATGGGTGATAGCACTTGCGTAGCTTGTGGTGAATGTGTTCAAGCTTGTCCGACAGGAGCTCTGATGCCAGCATCAGTAGTTGATAAAGATGGTGTTGGTCATAGTTATGTAGATAAAAAGGTTGATAGTGTATGTCCTTATTGTGGTGTTGGATGTCAAATTGAATATAATGTTAAAGATAATAAAATTAAATATGTTAATGGTGTTGACGGACCAGCTAATAAAAATAGACTTTGTGTTAAAGGTAGGTTTGGTTTCGATTATGTGAATAATCCAGAAAGACTAACAAAACCACTAATCAGAATAAAAGGTAAAGAAAAAGATTTACACCCTAGTATTAATTTTTCCAATATTCATGAGTATTTTAGAGAAGCAAGTTGGGAAGAAGCTATTGATTACGCAGCGAAAGGTTTTTTAAATTTAAAAAAAAAAAGAAATGGTAAAAGTAATTTAGCAGGTTTTGGTTCTGCTAAGTGTTCCAATGAAGAGGCTTATTTATTCCAAAAACTAATAAGAACTGGATTCAATACAAATAACGTTGATCATTGTACCCGTCTCTGTCATGCTTCATCAGTTGCTGCACTATTAGAAACAATCGGATCTGGAGCTGTTACTGCTCCATTCTACGAAGTAGAGCACTCAGATGTAATAATAGTTATTGGAGCAAATCCCTCTGAAAATCATCCGGTAGCAGCAACTTTCTTTAAGAATGCAGCAAAAAAAGGATCTAAACTTATTGTAATGGATCCAAGAGGTCATGCATTGAAAAAACATTCAACTCATATGTTACAATTCAAACCTGGTTCTGACGTTGCCTTACTAAATTCTATTATGAATGTTATTATTGAAGAGAATTTATTCAATACAGAATATATAAAAAAACAAACTGAGGGTTTTGATAAATTTAAAAAACATTTAAAAAATTACTCACCTGACATTATGGAAAATGAAACAGGAATCCCTGCTAATTTGGTTAGAGATGTGGCTCGTTTATACGCAAACACAGATAAGGGGATTATTTTTTGGGGAATGGGCGTTTCACAACATGTTCATGGAACTGATAATGCAAGATGTTTAATCTCATTAGCCCTGATGACTGGAAATGTTGGTAAGAGAGGTGCGGGTTTGCACCCACTTAGAGGACAAAACAATGTTCAAGGTGCCTCTGATGCGGGTTTGATCCCAATGATGTATCCAGATTATCAATTAGTTGAGAAAAATAACAACAGAGATTTTTTTGAGAATTTTTGGAATACTCATCTTGATGATAAAAAAGGATTAACTGTTGTAGAAATCATCGATGCAATTCATGAAAAAACAATTAAAGGTATGTATATATTAGGGGAGAACCCTGCAATGTCAGATCCTGATCTTAATCATGCAAGAGAAGCTTTACAAATGTTAGATCATTTAGTTGTGCAAGATATTTTTCTTACTGAAACTGCAACTTATGCAGATGTAATCTTTCCTGCTTCTGCATGGCCTGAAAAAAATGGAACAGTAACAAATACTAATAGACAAGTACAAATGGGTAGAAAAGCTATTGACTCTCCAGGTAAAGCTAAAGAGGATTGGTGGATTACTAATGAATTAGGAAAAAAGATGGGATTAGAATGGAATTATAAACATCCAAAAGATATTTATGAGGAAATGGCATTAACAATGCCATCATTAAATAATATTTCCTGGAATAGAATTAACAAAGAGAGCTCAGTAACATATCCAAGTAAATCTCCTACAATGCCAGGTGAAGAAATAGTTTTTGGAGATAAATTTCCAAATGAAACAGGTAAAGGCAAATTTGTTCCAGCTAGTGTGATTTCACCAAATGAAATGCCAGATAAAGATTTTGCTATGATTTTAACTACAGGAAGACAACTTGAACATTGGCATACAGGCGCTATGACTAGAAAGGCATCTAATCTTGATGCTATTGAACCAGAGCCATCAGTTTCAATCTCGCCTAATGATATTTCAAAAAACAATATGAAACCTGGGGACAAAATTAAAGTTTCAACCAGAAGAGGATCATTGGATATAAAAATTAGACAGGATAGAGCTATACCAGAAGGTGTTATTTTTATTCCTTTTTGTTATAACGAAGCTGCAGCTAATCTTTTAACCAATCCTGCTTTAGATCCCTATGGAAAAATTCCTGAATTTAAATATTGTGCTGCGAAAATTGAGAAGTTATAAATAATTTATGTTAAAGAAAATTTTGATTATTTTATTTCTTGCATTTAGTCCTTTAACTGCTTGCTCTACATTAAGTGAAATTAATGAAAGAGTAAAAGGTGATGGAGTACCATACATACCTGGTATTTAAGTTGAAAATTCTTGTCGAATTTCTAATTTAATTGTAAATGCAATTTTAAGCCGCGTTAGCTCATTTGGTAGAGCAGTTGATTTGTAATCATCAGGTAGTCAGTTCGATTCCGACACGCGGCACCACAAAATAAAATAAATTATATTTCCTTATTATAAAATTCATAGAGCGAAATTGCAGTTGCATTTGATACATTTAAACTATCAATTTTGAACTCTTTATTTGATTTAATGTTTAATTTTAATATTTCATCACATTGTTTCTTAACTAATTCTCTTATTCCTTTTCCTTCTGATCCAAAAACTAATACTGATTTTTTTGTAAAATTAATTTTTGACTCAGCATTTTTTGAACTATCAAATCCATAAATCCAGTAACCGTATTTTTTTAATTCAAATAAACTTCTCTTTATATTTGTAACTTTAAAATAATTTACTAACTCAGCAGCTCCTGAAGCAGCTTTTAACAAAGAAGGAGTTAAATCTGGAGAATTATCTTTTGAAACAATAATACCAAAACAATTAAATAATGCACATGATCTCATAATTGATCCAATATTCTGTGGATCTGTAATTTGATCTAATACCAATATTACTGA
>MDSV01229591.1_pt1 | contig 14836 bp, 13 predicted proteins | sample 810851 | NCBI WGS metagenome assembly MDSV01 (sample SAMN05326640, study PRJNA326480) | marine metagenome | isolation source: seawater | place: Atlantic Ocean: North East | collected 2012 | reverse complement strand
CTTTGTCAAATTTATTGAATAATCAAAATTTAACAGATGCACATACTTGCTACAAATTCATGAAAGTAGAAGTTATGAAAAAACTAAATTTATCTCATGAAGATTTTTCAATTTGTCCAGAAATTACAACTAAATTGAGTAGGTTAAATTATAAAATTATAGAAATACCCATTAGTTACCATGGAAGAAATTATTCTGAGGGTAAAAAAATACGATTTAAAGATGCAATACTTGCACTTTACACCCTAATAAAATTTAGATTTTTTTGGAAGAAAATAGATAAGAATTAAATAAATAATTATTGAGATAATTAGTGAAAAATAAAAATTACTTAACACTTTTAAAGTAATAATTGGAATAAAAATTATTAACAGATTTAAAATCCAAACTAATTCATATTTTGAATTAGCTAGAATAATGTGATGCAAATGTCTTTTATCACCCGCTAAAGGAGATTTACCTTTTATAAGTCTTTCTAAAACCAATCTAATAGTATCTAAGCCAGGAATTAAAAATAGAAATAAAATTTCATCACAATAAATATTATTAAATTTGTTATATCCAAAAATATAAGCTGAACCTACAAAACAAGTTAAAAATGCATTTCCTGAATTTCCAAAAAATACTTTATTTTTTAAGTTAAAATATAAAAAAATTAACAATGATATTATTATAACTATAAAAATAATTGAAATTATTTTGGTTAAAATCATTAATGATATTAACCAAAAAATAATAGTTGATGCATATAATCCATTTACACCATCAATAAAATTAGACGCGTTATAAAAAATAAATAAACTAAACAAAGTAAAATAAATCGAATAACTATTTAATGGAATAACCAAATCTATATATTTGAACCTTAAATCATTTATTATTAGGTTTGGTTCAAGTGGATATAAAAAAAGAAATATAAATACAAAGCAAATAAATTTAATTCCTGGACTTATATTTTTTAAATCATCAAATCTTCCAAGAAAAAAGTAAAAAAAAGAGGATATAAGTACCGCTAAAATATATTTTTTAGAGAAATAGTCCTCAAGATATAACGATACTATTAAAGATATTATAAAGGGAATTAAACAAGATAACCCACCGATGTTAGAAATTGGACTTTTGTGAATTTTTTTTGCCTCTGAGGCTGGATTATCAAAAAAATAATATTTTTTAGATAAATTTTTAGTTTGTACTAATATAACAAGTGATATTGATGATATAATAATAGCTAGTAAAATATTAAATAACATTTTTTATGTTTAATAATCTAAACTCTAAATTAAGCAATGTTTTCATAACAAATAACAAATTTGAATATCCATACTTATTATCATCTTTAGTTTTTTTAATATACTTCAGTATTTTATCAACCGTAATTGGAACTTTTGTTCTAAATTTGTCTCTAGTTTTATTCTGCATTATTTTTGTAATTTTCTACATTAAAAATAGAAAAAAAATTGAGATAACTTCAAATTTTAAAATTCTATATATATCCACCCTTTTTTTGATTTTAAATATAATTTTGTCTGATCATTACTTATATTCTACCAAAACTTCTTTAGGTCTAATTAAAAATATAATATTTTTAATTGGATGCTATATAGTTTTTAAGATTGATAAAAAAATTTTTAATAATTTCATTAAAATAGTTTTTTTAATATTTATATTTACATCTTTAGATACAATTTTGCAGTATTTAACTGGAAAAGATATTTTTGGTTATTCCAGATCATTATTGCATTACGGAAGGTTATCTGGTCCATTTGGTGATGAACTAATTGTTGGATCATTTTTAAGTAAAATTTTATTTGTTTCAATTTTATATTTTTTAACAAATCATAAAAAAAAATATTATGATTTAATATTTATAATTTTTGCTATTGTAGTTATTTTCTTAACAAAAGAGAGGTCAGCTAGTTTAATGACTATTTTTGGTGGTTTTTTATACATATTTTTAAGAATTGATAAATTTAAATATAAAATTATTTCTTTATTTCTAGCTGCTCTGCTCATAATAATATCTATTTCCACAGTTCCAGATACTTTTAAAAGATTTAAATTTATCTATAATTCAGAACAAAATCTTCTTGATACCCAATGGGGTGCACATTTTCTAACTTCTTATGAAATATTTAAAAAAAATCCAATTATAGGTTCAGGAATAAGAACATATAGATTTGAATGTAGTAAAGATTATTTAAAAAATATTAATTCAAAAGCAGCTGAATTGAGATGCTCCACTCATCCACATAATTTTTATCTTGAAATTTTGTCTGATACTGGAATTTTAGGAATAGGATTTTTTTTATTTTTCTTATTACAGGTTCTTAAAAAAATTATTTTTTCTTATAAACAAAAAATTACTGATAATAATTTAATAATAAGTATTTGTTTATTCTCTGTTTTTTTCTGGCCATTGAAGACTACTGGCTCTATTTTTTCCAGCTGGAATAGTTATTTTTATATTTTATCATTGATAGTTATCCTTTATCAAATCAACTTCATAAAATTAAAACTCCGATGACTAACTATTTTGGAATAGATATATTACAGTTTCCTTTAACATTAATTATATTTTTAAATTTTATATTTGGAATTTATAATTCATCAAAATTAATTTTAAAAAAAAGTTCTATAAATAACGAAATTGAAATAAGACTTTTCTTTTTATTTATAACTTTAGGTACATTTATTTCTTTCATTAATATTTTATTATTTTTTAATTACTTGTTGGCAAAAAATATTATTTTTATATTCTTTTCTGTATTTCTGGTTATAAATTTTTTATGTTTTAAAAAAAAAAATATAAAAAAAAATTTATTTAAAATTAAACAAATTAAAAATTTTAGTGTTTTATTTATTATTTTACTTTGTTATTTTTTACTGTCATCCTTACCTTTAAGTGATGCTGATTCATTGAGTTATCATAGTTCATTTGGAGCTTATACTATAAAATATGGATCATTAAATTGGTTAAAATCAGTAGATTTGATACATCCAGATTTTTTTGTTTCAGGATTTACTGAAATGTATAATTTTATTGGATTAACATTATTTAGTGAAAATTTTGGTTCTTATTTAAATTTTGTAAGTTTGATACTCATATGTGTTTTTTTTAAAAATAAGTTTAAACTTAAAAAAGAAAAAGACTTCATTTTGTTATGTGTAGTTTCTTCTCCAATATTATTACCAATGATTATTTCTCAAAAAATATTTATATTACCATCATTCATATTATCATTGATTTTCTTTTACATTTATAAAAATAAAAAAATTCAATATTTGAATGAATTGACAATTTTATCTTGTTTGATGTTAATTTTGTCTTTTAAAATAAGTTTTTTATATCCGGTTAGTATTGCGATAATTTACATTATTTATAAAAATAAAAATTTTTTGAGAACATTTCTTTTAAGTATATTCACAGGCTTGATTTTTTTTTCACCCATTGTTTTTAAAAATATTTATTTTCATGGTGATCTAATACCTCCATTCACTGGTCAGATTTTTAACCAAAATTCAGAATACTTAAATAATGCTGCAGAATTTTTTAAAAATTATGATTTAAGTTTAAGTTTGAAAAATTTAATCTTTCTTCCGATACTTTTTTTAATTCCCCACTATGGTCAAGCAGGCACTTTTTACATAAGTTTTACAAATATAGGAAAAATATTTGGATTACAGTTTTACAGTTTTGTTAATTTAAAAAATAAAATAAATAATGAGATTTTAATTATATTTATAGTACTTATATTTTCTGTATTCTTGAGTGGAAATATTAGCACAAGATGGTTTTTATTTATCTTCTTCATGTCACAAATATTTATTTGTGATTCTAATGTCAAATTTAATATTTATTTTAAAAAACTGATTTATATTCAGATATTGGTTTTTACTCTTTTTATACTTGCATATACTTTTTATTCTGCACCAACTTTATTTTCTAAAGATTATAAAAAAAACTTTTTAATCAAACATGCCAATGGTTATGATTTTGCTTTAAAAATTAAGGAAATAAAAAAACAATTAAAATTAAAAAATAATGAAAAAATTTTATATACTCATCGTTCTAGTTTTTGGACGGACGTTAAAGCAAGAGAATTAAATTTTTCAAATGAATGGTTAAGATTAATAGAAGTGAAAAAAGATAGGTTAAAAATTAATGATAGATTTTACAATTTAATTAAAGAAAACAATGTAAAAATTTTGGTCATTAGACATAAACCAGATATAAAAAAACTTATGAAAAATTCTTTTTTTAGTTTTTGTAATTATGAACTAGGAACTTTTGAGGCTTACCACGCTACAAGGAATCCTTTTTTTTCAGGAAAAAAAATGTATCAGTGGATTTATTTTGGAAACTCAAATCTCAATAAATGCATAAAAAATGACTAATCAAATATATTTATCCTTTCATAATAAAATATTTGACAAAATTATAAAAAAAAAAAGATTAGAAATTTTAAATATAATTAAAATGGAATTAGAAAAGATTGAAGTTTTTGATTGTTTAGATGTAGGCACAACTCCAGATATTCAAAACGAAAGCTCAAATTTTATTATTAAAAATTTAAAACTTTCATTAAATTATAAAGCATTTAGTAACCTTAAGATTGCTGATAGTTTTTTTTCTTCATCAAAAATAGGATCAATTACAGATAATTTTGATAATGAAACTATAAAAAATTTGAAAAGTGACCTAGTTTTAGCATCAGCAACAATTGAACATGTTGGATCACATGAAAATCAAAAAAAAATGATTAAAAATATTTCATTACTAACAAGTAAAATTTTTTTTATTACTACCCCAAATAAAAACTATCCAATTGATTTTCATTCCAAATTGCCACTCGTAAATATGTTGCCAAACAATATTTTTAGAAAAATATTAAAATTTTTAAATTTTGACTATTTATCTAGAGAGGAAAATTTAAATTTACTTACTCAAAAAGATATTAAACAGTTTTTACATGAAAATAACTTGTATGAAAACTTTGAAATTAAAATAAAGTATATTAAGTTATTTTGTTTAAAATCTAATTTTATAATAATTGGTATAAAAAAAAGTTAAATTAGAAATACTTAATTATTATAAAAAGTTGATACGTTTAAAAATATAATTATAAGTACCAAATGGCATTTAAACTTAACGTAATTATTCCTTGCTACAATGAAAAGAGCACCATTCAAACTGTTATTGCAAATGTTCAAAGTGTAGAACCAATAAATAAAAAAATAATAATTGTTGATGATTTTTCAAATGATGGATCAAAGGAGATATTAAAAAGTTATGAAACTTATAGCGACATAGAAGTCGTATATCATGATAAAAACTTTGGAAAAGGTAGAGCTATAAGGTCAGGATTAAAAAAAGTTGAGGAGGGATTAATATTAATTCAAGATGCTGACCTTGAATACAATCCAAGAGATTATAAAAAGTTACTTAAACCTTTTGAAGAAGCAAAAGCAGATGTTGTTTATGGATCAAGGTTTTTAGGAGGTCAAGAATACTCAAGAATACACTATTTTTGGCACTTTCTAGCTAATAAGATATTAACTTTCTTGTGTAATTTTTTTACTAATTTAAATATGACGGATATGGAGACTGGATATAAAGTTTTTAAGAAAGAACATGTAGATAAAATAAATTTAGTTGAAGACTCTTTTGGTATTGAACCAGAGTTAACAATTAAACTTGCTAAGCTAAAATTAAGATTTTTTGAAGTACCAATTAGTTATAATGGTAGATCATATGATGAGGGAAAAAAAATTGGACTACTTGATGCGTTTAAAGCTACTTATTGTATTGTAAAGTATAAATTATTCTAATAAAGAACCTATCATGAAATGTTTAATTGCAGGAGCTGGCGGATTTATTGGTGGTCATTTAATGAAAAGGCTCCAATTAGATGGACATGAAATTATATGTGCTGACATAAAACCTATTTCTTCATGGTTTCAGATAAGTGATAAAAATAAAAATTTGTCTCTTGATCTTAAAGATTTTAAAAATTGCTTACAAGTGTGTGATGGAGTTGATTATATTTTTAACCTTGCATGTAATATGGGTGGCATGGGTTTTATAGAAAATAACAAGGCGGAGTGTATGTTATCTGTGTTAATTAATACAAATTTATTAAGAGCTAGCCTACAAAATAAAATTAGTAAATATTATTTTTCATCATCAGCTTGTGTTTATAATGCTTCAAAACAGAATGACACATTTATAAATGGACTTAAAGAGGAAGATGCGTATCCCGCAATGCCAGAAGATGGTTATGGTTGGGAAAAATTATTTAGTGAGAGAATGTGTAGACATTTTTATGAGGATTTCGGATTAGATGTAAGAATAGCTAGATACCATAATATTTATGGACCAGAGGGAACTTATGATGGGGGTAGAGAAAAAGCACCAGCAGCCTTATGTAGAAAAATAATTAATGCCAAACTTAAAAAAGAAAAAAAAATTGAGGTTTGGGGAGATGGGGAACAAACTAGAAGTTTTCTGTATATTGATGATTGTATTGAAGCAACTATGTCTGTCTTTGACTCAAATTTTACAGATGTTTTTAATATTGGAAGTGAGGAACAGGTATCAATTAACCAAATGATAGATAAAATAGAGGAGATTGCTGATTTTAAAGTAGAGAGAAACTACGATATTTCAAAACCAAAAGGAGTAAGAGGAAGAAGTAGTGATAATTCTTTAATTAATTCAAAAATTAACTGGTCTCCAAAATTTTCTTTAAAAGATGGTTTAGAAAGAACTTATTATTGGATTTATAACTCTATAATTAATCAAAAAAATTGATTTAACTTTAATATATTTTTTAAAAAAAGCGTTTGATAGCCACCTAATTTATATTTTTTAATAATTTTGAGATCCTCTCTCATTTTTAAAAAAATATTTTTAATTTTATTGCTGTTTCCACCAATAAGCATTTTTATGCTTACAATTGGCAAATAATATGAATTTACATTTCTATGTTTAAGTAATCTAATAATAAAATCGTAATCAAAAGATATTTTAAATTTATTATTAAAAAAACCAATTTTTTTAATAAATTTTTTTTTTACATAAAGACTAGGATGGGGGATCATCCATCCAAAAATTATCTTTTTGCTATAGTAATTTTTTGTTTCAATTTTATTAGTGAATAAATTTGCTTTCCAGTTTCTAATGATTTTACCTTTTTTATTTACATAATGGATATCTGTATAAACCATATTACATTTTTTTGATTTAAAGATCTTTGAAATTTTTTTTATTACAGTTTTGTTTGATAAAACATCGTCAGAATTTAAAAAACCAATAATATCTCCTGTGCTTTTTCTTATGCCAATATTCCAGGCTTCTGAAATTGATTTATTTTTTACTTTTATTAATTTTGTATTTTTGTTTTTGTTTTTATTTAAAATTTTATAAGTTGCATCTACAGATGAATTATCAATCCAAATTAATTCTATATTTTTATAAGTTTGATTTTTTAATGAAGATACACACTTAAAAATTGTCTGAGCTGAATTATATGTGGTTGTAATTATGCTAAATTTCATAAATAATTTAATTTTTGTTTACATAAATATTTACTTTTGTTTCATATAATGAGCTGCATTTTTTAACATAATTATAGTTTTCTAAATTGTATTTTTCAGGATTTGCTATTATTAAACTTTTAAACGAACCTTTGGTTATTTCTTTAAATACTGGTGTTTCTTCAAAGTCTAAATTTTTGATATAGTTTTCATACATCATTGTAACTAATATTGGGTTATCCTCAGGTGTAATCCATGGAAGTCTATAGTATGGTTTGTGATCTGATAGAATAGGTGTTTTTAGACTACTTACACAATTTTTGAATTGTTTTACATTTGAATATTTGATTGGCTTTAAAGAACCCTTTATTCCAAAAAATATTAATAAAATTAGAAATACTTGTACATACACACCAGATATAAACAAAAAATTAATTTTTTTTCTGCTTAAAATGTCTTCGATTTCAGTAAATAAAAACAAAGCTCCATAAATAAAAAAAATATAGTAATAATTAACAGCACTTCCATAATGAAAAGAAAAAAAAATTTGTGAAGTTGAAAAAAGTAAACCTATCAATAAAAAAATTTGATTTTCACTTAAAGATTTAAAATAATTATAAAAATTTTTTTTTAAAAGAATATTTAAAAAAACGCATAATAGCCCCGTATAAACAATTAATCCTTTAGAAACACTATCTAAAAATACTCTAAAGAAATGATCGAAGTTAAATGAAAGAGCGGCACCATCTTGCCAAAATATACTTTCAAACAATTTATTTGGACCTAAAATTTTGGTTAAAATTAACAAGCCACTAAATGTAGTCAATACGAATAAGAAGTATTTAATATTTCTTTTCCATAAAAGATAGAATAACAGAGTGCTTATAGTGACTATGGATGTCTGTTTCACTGACCAAGATAAGTAAAGTAATGTTAATATTATAAATAAATTAAAAAAATTATGGTTTAATCTTGTTTTGAGAATAAGATAAATTCCTAATAATTCAAAAAAAAGATAAAAAATATCTGGTTTACCCGAAATAACCCAATAACCAGTCAAAGGCCCAAGTAATAAATAAAAGCTAAAAAAAAAAGAAAATTTATTATTACTTATTATATTTAATGATTTATGGAAAATGATAAACGATAAAACACTTAGAACAAAACAGTTTATTCTTACAATTGTTGGTAACCAAAGATCACTGAGGTCAAATATTTTTTGTGATAAAGTTATTGAAAGTGAATTTAAATAATAAAACAACCAGTTGTAATGAAATAAGGAAAAAATGTTGGGATTATCTATATCAATCTTAAAATTTAAAAAATGATCATATTTTAAGATGCCGTTTTTTATGAACCATATTCCTATAAAGCTTGTATCTTCAGCGCCACCAGTTTGCACATGTAGTGGTTCAAAAAAAGAAATACTATTAAAAAAACGTATGAATAATAAACTTAGACAAACTATAAACAACAATCTAAAAGATAAATTTAGTTGTTTGTCAAATAAGTGCATTATAGTTAATATACAATTATTACCAATCTATGAAGAAAAAAAAAACAATTTTAGTTACAGGAGGATGTGGATTTATTGGAACAAATTTAATTAATTATTTAATAAATAAGAAATTTAATATTATTAATATAGATAAATTATCGAAAGGCTCAAATTTAAAATATAAAAAACACAGCAAAGTTTCTTTTATTAAAGACAATTTATTAAATGAAAAAAAAATTTATAAAATTTTAAATAAACACAAGCCAGAATATCTTGTCCATTTAGCAGCTGAAACTCATGTGGACAGATCTATCGATAATAGTAAAGATTTTATTAAGTCAAATATTTTAGGAACTTATAATTTACTTCTTGCTGGCCAAAAATACTTAAAAAATAATAAAAAAAAATTTAAATTATTGTTGATGGGTACAGATGAAATTTTTGGTGATATGGCAATAAAATCAAAAAAAGGTTTTACTGAAGAAAGTTGTATTAACCCTAATAATCCATACTCAGCCTCCAAAGCATCAGCAGTTACTCTAGCTAGATCTTGGTACAATACATATAATTTACCAGTATTATTTATAAATTGTTCAAACAATTTTGGTCCGTTTCAATTTTACGAAAAATTACTTCCTACTGTTTTATTTAAAATTCTTAATAATCAAACCATTGGTATTTATGGAGATGGAAAAAATCAGAGAGATTGGATTTTTGTAAGTGACCATGTAAATGCAATTTACAAGATTCTTATTAGCGGTAAAATTGGAGAGACTTATAATGTTGGCACTGGACAGAGTTTATCAAATTTAAAATTTGTAAATCTTATTTACAAAATTTTTGAAAAAATTTTAAATAAAAAAATAAAAAAAAAAATTACTTTCACAAAAGACAGACCTGGTCATGATAGAAAGTATTTAATTAATCCAAAAAAAGCATTGAAATTAGGCTGGAAAAGAAAATATAAATTGAATGATGCTCTAGAAATAACAATTAGATGGTATTTAAAAAAAGAAAACTTAAATTACTTTAAAGTAAAGAAATATAACTTTTTAAGATTAGGTTTAAAATAATTATGAGAGGAATTATTCTTGCGGGGGGTTTAGGGACGAGGTTGATGCCTCTTACTAAAGTTAAGAATAAACACTCTTTCTTAATCTATGATAAGCCAATGATATTTTATCCATTATCTATTCTAATGTTAATGAATATTAAAAAAATTTTAATTATTTCAAGCAAAGAAGCAGTAATAGACTTTAAAAAATTACTAGGTGACGGAAAAGATTTTGGTATTAAAATTACATATAAAGTTCAGAATAAACCAAAAGGTATTGTAGATGCTTTTAAGATCGGAAATACATTTTTAAAACATTCAAAAAAAAATGTTTTAATACTTGGTGATAATATATTTTACGGATCTGATTTGCAAAATTTATTTCCAAGTGTCTTAGATCAAAATCGTGGTTGTTCTATTTTTCTTTGTCCTGTTAAAAACCCTTATGCATTTGGAAATGTGGTATTTAATAAAAAAAATAAAATAATAAATATAAGAGAAAAGATGAAAAATAATAAAAATAACCTTGCTATTACTGGCTTATACTTTTTTGATGACAAGGTAATAAATATGGCAAAAAAAATTAAATATTCAAAAAGAGGTGAACTTGAGATTACTGATTTATTAAAATTATATCTAAAGCAAAATAAAATTGATTATAAAATTTTGGGGAGAGGATACCTTTGGTATGATATGGGTACAATTGAGAGCATAAATGAGGTAAATAATATAATTGAGAATGTGCAAAATCGTCAAGGTACTGCACTCGGTAATATTCACGAAGTTTCTTATTTGAAAAAATTTATCAATAAAAATAAACTTAAATCGCTGATTACAAAATACAATTCACCTTATTTTAATTATATTAAAAATAAGTATTTTTAGGATATGAAAAAAATCCACTTTAATGTTCCTCATAAAATTAAAAATATTAATTATTTCAATAATCTTGAAATATTTGCAGGTAATGGAGAATGGACAAATAAAGTACAAAAATTATTAAGTAAAAAATATTCATTTAAAAAAGTTTTGTTAACAGACAGCTGCACTTCAGCTCTAGAAATTGCAGCATTGTCATTAAAATTAAAGAAAAATGATGAGGTGATTATCCCAACTTATGCTTATCCTACAACAGCTTCAGCATTCATGAGATGTGGATATAAATTGAAATTTGTAGACTGTAATAAAAACAATCCAAGAATTAATAAGTTACATTTTTTAAAACTTTTAAATAAAAAAACTAAGGCAATTGTACTGGTACATCATGCAGGTCAGTCTGAAGATATAAATTTTTTTTTGAAATTTAAAAAAAAATTTAAATTTAAAATTATTGAAGATGCAGCTCAGTGTATTGATTTAAAGGTTGGAAATAAATATCTAGGTTCAATAGGTGATTTTGGCTGCATATCTTTTCATGAGTCTAAAAATATACATTGTGGTCTGGGTGGAGCGTTATTAATAAATAACAATAAATTTAAAAATTTAAGTCATTATATTTGGGAAAGAGGAACCAATAGAAAAGATTTTGACAAAAATAATGTTAAAAAATATACATGGATAGAAATTGGTTCAAATTTTTATCCAACTGAATTTCAAGCATTTTATCTATATAACCAATTAAAAAACATTTCTAAAATTCAAACCAAGAGAGAAAAAAAATTTTACATTTACGTTAAAAATCTAAATAAACTTATCAAAAAAGAACTAATTTTAGGTATGAATTTAAATATAAAATCAAATTATCATATGAAATATATTCTTTTAAAAAACCTTAAACAGCGAGAAAAATTAAAGACATTCTTAGAAAAAAAAAAAATACATTGTGTTTCACATTACGAACCACTTCATTTGTCTAAAGTCGGAAGTAAAATTAGTAAACATAAATTGAAATACGCAAAAAAATTTTCTGAAAGAATCTTGAGATTGCCTATGCATACCGAATTAACAAAAAATCAGATTATTTTTATTTGTAAAAGTATTGAGAGTTTTTTTAAAATTTAATATTTATCTTTTATTGTTACTCTTGGTCTTTTTTTTACTTCTGTAAAAATTTTCTGTATATATATTCCCACAATACCGATACCTAAAATAATTATCCCACCAAAAAATAATATTAAGACAGCAAGTGTGGTAAAACCAGGAACTGATATTTTAAGTGCAAAATATTTAATAACCATAATTAATGCATAAAACGCGGAAAAAAAAGATATCCCTAAGCCTACATAAAAAAATATTTTTAAAGGTGCACTACTAAAGGATGTAATTGCATCAAAAAATAAATTAAATTTTTTAGAAACAGTGTACTCAGATTTTCCTTTAAATTTTTTTTCAATAATTATAGATTTTTTTTTAAAGCCCAAGGTATGCAATATTCCATGAAAAAAAATTTCTTTTTCCTTAAACTTTACTATTTCATCTCGAACACTATGATTCATTAAAGTCATAGTTGTTAAATTTTCTGGAATTTTAAGAGGACTAACTAGATTAAAAAATTTATAAAATAAACTTCCAAAAATATTTGTTATTATACTTGCAGATCTTTTCTTTTGTATCCCATATACAAAATCATAATTATCAATTTCTTTTATAAATAATTTTAATTCTTTAGGATCTTCTTCTAAGTCACTGTCAATACATAAAACTTTTTCAAATTTTGAAAATTCTAATGCAGTAATTAAAGCTTTATGATGACCAAAATTTTTACTTAATTCTATAATCACTAAATTAGGAAATGTTGTTTTTAGATTCTTTAATTTCTCGCAGGTATTATCTTTTGAACCATCATCTACTATTATAATCTCATATTCATTTATATTTTGTTCTTTTACACTTTCACTTATTTCGTAAATAAATTTTTCTATTGTTTTTGAGGAATTAAATGTTGTTGTTACTATTGATAGCTTCATTTTTTTTTTATTTTTATACCTTATTCTGCTTTAAAGATTTTTAGAATAAATTTCTTTTTTTTAAAATAAAAATAAGATGGATAAAGATCATTATTATTAATTCTTAAGATATTAAATTGATCTTTAATAGATTTATAAATGTTAATTTTATTGTCTTTAATTCCTCTTTTTTTGTTAAAGTTACCTTTTCCTTTCTGATTTTTAAATTTTATATTTGGAAATTTTATTAAGAATTTATGAATTATTTTTAATATCTCTTTTCCCTGGATTTTTCTAATTTCATTATATAATTCAGTTCCATTCAAACTAAAATTACTTTGAAGATATATTGGTCCTCTATCAACTTTCTTTACAGCTTTAATTAAAGATATATAAAATTTATTTTTTTTTTTTAGTATTTGATTTTGTATTGGAGAAAAACCTCTATCTTTTGGAAGTTTGCTGCAATGTGGGATTAATACTATTTTGTTTTTATTAAGAAATTTTTCAGGTAAAATTTTTGTATACGATATTGCAAAAACTATATCTTGATTTTTAATTTTTTTATAATCATTAAAAATTTTAAATGAATATTTTTTGTTTAAATTAAAATTATAACTAAGTAATTGATCTTTAATCCAACTATTATTTGGATCCAGCAAAAAAGTAACTTTTATTTTCATTGTAAATTTTTCTTGTTTTTTTTGTTAATTATATAGCTGAAATAAAGTTTAACATAATAAAAGTAAGTTTTTAAAAATATACTCAAGGATATACTGATCATCAAATCTACTAATAATTGACTTAAATTTACTTTTAATCGCTTTGCTATATCTTTAAAATTTATTTAAATTAAACCTATTTCAAAGCAACTTTTACTTTACATTTTTTTGTTTTAGAGTTATTTAACCCTGCCTGGTGATTATTGCGAAAGAGTCATACCCGATTCCATTCCGAACTCGGAAGTCAAGCCTTTCAGCGCCAATGGTACTTTGTCTTAAGACACGGAAGAGTAGGACATTGCCAGGCTATAAAAGCTCTAATGAAAAAATATATTATTGTAACTGGCGGAGCTGGATTTGTTGGTTCTAATCTTATTGAAACACTTCTAAATAAAACAAATTATAGAATTATAAGCGTTGATAATTATTCAAGTGGATATTTTAAAAATCACTTGAAATCCTCTAGAGTAAAATACATCAGGGGTGATACTGCAAATATAAATAAACTGCTATCTATATATAGAAAAAAAATTAATTCTTTATTTCACTTCGGTGAATTTGCTAGAATATATCAAAGCTTTAAAAAATTTGACTCATGTTTCAAATCAAATTCCATAGGTTCTAATGCAGTATTTAAATTTTGTTTAGACAATAATATAAAATTAATTTATTCAGCAACATCTGCCAGTCTGGGCAATAAAGGAAATGATAAAAATTTGTCACCATATGCATTTACAAAAAGTAAAAACTTAGAATTATTAGAAAATTTAAAAAAATGGTTTAATCTTAAATTTGAAATAATTTATTTTTATAATGTTTATGGTCCAAGACATATTAAGTCTGGAGAGATGGCTACAGTAATAGGAATCTTTGAAAACTTGTTTAAAAAGAAAAAACCCTTAACTATTGTAAGACCTGGTAATCAAACTAGAAGATTTACTCATATTTCAGATACAGTAGATGTATGCTTAGAGGCTTGGAAAAAAAATAGGTGTAGCCACTATAGTATTTCTCATAAAAAATCTCATTCAATTGAAGAAGTGGCCAAAATGTTTAATTATAAATATAAGTATTTAAAACCAAGGCCAGGAGAGAGATATTCTTCAGCATTAACTAACATGTCCTTAAATAATAAGATTAT
>MDSV01162417.1_pt1 | contig 14836 bp, 15 predicted proteins | sample 810851 | NCBI WGS metagenome assembly MDSV01 (sample SAMN05326640, study PRJNA326480) | marine metagenome | isolation source: seawater | place: Atlantic Ocean: North East | collected 2012 | reverse complement strand
TTTCGAACAAGATAAAGCGTCAACAAGCCGAGGGTAAGATTCAGAATTGACCCAACTGCATCGAGCCCAGATTCAGTCATTTTTTGTCACCTCGCCCACTTCATATCTTTCAATTTCAATATGCCTTAGGGAATGAAAGGTCCCACAAGGAGGGGCAGAGAGTCTCCGATATTGAACATAGCGTAAAATATCAAACCTCTGATAAGTTCCGTACATGGCCACCAAACTTCGGAACGAGCTCACTGACGGCCATATGCATTCCAGCCGAAGGCTTAGCAGTGGCTCACGAAGCATTTTCGCTGCTTTCATCCATGCCTACGATTTCGTAGTTTGAGGGGAACATAGCAATGGCCACGCCAAAGATCAGACAGAACAAGCCCCAGCCAAACATTTGTCGGACAAACAGCATCTCGAGGGCGATGACAACAAGAATCAATGCGCCTATGTTGGAAGTCCATACGAGGGTCTTGAAGGTGGACAAACTTACCCCAGGCGTCCCGGGTTTTCGATAGGGCCCAAATTCGCCGCCAAATCGTTGTGCAGTGTCTTCCTTTCCTTTCTTTGACATCGGTCTTCCTCCTCAGCGGTCGATCATGGTGATGGCATCGGTCGGGCATGCGAGAACGCACAACCTGCAACCGGTGCATGCATCTCGAATGATGCGTGCCTTTCGATTTGATTCAACATTGATCAGGGGGCTTGCCATGGCCACTTTGTACAAATCAATAGCGTCATCGTCACAGACAATGGTGCACTGATCGCACCCTATGCACAGACGTTCTTCAACAAACGCAACTGCCGTTTCGCCACCTTTTGCGGCTGCGTGTTGCTCGCCCCTCAATCGATTGAGTGAACTACGAATGCGCAAGGCTTCAGCCTCTCTGCGCTTTCTGAGGTCCTCGGAGGAGGTCATACGGGAACCTCCACAAGGTCCTTCCCTTCAAAGTTGACGACCGCCATGTTGACCAAAAGATCGCCAAAGCAGTAGAACGCCCCAACCAAAAGTGGAGGGTTCCATGCGGTCAAACCAGTCCACGGGACCTCTGTAGCCCATGTCCAATTCTGCAATTGAGTTCCAAGGATTTCCATTCCGAGTGCAGCCCAAGCCATCGCAGCATAGAGGCGGGGCTGAGGGCCAAATTTGGTGAACGCCAAAACCAAGACCAACAAGAACACTGCCGAAGTGTCCCCGCCGGTGTAAGCGCCATAGGCAACCAGTGGTACAAAGGGCATGAGAGCGGGCATGGACCAGGATTCTTTCATTTTCTCTGCGACGATACGTCCCAGATCAAACAAGAAATAATGGCCAGCCGGTACGAACAGAGGCATGAAGTCCCGTTGGTATTCGTAGATTTTCCAAACTTCGCTAAAGTAGAGTTCCATCGGGGTTGCGATGGCCACAACGGTGATCATCTCAATGCGAATTTTACGCGATGAATGAAGGTAGATGTAGGCAAATAAGCCCCAGCACCAAAGGTTGACCGGCCATTCTGCCCATTCATCCGACAGCAGGCCCTGTGCGCCCGTAGCGGAGACCCACAGACCGATGGATATGGTGAGGATGTACACCCATGCCCTGTGCATGGTTGGCCGAGGAGGCCCATTCACTTAAGCAGGAATGTTTTGTTCACTTTCTTTGTAGGCCAGCAATTCACTTCCCATAGCCAGCATAGAGAGTTCAGCAACCAGTGCGTGCCACCCTTGAGCGTGTTCGCCATATTTTTCACCCACATCGTGGATTGATTCAAAGCGAGCGCTTGGAGAATTGAGGTTGTCATTGTCACCCTTTTTTGGATTGATGCGGTAAAACCACGAGGCTGCTTGACCGTCAACGAGGTAAACCACCGGCTCCACGGGTGCGCCTTCGCTCGTGCTCAAGCACGTTGGCACTCCCTCTTGGATGAGGAAATTTTCAACATCGACTCCACCTTTTGCGTACATCAATTTGTTCATTTTCCGATTGGACAAAGAGAGGATTTGCTCGCCCTTTGTGATGACCATGATGCCGAGACCGTAGGTGCCACGATCGTTTTTGATGAAGACCACAGGATCCCTTTCAATGCCGTGGGCCGCGTACTTCTCTCGCAAACCCTCAATAAATTCATCCACTTCTTCTGCAAGACGAACCCTGCAGGTTTCCTTCTCGAGGCACTTGTTTTCCGAAACGAACCACTCGCTCATCAAATGCCAAGGATCGATGTCGAGCAATTCAGCAATTTCATTGACATAAGCTTGCAATTCTGTGTAATGCTCTGATTTCCTTCGGCGGTGCCATCCCATTTCCTTGGGAGGGAACACTTGGGAGCCTAAGCCTGGAAGAACGCCTTCCGTTAGGTCGTTATTGAGGAGGATCAGTGAAGGGATTTCCCCAGCAACCAACAACCGCTCTTCACCATCGATGTTTTGAGCCTCAACTGGCGTCAATTCCAATGGACCAGACAGTCCATCGAGCCATCCGCGGTCTTCAAACACAGGCGAACCGACGGTACACCTGTAGCCTGCCATTTCGAGTAACTTCTGAATCGTGGCGATGTTCTCAACGTAGCCTTTGTTCCGAGTGTGTGCTTCGGGATAGAGGTGGATCCAACTGCATTCACCGTAATTCCGGGAAATATGATCGCCCATCAATTTTGAAATTGTGGGAAGGTCTTGCTCGTCGATGTTGTTGAAACCGGCGGGAAAATGGTTGGCGTCGACGACTGCAATTTTCCAACCTGCGTCGCGGACGTCAACGCTTCCATAGAATGGAATTGGGACTTGTCCACGTTTCTCTTCCATCCATTTTGTGATCACATCTCGCTTGCTTTCCAAGCGTTCACTCAATGCGTGCAACGATGTCATCCAATCACCTCATCGAGCAGTGCAACTGCACTTGTCCGAGGTTTTATTGCCCCCCGGTCTTGTATATGAATTGCTTCAAACAATCCGAGTCCTATCGCCAATTCAGGTTGGCCCTTGAACGCCTTCGACAGCCTTGGGTAGCGCTCTAAGACCGTTTCACCCCGAGGGCGCAATTCTTCTATGAGGGTGGTGATGAGGGTGGGGGATGTTGCGCGACCAGCAGGGAGTTTGGGACGTCGGACGATATGATCGGGAAGGCTTGTGAGGTCAGCTGCGGCACGAAGTGCGGCCTTTTCCTCGAGGGATTGTGGCAATCGCCATTCCATTGGCAATTGGTTTGAGGCCTTGCGGTGTGCACTGCCCAAAAATGGCACCCGCACTTCGAGGGAATGGGCCATAGAATGACGGTCCACAAGTCTGAGTTGGAAATTGCTCAGTTGGCCATGCTCAAGTTCGAAATTGAGGAATGATTCAAGTGAACCGGTGTGCGCAGTACCGCTGTGATCGTTGGTGTACCAGGATTCACCAATTGGAAGTTGACCCTGTTCAATCTGGCGCGCACCGGGGTGGTCCATCGCAGCGAGTCGGGCATCGATGAGCGCCCCATGTTCGCGCAAGTTCCGATAGCGTGGATAGCCGGCGTGGAGTTCATCCGCCCCCTGGCCGCATAGGCCCACTGTGACCTTTTCAGCCATTTTTTGGAACAGCGGCTGGAAGAACAATACTGTGACATCGAAGTCCTCCCCGTGCCATGTCAAATCGGGAAGTTTTTGGTCAAAAGCATCGGCTTCGAGCACGTATTGATGGTGTCGAAGGTCCAATGAAGCGGCCACTTCTTCCGCAGCAATCCAGTCGGGATTGTCTTCACTCTCTGCGACGGTCCAGCATTCTGGTACGGGCTGACCTGCCCGTTCAGCAGCTTCATGCGCAACGGCAGCTACAAGGGATGAATCAAGTCCTCCAGAAAGAACGATGCCCATTGGGACCTCGCCCATCAATCGCTGACTGACACCGTCGACAAAGGATTCTAACAATGCTTCAGACTGTGTGGCAGGGTCCCATTTCGATGCCGGTCGGAGTCCCTGGCGTTCCACATTTGCCTTGCCAACTTGAGTGGGTTCACCATTGCGCAATTCCCATACTTCGACCGTGCCAGGCCGAACATGGTGGACATCCTTGAGCAATGTTGTTCCATCAAGTGGGTATTCCCAAGCAAGTCGAGCAATCAGTGCCAATTCATCCAGTTGAGGGACATGCTCTTCATGAGCCCTGAGGGCCTTTGCTTCACTGGCAAAGAGGAGACTACCGTTCACCTTTGTACGGACAAGTGGCTTTATTCCAAGCGGGTCGCGTGACAAAATCAAATGCTTCAATTCAGCATCCCAGAGGCAAAATGCGTACATGCCGTCAAGTTGTCCGATCCATTTTGCATGATCTTCAGCAGACATTATTGCTTTTGTTCGACCCAGTTTCGCTGCTGTGTGAAGAGCTAATATCGACTCAGAATCAACAGCGCTTGTGAATGGATAGGTTCGGTTTTGGCTGCGCAAGGACATGTGGTTGTAGATTTCTCCGTTGGCAATCAAAACTTCGCCTCGGGGTCCAAAAAGAGGCTGATCCCCACCTGCTTTATCCACAATTGCAAGTCGGGTATGGCCAAGAGCAATATCGTCGTCCGCCCATGTGTCATTGCCATCAGGGCCTCGATGAATTTGAAGGCGATTCATGGCATGAATCACGTGAAGGTCTGGACGACCAAACATACCTGCGATTCCGCACATAACAGTCCCACTGGATGCGACTTCTTCAACCCATGTGGGTGGAGGACTTCACCAAACTGGGTACTTGACCATGACAACAGCCATGAGGATTATGGCTATGGAAAAGCCAACAAAATAGGTGATTTGGGGGGGTTCTGAAGAGTTTGTCTCGTCGCTCATTGACGTCACCAATCCGTTCCACAGGGCGCCATCATTTGAACATATTGAGCGCTCTTTATGCTCTTAGCCCATAATCATCAAGAACGGTTCGAGCAGAAGAACAGCACCAAGGGGAATCAACACCATGGTTGCGTTGTCGTCAATGTAGCGGAGGCGAGGCCATTCAGCGGCCACACATAGTGGCCCCATGATCAACGCCAAAAAGAGCGGTGTTTCAAAGAAGTGCCAGCAAGCAACCCAAACACAAATCAACATGATCGATGAGTAGAGAATGACGTTTTTACTCTCCATGCCCCTTCTGCGTAATTCACCCATGAAAGGGTCGCCGAGCGATAAGGAAAGAACGATTGGCCAGGCATAGGCTTTGTGAGGTACGAGTAAAAACACCAACCCCACTGCAAAAGCACCCCAAGCAAGTGCTGACACCTGGTGCGCTTCGTAATCGCGCTGACCGAAAATGGTGAATCCAAGTTTGAGCCGAAGCGCTTCAACAGCCAAAGTGGTGAGAATGATGATTGAAACCGCTTGCTGGACGGAAGTGTTCAGAGCATCAGCAATGTCATCGCCGAGCTCGAAATAAACCACAGGCACCGCACTCATTGCGATGTGGACTCCACGGCGAAAAAGATGGCCACTCATGCCACCAACGGAAAGTTCAACCGGGTTCGTTAATTCCACTTGTTCACTCATCATTCATCTCTCCAATGGAAAGAATGGCATCATCGAGCGTCATTGAACCTACCGCTAATTCTTTGAGCACATCGTCCAGTTTTGAAGACTCAAGGATCCTGCGCTCGTGGTGGGCTAAGAGCCGTTCTCGCCAGCGTGCTCGTTCTGAACGACCAGAGGATTCCAAATCGAGCAATATGGTCGCAGCTTCCGGCACCCCCGTGCCATGAAGGGCTGACGTCAGAAGCACTGGAGGGGTGGTGCCGGTGCCAAGTTCATAGGATTCGCGAAGTTCGTCAGCATGGCGTTGGGCGCCCGGTAAATCGCATTTGTTGACGATCACTGCATCGGCTAACTCGAGCAGTCCTGCCTTTTCTGCTTGAACTCCATCACCACGTGCGGGTCCTTCGACGACAAGTATTCTGTCAGCAATGGCAGCGCAACGCACCTCTGCTTGTCCAGCACCGACCGTTTCGATCACGACCCGGTCCCATCCAAGGGCGAGGAGAAATTGAGTCATGTCTGCAACGATAAGAGGCACGCTTCCTGATGCTTTTCGAGTTGCAATAGAACGCAAATAGATTCGCTCTTTGAGGACTGGGTCGTCAACGACCGTCATGCGAACCCGATCGCCCAATAACGCCCCACCCGATCGTGGAGAAGATGGATCGACTGCGAGCAGAGCAACCCTCAGGTTTTGTTGAGCCCACACCGTGAGCAACCCGTCCAACAAGCAAGATTTACCAACGCCTGGTGCCCCGGTAATGGCGAGGGATTGCCAGTGTTTTGTTGCTTGAACGGGCTTGCCAACTATGGCCATGATTTGTTCGAGGTTGATGGTTCGGTTTTCGAGGGCACTCAATGTTCTGGCCAGAGAACGGCGGTCGCCATTCATTGCGGCTTGAACGAGTTCCTGCATAGGTGTTCACCTCACGCAGTTGGTGACCAATGCCACGTGCTTGACTGGCCGACACCCGCATCGTCCATCTGATTGGAGGATTCAATGAAGTCGAGGATTTCAGAGGTTGGCGTACCCGGGCCGAAAATGGCGCGAATCTTACATTCATACAGGGCTTTACGATCGTCTTCGGGAATGATGCCACCTCCAAAGACGATGACGTCGTTCAGACCTTCTGCTCGAAGTAATTCACATACCTTCGGGAACAAATGCCCGTGTGCTCCTGAGAGTGAGGAAAGGCCCAGAAACCTCGCATCCTCGTCACGTACGGTGTCGACGATTTGTTGGGCACTGCGCCTCAAACCTGTGTAAATGACTTCGTGTCCCGCATCGCGAAGCGATCGGGCAACCACTTTCGCACCTCGGTCGTGACCGTCAAGGCCGGGTTTGGCTACAACGACGCGCAAAGGTTCGCCCATGCATGGAGGATTGGTTGCTTCCCTATCAACGCACCCCTCACGAAGCCATTCAGTGGGTCAATCCCCGCTTTTTGCCCTCCTTTCGGTAGTGTGGCTAGAACGGGTTTCCACCCGGCCGGCGAGTGGCAACGCATAAGGGCGGGTTTTCCGTCCCTCGACATGGGAAGCCTATGTCATCGACAGAGCAACGACTCCAAGACCTTCGCAATCGAAAGGCTCGCAGCGAGGCCGGCGGCGGCCAAGCCAGGGTGGATGCTCAGCATAATCGTGGTAAAATGACGGCACGCGAGCGCATGGAAATGCTGCTTGACGAAGGTTCGTTTCAAGAGATTGACGCCTTGGTTGAACACCGCTGTCGAGATTTCAACATGGACAACAACATCATTCCCGGTGACGGAGTCGTCACCGGACATGGGACCATCAACGGAAGAGAAGTTTTTGCCTTTGCTCAAGATTTCACAGTGTATGGCGGCTCTTTGGGTGAAATGCACGGATTGAAAATTTGCAAAGTACTCGACATGGCACTCAAAACAGGCCGTCCCGTGATCGGTATGAACGATTCAGGCGGTGCAAGGATTCAGGAAGGCGTTGCTTCTTTGGGAAGTTACGCTGAAATTTTCTTCCGCAATGTTCGTGCTTCCGGTGTCGTCCCACAAATCTCAGTGATTATGGGCCCTTGTGCCGGTGGAGCGGTCTATTCGCCTGCAATCACAGATTTTGTCATCATGGTCGACCAAACGGCCCACATGTTCATCACCGGTCCTGAAGTCATCAAAACTGTAACCAATGAGGTAGTTTCGTTTGAAGACCTCGGTGGTGCAATGACTCACGGAAGCAAATCCGGCGTGTCTCATTTTACAGCAAACGATGATGAAGGTGCGATCATGTTGGCTCGTGAACTTACTGATTTATTGCCTCAAAACAACCTCGAGCGACCACCTGATAAGAAAACTTCAGATCCTGTGGACCGCCTGTGCGATGCTCTTGACTCCATCATCCCAGACGTAGCAACAAAGCCCTATGATGTGCTTGATGTGATCGGTGAAATCCTCGATGATGGCGGTTTCTTAGAGGTGCAAGCAGATTGGGCTCAAAACATCGTGGTCGGCTTCGGGCATCTCGGCAGTCATACGGTCGGGGTTGTCGCCAACCAGCCAAAAGTTCTGGCAGGTTGCCTCGACATCGATGCAAGCGATAAGGCAGCTCGTTTTGTTCGCTTCTGCGATGCGTTCAATATCCCAATCATCACGCTTGAAGACGTTCCAGGTTTCTTGCCGGGTACGAACCAAGAATGGGGGGGCATCATTCGCCACGGTGCTAAACTCCTCTATGCTTTTGCTGAAGCAACCGTCCCTAAACTCACGGTCATTATGCGCAAAGCGTACGGTGGTGCCTACGATGTGATGTCCTCGAAGCACATCCGAGGCGATTACAACGTGGCATGGCCAACAGGTGAACTCGCAGTCATGGGTGCCGATGGTGCGGTCGAAATTATCCATCGCCGCCGAATCGCTCACGCCCGCAACGCTGAACAAGAGCGCGCTCGACTCACTGAAGACTTTAATGAGAAATTCGCAAACCCATACAAGGCTGCAGCTTTGGGGTATTTGGACGATGTCATCGAACCAAACGAAACTCGTCGACGTCTGGCAAGGGCCCTCGAGATGTTGCTCGACAAGGAAGAACTTCGTCCTGCTCGCAAGCACGGAAACATCCCGCTCTGAGGTGATTGAATGGCAAAAACAGACCTTGCAACACTGAGGATGGCCGCTCTCGCAGCGGTGATTGCTGAGGTGACCCAACAAGGTGATGATCCGGCACAAATTGCACGAAAGCCGGGCTTGGCTTGGTCGCAAGATCATCGCAGACTCAATACGGGCCAATCAAGCCTGATGCATCGAAGAGCAAGCCGCTCACCATGGAAGTGAACCTATGTCTGAAACACGAAAAGTGATTATCGACGGCGTTGAATTTGAAGTCGAAATCGAGGGCGAGGGTACGGAATGGAGCGCTACGGTTGAGGGCAAAACATTTGCCATTCAAATCCCAGATGCGGCTCCCGTATCGAAGAAAAAGCGATCCGGTGGCGGCAAGAAAAAGAAATCTGGCACCGTTTCGGCCAATATCCCGGGGAAAGTCGTCACGGTGGAGGTCAATGTTGGTGACGAAGTGGCGGAAGGTCAGGTCATCTTGATCCTCGAAGCGATGAAAATGCAAAATGAGATTCAAGCCCCAGTGACTGGAACAGTAGTTTCGGTGCAGTGTGAAGAAGGTCAAGCCATCGAAGCGAACATTCCTTTGGTTGTCATTGAACCAGTTGCACAACCAGACGAAGAGTGAATCAAATCGATCCAACAATTCACCTGTCAACCCGAGGTGATGTACGACCATTAAAGAGGTGTCAGCGTTTGTCTTTGTGTATGGGCGGAGCAGCAGTGTGTGATTTTCCTGGTTGCGGTGAAGAGGGTGAAATCGTCTCCCGTCTTTCTCCAGAGGGTTACCTTGTCGCAACCGGAAAGAAAGCGTACTCATTCCGCGAAGCATACCGTCGCTTCCATTACTGCACCAAGCACCATGATGAATTGATGAGTGGCGTATGGTCAAGGGTTCGAAAACCCGATGACAAGAAAGACGGCCATGTCGCCCCCACGGCGATTTAAACAGGCTTTTGAGCGAGATGCTCATAAACGAGGCTGCTCTCCATCTATCTATGAACGAACGGCAGACTCTTGTCAAAAGAAAAATATCCGCAGCCTTTTTGGCGGTGCTCCTTTCTCTTATGTCGGTAACTTTGGCATCACCACTCGCATCTGCAGTTGGGCCAAACCAGAACGATCTTGGTTCGAACATGGACTTGCCAGACAACTCCACATCGATCAACAGCAGTCAAGCCGTGATGAATATGAACGGCTTTGCTCCTTTCAGTTCAGGTGCGCTCTACGGTGAATTGGATGTTGGTGACGATGAGGATTGGTTCTCGATGACGCTCAACGCCAATGAAGGCGTGACCCTTCAAATTGCATACAACACAACATACACTTCGTCCAACGGGAGTTCGTACACAAACGATTTCGAATTGTGGATCTATGATTCCTCAATGAATATGATCGAAGTTTCCATCAATAATAATCCAGAGGTTGTTTCCACAAACGCCTCAACAGGCCCACATGGTGGCACGGTTTACTTCCAAATTGTCCGATACTCAGGATATGGAAGTTACACCCTTGACTTCTGGACGTTTTCCACCGGTTCATCGGGTGGTAACGGCACTGGTGGAGGGAATGGGACATCACCTCCGAGCAATTGCGCAGGAAACGGGACCCTCAATTCGGATATTCTGGAACCCAACGACTCCACAGCTACGGCAACCATGGCTTCCGGCCTCCCAATTTCTTGCACGGGTCTCTCGATCGATTCCTCAATTGATGTGGACTATTTCGAAATCAGTATGATTGCCGGCGTCACCTATTATGTGAACGTCACCTTCACTCATTTGAACGGTGATCTCGACGTAGGCTGGGACGATGCCTCGGGTGGTTACATCACCAGTTCGGGCGGAACATCAAACCTTGAATCGCTTCAAGTGACCGCCTCACTCAATCAAACAACATACCTCGATGTCTTTGGTTATTCATCCGCAACAAACGTCTATGATATTGAAATTTCAACGGATTTGCCAGGCGGTGGTCAATCCTTCGAAACTATCGCTGTGACCATGAACAATTTGACCTCCTCCCTTGTTGAGGTTGATGGCATCACCTCTGGTACCAATTACACCATACGAACAACAAGCACTCAATTCTTCATCAACGGCACCTCTCTCACAGGGGCAGCATCAGGGACCAACTTTACTGCGAATGGAACAACCTACAATATGACGGCAACCGTCGTTTCACCAACCATGGTCGAATCGGATTATTGCGTTACTGTGGAGATGCTTGACGCCAGCGGTTCGCTGTCCTTGGATTCTGATTGCACATACATTGAGATCCTCGAATCAAGCGTTCTATCAACCACAACTGGCAGTCATTCTGCTACAAACCTGACCATCAATACAGCCTACACGCTATGGTGGTTCGTCCTTGATGAAGTGGAATTTAACAACAATATTTCTGTCAGTAATGATGTAGAACTCGCACTTCAGGCGTCCCTTGTGGATGAAGACATGGTGAACTTCACCTCCACCTCCACCTCTCAATCATGGATGGTGAACTGGTCGGGGATCACCACCATGAACGACCACATCTTGGTGAGCGTGTTGTACCTCCCTACTTCGACACTGAACTTCACAACGGGCGACGGTTACATCGGAATTCATGACGACCTCTTCATTCCTCAGTTGCCAACAATGGTGATTGACTCCTATTCGTCAAGCAGCACCTCTACGACCAACAATGTCGCTGTCAGGGGAGCCGACCTCGTGGTTGGCGACGATTACTACTACACGGTGAAAGTCACAGATTCAGCCGGAGCCAACATGGCCTCAAGCGGTCTTCTCAACTTCACTGCCACCGCTCAAAATATGAGTCAACCAACCTTCACGTATTCAACGCCAAACATGTCAGGCAACTATTGTGCTGAAGTTTTGCTTTACTCAAGTGCCTATGTGCAACTGATTGGTGACAGGGCTTGCTTCAACCTCGTTCTCGATGATGACAACGATGGTGTTGCAAATGAGTATGATCTTTGCCCCAACACGGTTGCTGGGGCCATGGTGGATTTAGATGGTTGCGCTTTGACTCAAAAGGATTCGGACAATGACGGTTACAATGACTCAGTTGATGCTTTCCCAACCGATGCAAGTCAACACTCAGATATGGACGGCGACGGATTTGGCGACAACCCCAACGGAAACTATCCAGATGCCTTCCCAACTGACAGCTCCCAATGGAGCGACTACGATGGTGACGGTTACGGCGACAACCCTAACGGAAACTATCCAGATGCTTTCCCTTACGATCCAACACAGTGGTCTGACGCTGATGGTGACGGCTATGGCGACAATGCGACTGGAAATAACGCTGATGAATACCCAACCGACGCAACACAATGGGTGGATGCAGATGGCGATGGTTATGGAGACAACCCCACCGGTACCAATGGGGATCAATTCCCGAACGATGCCACTCAATGGGCTGATGCAGACGGTGACGGCTATGGTGACAACGCCAACGGCAACCAGCCCGATGCCTTCCCAACCGATGGAACACAGTGGGAAGATACTGATGGTGACGGCTATGGTGACAACGCCAACGGCAACAACGCAGACGCATTCCCAGATGAGCCAACACAGTGGTCTGATGCTGATGGCGATGGTTTTGGTGACAATCAAGCCGGTGTCGATGCTGATGCCTTCCCAATGGATGGCACACAGTGGTCAGATGTTGATGGCGACGGGTATGGTGACAATCCAACCGGCAATTCACCAGATGCCTTCCAGACCGACTCAACTCAATGGGCAGATGGAGATCTCGATGGCTATGGCGACAACGCCATGGGCAACAACGGCGACTTGTGCCTGAACACCCCTGCCGGTCAATCTGTTGACTCAGACGGGTGCAGTTCCTCTCAGAAGGATGACGACCTCGATGGCGTCATGAACGACCAAGATGCTTGCCCACAAACCCCAGCCGGTGAAACGGTCGATGCATCGGGTTGCTCTGGCTCTCAAGAAGATACGGACAACGACGGCGTAATGGATTTGTTTGATTTGTGCCCAATGACCGCTCTGGGAGCGAGCATTGATTCCGCCGGTTGTGCAGATTCACAACTCGATTCAGACGGCGATGAAATCACCAACGATCTAGACGAGTGTCCAATGACTGCACCTGGCCTCCCAGTTGACGGCCAAGGTTGTGCAGCAGATGAGCGGGACTCGGACACGGATGGTGTCATGGACGCTGACGATTTCTGTCCGATGACCCCCAGCGGTGAAGAAGCTGATTCAACAGGGTGCTCAAACTCACAGCGTGACGATGATAATGATTCATTCACCAACGACGTGGATGCTTGTCCAAACACAGTGCTTGGTGCCGTGACCGATGCATCAGGTTGCTCACCAGACCAGTACGATGACGACATGGACCTGATTGACAACACGCTCGATCTTTGCCCAGCAACGCCTTTGAACGAGCAGGTGAATCCAGATGGTTGCTCTGCAACCCAAACTGATCAAGACCAAGACGGTGTCAAGGACGCTTACGATCTATGCCCAGCAACTGCCGCTGGACATGGACCAGATTTGGACGGTTGCTCTGAACATCAGAAAGACGACGATGGTGACGGTGTTGTCAACGTTGAAGACCGATGCAAAGGCACTGAAGCAAATCAAACGGTGATCAATGACGAAGGCTGCGGTTTGAATCAAATTGATACAGATGGCGACGGCGTCAATGACGAAGTGGATGACTTTGTCTTCGATGCGAATGAAACACTCGACAGCGATGGTGATGGTGTCGCCGACCGATTTGACGCAGCACCATTCGATGCAACTCGTTCAGAAGCGGCGGTGGAAGAAGAAGGAGGCGGCGGACTTGCTTACGCCATCATTGCCTTGCTCGTTCTTTGCGGGTTGGGCGCGCTGCTCGTTGTACGTCGTAATGATGAAGCACAGGGGGTTGGCTCAGTCTTTGCTGAAGCTAACAATGCAGATGCGATGACTGAACAGAATATGCAGGCATCGAAAGCACTTCCGGAAATTGCAGAAGCACAGCAATGGGAAGAAGGTGGAGTTAACTGGTCGAAAGGAGCCGATGGAACGCTCTCTTACTACGACGAATCATCTGGTTCGTGGCTCGTCTATGAGCAATGAGTTCGTACGGTGTGAGGCATTGTGGAACTCAATCAACAGGATGACTCAATCCTCGTCGTAGGATTAAACCCGGGGGATTTGCGAATAAAGGCAGGTAAGATTGCCATGGCTCTCGTGTTCATCCCGCCCGTCTTTTCCCTGGTCGCCATCCCCCCTCCGTGGTTTATATTCTGGATTTCATTGCCCCTCACCATTTTGCTCACCTGTGGCCAACAGTATGTTCTTGATGGGCCAGCAGATCTCCTCAAGAAACGCAGATTGTACTTCTTCCGACATACAGAGTGGACCATACTTGGCCCACTTTCCCAAATCAAGTCGATCGAGAGGCGAAAACCGAGCAGTAATGGCGATGGTGGAGAACCACTGAACAGTTGGATTGATTTCCTTTTCAAGGATCGAGCAACGCATATCTGGTCGCTTAGTTATGGTCCATCAGATGTGTACAGAGACCAGATCAACGAATTCCTCGTAAGAATGGTCCAAAAGAATGGACAAGAGGGTGAATCATCTGGCGCGATTTCAGTGCCATTGAATGAGGAAGTTCAATCGAAACCCGTTCCAAGTTCCTCGAACGTGTGGGGCCAGCCTGCTCAAGTTGTACCCTCCCATCCAGCACCATCGAGTGTTTGGGATACATCGGTCAAAGAGGCACCAACTGCTGAGAAACCCTCGTCTTCAGTTTGGGATCAATGACTTTGGTTTTCTTTTGCACGGCCTGAAGTCACTTTAGGAAGTTGATGTAGGCAAAATTGAACAACGATCCAACACCAATTAATAGGTACAATCCCATGCAACTCCAGAATGTTTTGGGGGCTTCTTCGCGAGTAAACCAGGTGGTGTTTCGAGTGTGCGTCCCACCGTGGGCCATACAGTAGGCTCCGTAGGCCAGGCATACTATGCCAATGACGAGGCTGCCAATCGTTTCTGGTCGAATCATTAAACAGCCTAGAACACGGCCGTTTTTATGCCTTTCAACCAGCAGCATTCTGCTTCGTAAGGAAGGATTTCGTTCAGTCTGAATCACTTCAAGCTTCAACAGTGGTGCTTGGTTGCACGGCTGCTGCTGCTTGAGCCTTCTTTGCTTCGACTTGGCGTGCAAGGAAGGACACAACATCGAGGATCTCGATGTCAGCGTAGCGCTCATCACCTTCGAACTTCAAGCACTCAAAGTGAGAGACACACTTCGGGCAAGAAGTAA
>MDSV01162843.1_pt1 | contig 14837 bp, 14 predicted proteins | sample 810851 | NCBI WGS metagenome assembly MDSV01 (sample SAMN05326640, study PRJNA326480) | marine metagenome | isolation source: seawater | place: Atlantic Ocean: North East | collected 2012 | reverse complement strand
GAATACATGTAGACAGAAGATTATCACAATTCATATTTTTTTTTTTCCGTCAATGTCTATGTATTCAATAAAACATGTTTTTGGTCGCTCAATCTCAATAAATGTATTAGGTATAGATAGACAACCTTCTTCATATTTAGATTTTTCATTACTTAAATTTTTAATTACTGGGTTGATAAAACATAATGGTTTTCTCTGATCATCTTTTTGCATAACATCCAATACAATAATTCTTTTTGGTATACCTATTTGAATAGCAGCTAACCCTATTCCTTTATGATGGTACATTGTTTCAAATAAATTTTGAATTAATTTTTTTTCTTCTCTACCAATCTTTTGAATATCTTGAGATTTTTTTCGTAGTGCTTCATCTGGAACTGTAATTAATTTTTTGACTGTCATGATTTAAGATTATTATACTTTTACAGGAATAACTTGAAGAATAATATCATTTCTAATTTTATCAATATTTAACTTATTTAAGGTACTTATGATAAAATATAATGTTTCCGTGCCAAGATCTTTTAAATTATCCTCGCCAATAATCTCAACTAATCTAAGTAAAATCATAGCGATTTCCCGGTCATTTATCATTACTTCTATGTCAGTAGGTATATTTGATTTATTTAACTCCAGCATGCTCTCATATTTTTCGGAAACCTTAATGCCGTCAGAGATCAAAGACTCTATTAAAATATTGTCCTTGATTGAAAAGAAATATTTCTTATTTTTTTTTATTTTTTTTAACATTTTATCCAAATCTTTTTCAGTTTTTTCTTTAGAAATTTCTCCATAGAAATAATTTATCAATTTAGATTGATGTAAGATTTTATTATTATATTTAATTTTAAGTTTCTCACCTCCTGATTTAGCTAATTGCAGCTCATAAAATTCAGAATATTTAGAGGAAATTTTATCTTCATCAATGGTTTGTACTAGTCTACTAAGCTCTTTATCAAAAGCATTGTTTAAATTATCGTCATCAAATTCTTTTTTTAGTATTTCAAGTAGTTTAATTTGGTTATCTGGGTCTTTAGAAACTAAGAAAGCTTGATATATTAGTGCTCTTGCCTCATAATTGGGTAAAAGTTTATATGCGTCAGTAGCTGATATTATTTGATAAATATTGAATTGGAATCTGGTATATAAATCTAATAAATCAGTCTCTTTATAACTCCCATCATTAGTAGCTTTTTCAAATGATTTTATTTTTTCTCGATCTTCTAAATCAATATCACTTACCTTTGTTAAAAGATTATTCGATGAAAGGTACCGCCAAATTATTTTTTTTGTGTTTTTGTCTGGTTCGAACAAAAAATCTTTTATTGATAAATATGACAGGTGAAAATTTAACATACTTTGCTCGGATATAGTTATCTCTGGATCATCAGTATATCCCATTAAATAATTGAAACTTTTATCAAAAAAATCATCCTCGAAGCCACTTTCTTTAAGTAGATCATATTGGAGTTGGGCTATTTCTTTCTGATCTTTATGTATTAAACAATAAATTTTATACTTTAAAATATAATCGATGTTTGGAACAATTTTCATGATAGAAAATAATTCACAAGACTTATTAATTTTTCCAAGAGATAAGTTCTTATCTAAGTAGTATTCAGCAAGTTTATTGTTAAATTCTCCTGTGTTATTTTTAATAATAAAATCTTTAATTAGATTTAAATCATCATTTTTAATTAACCATTTGATTTTTAAATCAATAAATTCACCAGTGTCAATATTATTTGACGGAGGGAAAGCATTTGTGAGTATCAGCTTTTTATAAATATTTTTAGCATCATTGGATAATTTAATTTTATGAATTTTTTCAATAAGCTTAATTATTTTATCACCATCAGAGAGCTCCCACATATTAAGATTCAAATCATTATCAGCTGGATCGTAAAGACCAACTAACTTCAAATCATAAGCTTCTAATTTTTCCTCCTCTTCTACATAAAGTAAATTTGGAGTATCGTTTTTGATATTTGATAATTTATTATTATTTTCTTTAATTACTTTATTTTCTTTTTCAATTTTATCTTTATTCTTTATATTCTCTAAGTCCCAAATATCAATTGGCTCATCTGAATATGAGCTATTAGAAATAAATAAGACAAATAAAAATAAATTAAGTAACTTTTTATTTGATAACTTTAAAAGTCTCATTAGGTATTAATTTTTCAATTTTTTTATTTGGTGCAGGAAAATTAATTTGATCTAACATTATTAATATAAGACAAAAAACTAAAAAAAATAAAATAACTTTAATTGATAATTTAATATAATTATTAGACTTGCCAATACTTGTTTTTTTATAAAAATGCATATAACGTTTATTAATTTCAAATTAAGACAAATTTGTGTTTTTTCAACACTGAAATTATACTATGAAAAAAAACCTAGTATTAATAGGAATGATGGGTTCCGGTAAATCAACAATAGGAAAAGAAATTTCCAAAAAAAGCACCCTTAAATTCAAAGATACTGATCAATTAATAGAAAATAATCAAAAAATGAAGATAAGAGATATTTTTGATGAGAAGGGAGAGTTTTTTTTTAGGTCTATTGAAGAAAAAATAGTTTTAAAAACTTTGAAATTGACTGATCAAGTAATCGCTCTTGGGGGTGGTTCATTTTTAAATAAAAAAATAAGATTGGAAGTTTTGAGAAACAATATTTCAATTTGGTTAAATTGGAAAAATGATATTATTTTGCAAAGAATAATGAAAAGTAAAAAAAGACCGAAATTGGACTTTTTAAGTAATAAAGACATTTTGAGATTAATTAATTTTAGATCAAAGATATATTTTAAAGCGGATTTTAAAGTTAATTGTGATAATTTAAATAAATTTCAAATATCAAGAAAAGTTTTAAAAATTTATGAAAACAAAAAAAATAACGATTAGTACTTTCGAGGGAAAATACCCAATATTAATTGGAAAAAATATTAGCTCAAACACTGGAAATCTTTTAAAAAAAAATAAGATTTTTTCATCAAAAGTTTTGTTGGTTGTTGATAAAAAAGTTCCACTTGAGATGATAAAAAAAATAAAAAAATCAATAAAAGAAAAAAAAAACTTAATATATTTAAAATCTAATGAAAAAAATAAATCACAGAGTAACGTTGATAAGATTTTAAGTGTACTATTAAAAGAAAATTTTAATCGAAATGATTGTCTAATATCAATAGGTGGTGGGATTATAGGAGATCTATCAGCATTTAGTGCAAGCATATTCAAAAGGGGACTTATTTATGTAAACATACCAACCACATTGCTTGCTCAAGTAGACTCTTCTATCGGAGGCAAAACCGGAATTAACTCAAAATTTGGAAAAAATCTTATTGGTACTTTTTATCAACCCAAGCTTGTTATATCAGATATTTCTTTTCTTAAATCGCTACCAAAAAGAGAAATTATTTGTGGTTATGCGGAGATTTTCAAACATTCATTAATTTCAAATAGATCTTTTTTTAATTTTTTGAACAAAAATATTAAAGAGATTTTAAAATTTAAAAGTCCTTATATTGAAAAATCAATTTATAAAAGTTGTATAATTAAAAAAAAGATAGTTGAGAAAGATTTTAAAGAAAAGAACTTAAGAAAAATTTTAAATTTTGGTCATACGTTTGGGCATGCTTACGAAGCTTCCTTGGGATATTCATCGAAACTTAATCATGGCGAGGCGGTGATACTAGGTATATCTAGTGCAGCTACGTTTAGCCAGGATAACAAAATTTTAAATAATAATGATGCTAAATTAATTTTTAAACATATTGATAGAATAAGTAGTAAATTTTCTTTGAGAAATTTTTTTAAAAAAACAAATATAAAAAAAATAGTAAAATTTATGGCCACTGATAAAAAAAACTTTGATGATAAAATTAACTTAATCTTAATTAAAAAAATTGGAAATGTAAATTTTAAGTATAAATTTAGCTTAAAAAAAATAGAAAAGTTTTTTCTTAATTATTTTAGAACAATTTGAATAGAATGAATATAGTTTTTCAATTCCAATTCTAAAATCTTATAAATTGTTTTAGTTGAATTGATTTTACTCATGTTAGTAAGTTCTTTTGATTTAATAAAAAGCTTAAGATGAAATTTATTTTTTTGGAAATTTTTATGTTTTAAATGTAAATAAGTTTCGTCCTCAATAACTATTTCATCTATTGCTAAACGAGATGAAATTTTTTTTTTAATTGTGTCATTAAGTTTATTTATATTCATAAAAATATATGTATTATTATATCATGAAAACTATATGCGATTGGAACAATTGTTTTGAGCCTGGAGAATACCGTGCTCCTATAGAAAAAGATAATTCCAAAAACTATAGACTTCTTTGTCTTAAGCATGTCAAAGAGTTTAATCGAAATTGGAACTATTTTGCAGGAATGTCGGATACCGAGGTAATAGATTTTTTAAAATCTGACATGACATGGCATAAAAAAACTCAAAGTTTTAGTTCATCAGATAACTTTTTTAAGGTTTTATGGAATAATGTATTAAATGATGGGATAGAAAAAACAAGTCTAAAAGATCAATTTATTAAAAATAACAAAATTAATTTTAACCATAACGATATCAAAGCCTTTGGTATTTTAGGAGTTAAAGTGGGATTAAAATGGGATAAAATTCAAGAAAAGTTTAAAAAACTTGTCAAAAAATTTCACCCTGATATTAATGCTGGAGACAAAAGCTTTGAAGAAAAATTAAAGTTAATTACTCTGGCTTACACGCAATTAAAAAACACATATAGGCAAAAAATTGGAAAATAATTTAAATATAAAACCAGATATAAAAATATCAGTAAATCAAACTTTTGGGATTGATAGTGATATGGAAATAGAGGCGTTTTCAAAAAGAAATGATTATGTTCCCGAAATAGATAAAAATTATATATTTGATAAAGATACAACCTTGGCAATTTTATCTGGCTTTGCATTTAATAAGCGAGTTTTAATTCAAGGATACCACGGGACTGGAAAATCAACTCATATCGAACAAATAGCAGCCAGATTGAATTGGCCATGTGTAAGAATAAATTTAGATAGTCATGTAAGTAGAATTGATCTAATCGGAAAAGATGCAATCACACTTAAAGATGGAAAACAGATAACAGAGTTTAAAGAAGGTATATTGCCTTGGGCTATTCAAAACTCAATTGCTCTAGTATTTGATGAATATGACGCTGGTAGACCAGATGTGATGTTTGTAATTCAAAGAGTATTAGAAGCAGATGGAAATTTTACCCTACTTGATAAAAATAAAGTTATTAAACAAAATAAATATTTTAGACTTTTTGCTACCACAAATACTGTTGGTCTAGGTGACACAACAGGTCTATATCATGGTACTCAACAAATTAACCAAGGCCAAATGGATAGATGGAATATAGTAAGCACTTTGAATTATTTAAGTTTAGAAAAAGAAATGGAAATAGTTCTAGCAAAAAATAAAAATCTTAATAACAGCAAGGGAAAAGAAAAAATAGCAAACATGATTAAAGTAGCGTCACTTACAAGAAAAGGGTTTGTTGCAGGAGATATCTCTACAGTTATGAGCCCTAGAACGGTGCTGCATTGGGTTGAAAATACAGATATTTTTAAAGATGTTGGTTATGCATTTAGAGTTACGTTTCTTAATAAATGTGACGAGGTTGAGAAGAACATTATATCTGAGTACTACCAAAGATGTTTCGGTGAAGAATTGCCTGAATCTCTGGTTAATATTCATACCTGATGAGTAAAGAAAATAACATTAAAGAAAAATTCAAAATTGCATTGGCCTCGACAGAAAAAGCAATTTCTGATGATTATTTAAAAAAAACTCTTAAAAACAAAAAAGTCTCAAAAGATTTAAATTATTTTGAAATTGATACGTTAAATACTAAGGAAGAATTTATTAAATACAGAGCTGAGAGTGATAGCAGGGCCTTATTAAAAAAATTTTCTGATGAAGATATTTTAAATTTAAATTATCCAAGAAATTCATCATGTAGATCACTATACGAATTTTCAGAAAAAATTCGATGTGAATTACTTGGTTCTGAAATGCTTAGAGGGACCAAATTAAATTTTTTGGAAAACTATGAAAATTACTTATCAAAAGTAAAAGCTGAATATGTTCAAAATAAAGAGGATGTAAAAATATCTGACGCTTTTGAGATTTACATGCTAAAGAATCTTTTTGAGCTAAAATTGAGTAAAAATTCTGAAAAAATTTTAAGCTTTTGGGATAAAGATTTAAAGTTAGCTTTCGATAAATATATTCAGTTTTTTAAAGAAAATTTAAATAACCAGAAAAAATACAATTTAAAAATATCTGAAATTCTTAAAGATATGGATCTCTTCGATAATAGTGATGAAACTCAAAATAATGCTGATAATCAAGATAATGAGCAGAAATCGGAGAATAATAATGATAGTCAGGAACAAAATTCAGATCAGGATCAAAATTCTCATGAAGATCAAGCGGATAGCCAGGGTAAAGATACTGAGTATGATTTTACGGAACATCAGCTTGAGGAAAATTTGGTGGACACAGATAGTGAAAAAGAAAATTCTGAGAATTTAATGCAAAAGATGAAAAGTGAAAATTCAGACTTAGAATATAAAATTTTTACTTCAAAATTTGACGAGATTGCAAAAGCAGAAAATCTCGAGAATTTAGATGAAATTATAAAATTAAGAAAAAATTTAGATCAGCAACTAGTAAGTTTTCAAGATTTGATAACGAAATTAGCAAATAAGTTGCAAAGACAATTGCTTGCCAGTCAAAAGAGGGCATGGGAGTTTGATCTTGAAGAGGGTTTATTGGATACATCTAAGCTTACAAGGGTGATAATAGATCCATATAGCTCTTTATCATTTAAAAAAGAAAAGGATTATGAATTTAAAGATACTGTTGTAACTTTACTAATTGATAATTCTGGTTCAATGAGGGGGAGACCAATTACAATTGCAGCTTTATGTGCAGATATTTTATCAAGAACTTTAGAAAGATGCTCTGTAAAAGTGGAAATTTTAGGTTTTACAACAAAAAATTGGAAAGGTGGTCAATCTAGAGAGTATTGGAACAGAAATAAAAAACCTAAATCACCTGGGAGACTAAACGACCTTAGACATATAATTTATAAAAGTGCTGATATACAGTGGAGAATAAGTAAAAATAATTTAGGACTTATGTTAAAAGAAGGATTGCTCAAAGAAAATATAGACGGCGAAGCCATAAACTGGGCTTTTAATAGATTGAAAAAAAGAAGAGAAGAAAGAAAAATTTTAATGGTTATTTCTGATGGTGCACCAGTAGATGACTCAACATTGTCTGTAAATTCTGGGGATTTTCTGGAAAAACATCTTAAAAAAACTGTAAAATATATAGAGACGAAAAGTGATATAGAAATTTTAGCAATTGGAATAGGTCATGATGTATCTAGATATTACTCTAAAGCAATTAAGATAAGTGATGTACAGGAGTTAGGAGATGTTATGATAGAACAACTTAGTGGATTATTCATAAATAAAAATACAATACACTGATTAAATTTTTTTTAGATCTTTATTTTTCCATTCAATAACAACTTTTGCTCCTCCAAGAAATTGTGAATTTTTAAATTTTACCAATGCAAAATTTTTTTCTAGTAAAGTTTTTCCTATAAAAGTGCCCAATCCTAGTCCTTGTTTTGAAGAATTCGCAGTATCTAAAGTCCTTATGTACGGTTCACCCAGTTTGTCTTTATCGATCAAATCTTTCGGAAATCCATCTCCATCATCTGCAATTACTATTTTTGTTTTACCTTCAGTGTTTGCAACAGAAATATGAATTTTTTTTCTAGAAAACTTATTTGCATTACCAATGAAATTTCTTAAACCATAAATTATTTCAATGGACTTACTAAAAATTATTTTATCACTAAATTTTTCTAAATTTACTTCAAATTTTTTATTACTAATTTTTTCGAAAGATCTAACTATTTCATTAATGTAATCACCAATATTTAAATTGGTATTTAAAAATTCATCTTCAACTTTTGGATTTAAAGATAATTTTTTTAATATTTCACGACATCTTATACTTTGTGAGATTAATAAATCTAAATCCTTTTTAATTTTTTTATTATCCTTAAAATCTTTTTGCATTTCTTTAACAGTCAAAAGGATTGTTGATAAAGGAGTTCCTAATGAATGTGCTGCAGCTGCAGCTTGTCCTCCCAAAGATAATAACTCGTTTTCCTTAGACATAATTTGTTGTAATTTGTCAAAAGCCTTTTTTCTTTTTCTATTTTGTTCTCCAAACTGGACAGCAAAATATACTAAAAATAATAATCCTATTAAAATCGAAATTGGTATCGCGTATAAATAATAATTTGGAACATGAAAATGAATTTCACCTGGATGGGGAAGCTTGAAGTGAAAAAAGGTTAATATAGTTAACAGAGTAATTGTTAAAAAAACTAAAACTACTGAACTTTTTATTTTAAGATATTGAGATGAAAATACTGCTGGAATTATTATTAAAAAAATGAAAGGATTTGTTATTCCTCCAGTCAAATAAAATAAAAAACCAAGCTGCAAAATATCGTATATCAAATAAATTAATGATAAATTATTACTTATCTGATTTTGTTTTACTTTAAACTGTAAGAATATATTTGTTAAAACACCAATACAAATAATACTAAGACAAGGGAGATAATTAAATTTAAAATTTAAAATGAATTGTACTATAAAAATTGACAAAATTTGACCAATAAATGCTATCCACCTTAGATTTACATATGTAGATTTATTTAATGTATAAATTTCAGAATTATCAAAAAATTTCATTACTAAATGTCAAGATTAAGAACATTTATCGCATTTGAAACTATAAAATCCTTCCTTAAGGAGACATCATTACCCATTAATGTATGAATAATACTTAAATCTTTTTTAATGTCTTTAGAATATTCTACTTTTAGCAGACTTCTGGTTTCGGGATTCAATGTAGTATTCCATAATTCATCTGGATTCATTTCTCCAAGACCTTTGAATCTTTGAATATTTAATTTTGATTTTTCATTGGAGTAGCACTTCTCATATTCTTTTGAGCCTTTTTTAAATCTTTGTAAATCTTTTGAAATTTTTAAAACAAATTTTTCTAGTTGTTTTTCATCTTTTATATAATTTACCTTACCTTGTTTATTAATTTTAAAGAGAGGTGGTTGTGCTAAATATATATTTCCATTCTGGATTAGTTTATTGAATGGTTTATTATTAAAAAAAGTTAATAGTAATGCTCTAATATGTGATCCATCTACATCGGCATCTGTCATTATAATTATTTTTCCATATCGCAAATTTTTTAGATCAATTTCCTCATCTTTTGGGTCAAGTCCAAGTGCATTAATTAAAGTTACAATTTCATTTGAAGAAATCATTTTTGAAAGTGTTTTTGTTCTAATATCACTTTCATTAATTTTTTTCTTACTACCGTTTGTATCTACATAAGTATTTAGAATTTTCCCTCTAAGAGGTAAGACAGCTTGGAATTCTCTATCTCGTCCTTGTTTCGCAGATCCCCCTGCTGAGTCCCCCTCTACTATAAAAAGTTCTGTTCCATCTTTATTTGATGATTGACAATCTGCAAGTTTTCCAGGAAGTCCTGTAAGCTCTAAGGCTCCTTTTCTTCTAACACTTTCTCTAGCTTTTCTTGCAACGTCTCTAGCCTGTGCGGCCTGGATTATTTTAGAGAGTATAACTTTTGAAAGAGATGGATTTTGATCAAACCATAAAGATAGTTTTTCGTTAACAATAGTTTCGACTATATTTCTTACCTCCGATGAAACAAGTTTATCTTTGGTTTGTGAAGAAAATTTGGGATCTGGGATTTTAATAGATAAAACACAAGTTAGTCCTTCTTTGATATCATCTCCGGTAATCGAAAATTTGTTTTTTTTAAACAAATTCAATTCACTGGCATATTTATTTATAACTCTTGTAAGTGCACTTCTAAATCCTAAAAGATGTGTACCTCCATCCTTTTGATAAATGTTGTTTGTGTAAGAGTAAGTATCTTCTCCATATAAAGCATTCCATTGAAGAGCGCTCTCAATTTGTATGTTACCTTTATTACCTTGAACATAGATCGGTTTTTTAAATAAAATATTGCTATTTTTATTGAGTAATTTTTCTTTTTTCTCATCTAAATAGTTAACAAATTCTTGAATACCTCCATCATATTTAAAAACAGTAGTAATATTTTTTTTAGAAATTAAGTCCTCTACGGAAATTTTAATACCTTTATTCAAAAATGCTAGTTCTCTCATTCTTTTTTGAATAACTTTAGGACTAAACTTTACTGACGAAAAAATTTCTTTTGATGGAAAAAAAGTTATTTTCGTACCTGTATCTTTAGAACTGCCTACTTTTTTGAGTGGAGCTAATGAGTCTCCATTTTGAAATTCCATAAAATATTTCTTGCCGTCTCTAAATATCTCTAACTTCAGTTTTTCAGATAACGCATTTACTACAGAAACCCCAACACCGTGCAGACCTCCCGATACTTTATAAGAATCATGATCAAATTTTCCTCCAGCATGAAGCTGTGTCATAATCACTTCTGCTGCAGATTTTTTTTCTGTTTTATGAATGTCTACTGGAATACCTCTTCCATCATCAATTACGGTTATGCTTGAATTAGCATTAATTGTAATTTTGATATTTTTGCAATGTCCTGCAAGAGCTTCATCTATTGAGTTATCTACAACCTCGTAAACCATATGATGGAGACCGGTCCCATCATCAGTATCCCCAATATACATGCCAGGTCTTTTTCTTACAGCCTCTAAGCCTTTAAGCACTTTGATAGAGTCTGCCTGATAGCTTTTTTTATTTTCTAATGACATTGAAATTTTCTTATTTCTTATATCATCTTATTATTTTTGACAAATCTATTGGCCTACATACCCCTCAGATACCATTAAAATCAATGCTGATTTAAGCATAAAAATAAAAATTTTGTACTTTGTAGATATTGACAATAAACAAGAATTTATGTCACTGTATTTTGGCGGAGAGAGTGGGATTCGAACCCACGAAAGAGTTGCCCCTTAACACGCTTTCCAAGCGTGCGCCTTAAACCGCTCGGCCATCTCTCCAGTAGATAAAGTATTAATTTCCAAAATTTAATTTATCTATTATCTCAGCTACACATTTATATAATCTTCTATATCCCTTTCTATTGGGGTGTCCATCATATTTATAGAATAAATTCGGATTATTTTCGAAGCCACAATGAAAATGTTTATCCGTTAAACCAGTGATAAATTTTTCTGCATAGACTGAATTATAATTTTTTCCTTTATTATGAATTTCATCCAATGTCTGTATCTGGATAAATATAATATCTTTACCATATTTATTTACTAAATTTCTTATTGAATTGAAATTTTTAGTAATTTTTTCATTTTGTGATTTATAGAATTTGTTTTGTAAAAAATCTCTTGGAATTCTTATAATATAAAGATTTGCTAATGAATTTTTAATTTTTCTTCTTATTTTTTTCCATGTTAATTTGCTTTTTTTATCGTCTCTATATTTTTTTAATTTTTTAAGAAAATTGGTTGGATCTTTTTCCTCTAGTGGAAAACCATAAAAATTTTCAGGTCCTTTGCAGTAGTTATGATTTTCTAAACATTTTAAATTTTGTTTAGAAAAATTAAATGGATCTCTGGTTATATCTCCACCTATATATAATACAATTACTTTTTCAATATCATAATGCTGATCTATATGTTTTTCTAAAAGTTCAAATTGTTGCGGACCTGTTCCGAAAATTCCACCGTTAATAACTTGGTAATTATTTACTTTACCTCCAAAATAATTTACCCAACTAGGTGCCCCCATACCTTCAGTAAATGAGTCACCTAAAAATAAAATTGAAGGTTTGCCTGAATAAATATCATTATCCTGTACTAATCCAAAGTTATTAGTCTTTATTTTGTAGGAATATTCTTTAATAAACTCATTATTTAAATCAAAAAAAACTTCATGCCTGACTGATAAATTAGGTTCAAATTTAAAGAAGTTATCTATATTTTTGAATATTTTTCCTTGATCCCAAAGTCTATATATTACTTTGTAATATTTATTCACATAATGTTTTGGTAACATAAAACTTAAAGATATTTCCAAAACAACGAGTATAAAAAATAAACTGGATACTACTAAAAGAAAATTTTTATTTTTTTTCATCAAATTTTTAATCAACTTATAATTTTTTTAATTTTACTTAATCGTCTTTTAATATTTTTTTTTTGTTTATTAATGAACCTTTTAAATGGGTTATATTTTAAATCTCTCTTAGCTAAAATAGGACTATCTATATTATGTAACCAAGTTCTTTCATTATTTAAGATTGCCCAATCACATTCATATGCGGATATGGAATCCAAGTTATGCTTTTTACACAACAGAGAAAAAACACTTTGATCATGTCTGTTTTCTATAAATCCCTCTAAATTTTGAATTTTTGAGGGAGAATCATCTATTAACTCAAACTGATTATAAAATACTTCAAGCCATTCATTTAGGAAGTGTAGTGACTCATCAGTTTTTTTTATAAAAAAACATCCTGCCCAATACTGAGAAGATTTGATAATATTTCTATCATTTAAAAAATTATAATGTTTAAGTAAATCAGCTTTAGTATATTTTTGTTCTTCGCGAATTGGAAAATTTATATTCTCTAAATTGCATTTTAATTTTGAATGATATTGAAAAGGTAATAGCCATCGATCTTTTTGTTCGATCAATCTTATATAATTATTAAACTTCTTGATGTTTTTTTTTAAAATATGACAACCTACATCCATATAATTTATAACATCACCATAACTCATTTGATTTAAAATATTTCGAATTATAAGTGGTTTCCATACCCAATAGCCAAAACCTCTTTTTTTATTTTTTTTTACAAATCTATAAATAGTTTCTTTGGTATTTTTATCTAAATTTTCAAATGATATTACTCTTACATCATCGTAAAATTTTGATTCTGTTGCTTGAGTTTTTAAACGGTTAGCGCTTCTTTTCAAATCTGAGCTTGCAAAAGCAAATAAGATAATTTTATTTTTATACATTTAAAAATTTCTTATTGATTTTTTTTTCCCATTTTATTGCACTTTTTAAAATTAGATAAATGTTATTATACTTGGGCTTCCATTTTAGTATTTTTTTTAATTTAGTTATATTTGCGTAAATATGGGCAATATCATTACGTCTTTTTTTTTGATATCTAATGACTACGTTTTTTTTAATTTTAAGAAAAATATCTACAATTTCTTTAACAGAGTATCCTTTTCCATATCCGCAATTAAGAATTAAAGATTTTTTATTATTAGATATTTTTTTTAATGCAAGAATATGTATTTCAGCTAGATCAGATACATGTATATAGTCTCTAATACAGGTGCCATCTCTTGTATTATAATTATTTCCAAATATATTTACTTTTGGATTTAACTTTGTTGATTGTATAGCTAAATTTTTAATTAAATGGCCGTGTGATTTTTCAATTTCTCCAATTTTTCCTGATTTGCTAGCTCCAGCAACATTGAAATATCGTAAAATTCCATATCTAAAATTATATTTTTTTGAATATTTTTTTATTATCTCTTCGCTTTTATATTTTGTAAATGCATAATAACTTTTAGGATTAGGTTTTTTTCTCTCATCTACTGAACCTTTGGTGTTTCCGTAAATTGAGCAAGATGATGAAAAAACTATATTTTTTACATTTGTACCCCTGCAAGCTTTAACTAAATTTAAAGTACCACCTACGTTATTTTTATAATATTTTTTTTTATATTTTTCACTTTCATTAATATTTAAATATGCTGCCAAATGTATCACCGAATTTATATTATTTTCTTTAATCGTTTTTGATAATTTGCTTAAGTTTTTTATATCTCCTCTTATAAATTTAGCTTTTTTATTTATAAGTTTTTTATATCCTGTGATCAAATTATCAAAAATAAATACTTTTTTATTATTTTTGATTAATAATTCCACAATATGACTTCCAATATAACCAGCACCACCGGTTATAAGAATTTTATTTTTATTATACATATAATTTATAAAAATATTAATTATCTATAAATCTCCAAGGCCATTCTAGAAACTTAGTTTTTTTTCTGAACCAAAAAGATAAATATCTTTCAGCTAAATAAGCATATAGCCTTTCTGAGTCGTAGCCATAGAGATTTTTAAATCCAAAAGTTTTCTCACAAGCAAAAAGCCAATCAAACAAATCTTTAAACCATTCGTTCAATATATGATTTTTTGAAATAACCATTATATGGGGATTATATTCATTGTTGTTATTCACATAATTTTTAAAATCGTTTACTTGATCATGTTTAACTAATTCTATTGCTTTTTCTAATCTTCCATAGCCGTGGTGCATATCAAAATGTATTTTTATTGTCTCTTTATTTTCATTAAATAATAAACTTGGGTTTTGAAGTATATTTCTCCAACCTCTTTTTATTATTTTCATTTTTTTAGCTCCCGAAACTTTAATTGGCTTACATAGTATAGCATCAAAATCTGTCCAAGAAGGATCAGCTTCAACAAGCATATGCGACTTTAGGTTATCTCTATTAATTTCCACACCTGCTGACTCTTGTTTAATCCAATATCTTCTTTTTTGACAAAAGCCAATCCACTTATCATCATTTAAATTTAACAAGTTTTTCCAATACCAGTAATGAAAGGTCAGTTCAGAATAATATTTTTCTTTATCAAATATATTTTGTTTAATATCAGATTTTTGATAATTTTCGTG
>MDSV01031768.1_pt1 | contig 14837 bp, 11 predicted proteins | sample 810851 | NCBI WGS metagenome assembly MDSV01 (sample SAMN05326640, study PRJNA326480) | marine metagenome | isolation source: seawater | place: Atlantic Ocean: North East | collected 2012 | reverse complement strand
CTTGAAGGAAAATCAAAACAATAGTCGCAATCAGAATGAACGCTAAGGCGATAGGGAGGTTATCCTGAATCGCCCAAAGCGTGTCTAGACTGTAAGCAGCAAAACCCGCAACCTTTAGCGATGAATCATCGCCTTTGAGTAGGACACTGGTGAAATCATCTCGGTCTTCACGTAGGTCAGCAACGAACTCATGACTGTCTTTGCTCGTACTTGGACCGTCAATTGCATAGACTACGTAGGTTACATCACCTGCAATGAATTGATCACGAAGGTATTCCCGTGTTGCGTTTTGTTCAGGTGTAAGATACTCAGCGGGTGTTGACCAAAATTGAACTACACTGGATTCATTCATTCCAATCTGAGGTAAAGCATATCCAAATGCCTCAAGGATTCTTTCATCTTCAACTTGGGTCACCATCCAGCGATGCATCTGTCGAAGATTTGATTCATTCAACGGATCTTCTCCATCAAAGTCGATAACAACCAAGGCAGCGTTCGACGTACTTTTCGGCCACAGCGTATCGATATGGTCAAGGCCAATACGCGATTCATCATCAGGCGGGAGAGCATCGCGATTCGCTAGCGAGAACTCTGCTTGGAGAAACGGAAGACCTGCCCCCAGTAACAGGATGAGCGTTGGAATCAGCACTGCCCATGGACGGTCCATTACCGTCTTTGCAATTCTCGACCAAACGCCATCTTCTCCGTTGTTATCAATCTTGAATGAAAACGGAAGTTTTCGTCCAGTGTTGATTCGAGGACCGAGCAGTGAAAGAACTGCGGGGAGAACGAGTAACGAGTAAATCATAGCAATAGTGACCGCTAAGGTGCCTCCAATTCCAAGACTCGGCAAACTTGTATTGGCAAAGAAAAGCATGCCCATCAGTCCAATAGCGACTGTTACACCACTGAAAAAGACCGCTTTACCTGCAGTGGCAACCGTCATAGCAGTTGCAGTCCGAATATCGTCGGGGTCGCGCTCCATTTCTTCACGGAATCGATTCACGAGGAACAGCGAGTAGTCAATGGAGACGCCAATACCGATGAGGGAAATGATGTTGACAGCATACTGAGTAACATCGGTAACATTGGACAACCAAATAGTGACACCCATTGCTGATAACACCGTGAGAACTCCGACACCAACCGGCAGGAGAGCTGCAATCAGCGTTCCGAAAACGATAGCGAGAATGATAAGAGAAAGTGGACCTGAAACGAGTTCTGCTTTGATTAAGTCCTCTTCGATTCGATGGTCGAACGTATACTCAATAGCAGTCTTATCGGTTTTCCACGCTTCAAAATCAGAATCGATTTCAACCGATTCCCAATGCTCAGAATACAGTGATTTCGCATCTTTTCTTGACATGTTAAACACGACAAGGTTTTGAGCCCAAAAGCCGTCTTCTGTATCAGAGGTGAATTCTGAGCGCTCATCGCCCTCAGTATCCCAAGAATATTCTATAGAAACATCATCAAGGACTGCAAAAACAGAAAGGGCATCAATCACTTCTTGCTGCCAAACCTCTGATGAGTCATTCAAACTGTCATGAAATACGAGATAGACAAAACCTTGACCACTTTCAGAATTAGCGCCGTCGACTGAAAAAGCATCGTCCATTATTGACAACGCTTCAACCGATTCAAGATCTCCTTCTCCCCAAGCCTCAGACCAATCTGGACCCATTGTCATAAGCGAAGACATGCCTAAACAAGCCAAAATCCCAAGAACCAGTACTTTCTTGCGGTTATCGTGAGTAAACTCACCAAGTTTGTAGAACGCTCGGCCTTCGAAAATTCGGGGGTCGGTAGACGATTCCATTAGGCATTCGCCGGTTCAACCTGCTTATGAAAGAATGTTTATTTTGTATTCAATGAATCTCAATCCAATACGAGGATTCAAAGCATTCACCTCAAACCCGTTTACATGGAACGAGCGTTACTCGGCGGTGGTTGCTTTTGGTGCACAGAAGGAGCCTTCAAGGGACTGTATGGTGTTGAATCGGCATTACCTGCCTATGCTGGGGGGCACGACCCGAATCCACGTTACGAACCAGTCTGCGCTGGAACAACGGGGCATGCAGAGATTGTCGAAGTTGTTTTTGACCCTGATCTGATTCCCTTTGAGACTCTTTTGGAAGTCTTCTTCACCGTTCATGACCCGACTCAACTCAATCGTCAGGGCAACGATGTTGGTACACAGTATCGCAGTTGCATTATGCCAACTTCTGAACAGCAAAGGCTCGTGGCTCAAATTACTCTTGAGAAAATGCAGGCATACTATGACCGGCCAATTGTCACTACTATCGAAGAAGCCAAGCACTTCACATTGGCAGAAGAATACCATCACGATTACTATGCTCGCAACCCTGGACAAGGCTACTGTATGGCTGTAGTTGGACCTAAATTGAGTAAAGTTCGAGCAAAGCACGCTCATCTTTACGTAGCGTGATGTTGAAGTGACGGGTGCGATAGCATCGTTGCATGGTGAACAATGTTCCTCGACCACCGACCCCAATTAACGAACCCGTTCTCGGCTATCTTCCCGGAAGTCCAGAGCGTGCTGCACTCAAAGCAGAAATCGCACGTCAAGAAAGTGAAATCCTAGAAATCCCATGCATAATTAACGGTAAAGAAGTCTTCACCGGTGATGTTGTTGAACAAGTGATGCCGCACGACCATGGCCACGTTTTGGCCCGAGTTCACATGGCAACCAAAGCCAACGTCGAGGAGGCAATTCAAGCATCTCTGGACGCACATGAAATGTGGTCGACTATGCCGTGGGAAGCACGGTGTGCTATTTTCTTGAAGGCAAGTGAATTGCTTCGTGGAGAATACCGAGCTCAAATCAACGCCAGCACCATGCTCAACCAATCAAAGACATGCCATCAAGCTGAAATCGATTCGGCATGTGAACTGATTGACTTCTGGAGATTTAATACCGTCTATGCTCGTGAGATTTACGAGGATATGCAACCGCCTGTATCCCCTTCGAGTATGTGGAACTCTAGTGAAGTTCGACCACTGGAAGGTTTTGTCTTTTCAGTAACCCCGTTTAACTTCTCAAGTATTGCTGCAAACCTACCTTCGAGTATGGCCATCATGGGCAACACTGGCGTCTGGAAACCAAGTCGTAACTCGTATGTATCTAACTACTTACTTATGCGACTGATGATGGATGCAGGTCTTCCGGCTGGAGTCATTAACTTCATCCCAGGTAAAGCCAGCATGGTTGGTGACACTGTTCTTTCCCACCCAATGCTTGCAGGCATTCACTTTACAGGTTCAACAAATGTATTCAGAAACATGTGGCGAGACGTTGCCAACAACCTCGAAAACTATCGCTCATACCCACGAGTCGTCGGAGAAACTGGTGGAAAGGACTTCATTGTCGCTCACCCAGATTGTGATGAAGCCGCATTGATTGTAGCGCTTCTACGCGGTTCTTTTGAGTTCCAAGGACAAAAGTGCAGTGCGGCCAGTCGAGCCTACATTCCAGAAAGCGTTTGGAACAACATCAAGGAAGAATATTGCGCTGAAGTAGGTAAAATTACCATCGGCGACCCTCGAGATTTTACCAATTTCATGTCTGCTGTAATCGATAAGAAATCCTTTGACAACATCACTGCTTACATTGACCGTGCAAAGGCAGATCCCGGTTGTGAAATAGTGACTGGTGGCGGATATGACGGTACAACAGGATACTTTGTTGAACCGACCACAATCATTTGTTCTGACCCGCACTATGAATCAATGGCCGAGGAAATTTTCGGACCCGTTCTTTCAATTCACGTCTATCCAGACGATGGATATGATGCGGTGCTCAAGACGTGTGATGAAACATCCGAATATGCATTGACTGGTTCAATTTTTGCCACCAAGCGCGAAGATATTCTAACCGCAATGAAGGCATTGCGCTATTCATCTGGTAACTTCTACATCAACGACAAGCCTACCGGCGCTGTGGTCGGCCAACAACCGTTCGGTGGAGCACGAGGCAGTGGTACAAATGACAAGGCAGGTTCGCCTCTCAACTTGTTGCGTTGGGTATCTCCTCGTTCGATAAAGGAGACATTCGCACCGCCGCATTCGTGGGGCTATGGCTTCCTAGAAGACAAGTGAATCGACTGTTTTTTCGAGCGGTCAATCCGATGCAATGAGTCGACAAGTACCCGAGTTTCTGTGTTTTGACTTACCAGAGAAATGAGCCACCAGCCTACAGTGAGTAAAGGTGTAGAAATAAAGAAAACCAGACCGAGCCACAGCGTTATGCTGCCATTGGTTTTCGGCCATGACCACAATCCAACGACGATGAGAAGCATCAGAAAGTAAAGGCGTGCTGCCTCACTTGGAGTTGACCAGCCGCGGTGATCTTTACGAGGAGCGAAGAGGTATTCTCTTAATCCCATAGTCACAAATGAAAAAGTCGAGGTTATCAAGGCGTGTTTTTCTTTCAATGTCTCCGGTGGGTTGATGTGTAGGGGAAGAGAGGACCAATCCCGCAATGATGAGTGCTTGAGCCGACTGCTGTTTATCTCAGTGACGAGTGATGGGCGAACTGAGCGGGACCTCTTGGTAAATGTGATAGGGAACGGTCTTGCTGTTCACACCATGCAGGGCCTTCCGACAACACCGTTGACCCCTGCACCCCCGGGTCTAGTATTGGCACATCCCTCCTCACCTTGGAAAGTCGTTCGCTCAATGCTCGGCTTTGTATTTCTGGTTTTGATTATCGTTCAGGTCTCCTCCGTGCCGATTTTCGCTGGAATATTCGATAGCGATCAAGACGGAGACATTGGACCTTCCAATCCGTGGTTAACCATTTTTGGCTCAGCTTGTTTAATCCCGTGCGTTGCTGGATTTGCTTTTCTTCGAAGGCCCAAACTCACCCACATTATCCGAGCAAGAGAATCTCCTTTTGGACTAACATTCAACATGATTGCTCCCCAGACTGCTGTTCAATCACCTACGCCTATTGTCATCGAACATCACTTAGTCAGGGATACAGCACCATTGGAAATGCCCCCCGGTAAGCACCTCTGGTTGTTATTCTTTGGAGGGGTTTTGATCAGTACGCTGTTTATGTTGCCGATGATGTATGGACTAAACCTCTACACAGGTCTACTTTTTGCCTTCATTGCCATACCTGCCTTTGTCATTGGATTTTCAACTCCGGTTTTTGCATGGTGGTCGACGCTAAATGCCTACTTTGGCTTACCTACAACACGCCGATTAGCTGAATGGATGCTGATTGCAGGAATGGTTTCTACTCTACCCGCTATTTTGATTAATTCTTTTCTTTCGCCAATTCTTCTCAATGCAATTGGAATTGAGACCGCTGATCCAATGGGATTGGGTTTTGGAATGATTCTTTTCCTTTCAGCACCAATCGGTGAAGAAATCTGCAAAGCAGCCGCAGTTCTTGTTTTAGCTCGATTTATCGACAGCCCCAGACGAGGATTTCAAATCGGTTTTACCGTTGGTTTAGGATTTGCACTGCTCGAAAATTCGATGTATGTCATGACTGCTTTCTTTGCCGGGGAGGCTGCAGCATTTTCCTTCGCCTTTACCAGCATACTTCGAGGCATTGGTTCAATTCCTGCTCACGGACTTTGGACTGGGATTTCCGGATATGCCATTGGCCATTACCTCTCCAACAGAACGACACAGATTCAACAACCTGGATACGTCGTAGCTCAAGAGAGTATCATCCCTCACACCGATCAAGCATGGATGCTTATGGACTCATCTGGCCAAATTGTAAAGCAATCCTCGACCGAGTTTAACCAAAAAATAGACATTCCAAAATGGTTGTGCTCCCCGAAAGAGAAGGCGATTTCACTGCCAAAAAACCCATTTTATGCAGTTGGATTGGCTATGCTTTTTCACGCTTTTTGGAATGGATCTTCATGGCTTGTAGGCATCATATCAGATGATGTGTTTTGGGTATTTCAGGTTCTTATGGTCTTTGGATGGGTATTCTTCTTAATCCTCGCTCTTTGGCAAATAACCCGAAGAATCCTACCAACTGCCCTTTCATGAAGGAGGGGAAAGAAACGCCGTATAGCGTATTTCATAGGCAAAGCACCTTTCAAGGAGAAGTTTCCCCCTAAGAGTTGGAGGAATATCTATGGATGTACTTTCTGGCGGCCTCAATCAGGGCAACTTGATTGTGACAACAGCACTCCTGATCGGCCTTGTCGTTATCTCTCGTAAGGCAAAAATGCTCGATAACCCTGGCGTTCTTGCTGCTACTGCTCTTGGTTTTGTCGTTGGAGGAATGGGCCACTGGACTTGGCTTTTGATACTGCTTGGTTTTCTCTTAGCATCTCACAAGGCTACAAAGTGGAGATTTGATGAAAAAAGAGAAAGGGGTATGTCCGAATCAGACGACGGACATCGAAGTTATGGCAACGTCATTGCCAACGGTGGCCTTCCTGGACTGGTTGCAGTATTTGCTTTCATTACCGAAGATTGGTACAACGGAATTTGGATGTTTGGTGCTGCCGTTGCTGTTGCTTCATCGGACACATTTGCAAGTGAAATTGGCTGCCTTGATGATAATGTCCGCATGATTACGACAATGAAACCGTGCGAACCTGGTATCAATGGTGGATTCTCTCCATCAGGACAAAAAGCAGCATTTGTTGGCTCGCTTATGATTTCCGTGCTCACATTAGGTGCATGGTTTGTTACCAACACCGATGGAGACAGTTTCATGATTGGAGTGCAAAAAACAGCTCTTGTAGCATTACTTGGGTGGCTAGGATGCCAAATGGACAGCCTCTTAGGTGCTGTATTTGAAAATCGAGGATACTTGACAAAGGGCGGCGTCAACGGCCTATCTATTACCTTTGGAATGCTTGTAATGTGGATTATTTTATCTTCAAACCTCTTTGCTTGATTTAAGAAATCGTTCGCAAAGGGCCACTGCCTTCATGAACCAAAACCATGTGGTGATGACAATGCGCCAGCGTAGCCTCGCCTTTCTCCTCCTTGCGCTCCTCATCGGAGTCATTGCAACAGGAGCAGTTGAGGCGATTGAAGATGAGACCTACGAACCCGGTTTTGTCGAATGGGATATCAAACCCATGGAACGATTGTTTGTTGAAGGTTTGAACGTTGAAGAAGCGGTCTTACAACGTGGCCGAACCGATAATGCGGTTGGAAGTCATCCTGTGAATTACGGTGCAGGAATTGTACCCATATTCACCATCAGCAGCGAACCGTTGCAAAATCCAATCAATGCTACTGTCAATATGACCGTTTTCATGTCCGCCTACATTGACGGTGTTGGTGGACCGCAATTCTGTGAACGCCAATGGGGTGTTGACAAGAGTTTTACCATGATTTACTCGGTGGATGCAGGCGGTGTTCCTGTCTATGATTCGGTCGTAACGCAAGTCGTTGACACCGCAACATCAAATTCTGCCATGAATTTCTCTGGAGAACGCATTGAAACATTCCTCTCGATGGACGTTGGTCAGGTTTTCACTCTCTCTGTGTCTGCTCAAAACAACTGTATTGGAAGTTCCATTCAGGTTCAGTGGGGTGCGTTCGAGCAAAACAGCGGCGGCATCATCATGGAAGGTCAAATCTATGAGCCGAAAGCCAGTGTTTTTGTTGATTCTGAACGCCGTGCTCACATTGAATTTGAACCCCTCTTCCCATGGGGTGTTGACGATGTTAAAACTGCAAAGTGGGAACTTTGGGGTCCGCTGGAATACGACGAGAAGTTTGTCAAGGATGAAGATTCAATCATGGAAACCTCGACTGGGAGATTGAAGATAGACCGGTCTGTCGAAGGAAACAGAACGGTGTGGGCATGGTCTGGCCTAGCAGCATTAACGCCTGGAGATGCCAACCTGGAAATTTGTATTCAAACGGTATCAGGCGACTTAAACAGCGATTGTCACGCCTCTGGAATCATTCGATTTGAGGTTGAAAAAACCGATAAGGGCCTTGCAAGTTCAACCATCTTCTTATCGCTAACAACGATTTTTTCTCTTTTCGGTTTCATGTTTATGCAGGAGCGAGGTGGAGAACTTCCACCCCTGCCGATTCTCATCGCACTGGTATTGATGATGCTTTTATTCATTCCAACAGCGATTAGTCAGCCAAATTTAGGTTCAAATGAACTGATTGATGATCACGCTCGAATGTTTGACACAGAAGTCTATGATGAAAATGTGCAACCAATGACGGTTTCAGAACTGTTTGATGGCAAGGACGCACTCGTAGTCGCCATTGCCTTACCTGGGACGCAAAACGTGGCAGAACAAGCCATTGAGTTGAATAAAACGCTTGACTTACTCGGTGAAGATATTACCGTTATTCACGTTCTTGCTGGAATGGATGCATCCACAACTGACGTTGCTGCAATGAAGACGAATTACAACCTGACATGGATGACGTATGTCGACATCGATGAATCCTTTACACAAAGTTCACCAAATGGAACTGCAGATTCGATTCTTGTTCTTGACAAAACCATGAGAGTTGTCTACTCAAACGCGCCTGGCGCATCATCTGAAGAAATTGTCAGTGCTGTAGAAAGTATCAACACTGGCGGCAGCACGAGTTCTTGGTCGTATTTCTCACTCTTCTTCGGACCTGGGCTCATCTTGCTTTTCCTTGCTTTACCTCGCGAGGAATATGAAGTGCTTGAGGAGCCACTTCCATTCGGCATGCACATGGGAGCAGTCATTGCTGCAGGCGGAGCAGGCATTGTTTTGGTCAATCTCCCAATTTTAATCGCAACGCTCGCACCAATTCCATCGAACCTATTGTTCTGGCTCGATATGGCAATGATTCTCTGGATGGTTGAAATGAGCATAGTGGCCGCTCGTCGTGGGACACCATATGAGGCTGAATTTGTAGGGAAAATTATGCATAAATTCTTCCCAGAAGCATTCCGTGATTGGCGCGGAGTTGAAGACATGCAGAGAGATGTCCTGATTGGCATTTGGCTTGGTTGGTTTGGATGGTTGGCATTCCCATCGTTGTTCCCTCAAGGAGTTGGAGCTACAATGCTAAGTGGCATATTCGGAATTTTCTTCGGAATATTTGGCCTACTGTTGATGATTCTTCTTGGTGGTGCTGTGGTATTGCTGCTACGATCAATCACCTCATTAGGCGGTAATATCTCACTCATGTTTGGTGATCTGGGAGAGGATTTCTTTGCCCGCTATTCTGGCTGGTGTATCGTTCCAATTGCACTCTGGTCATTTGGAAACAGTTTGATCTCTTTGATGAACATCGGTATGATTTAACCGATTGTTTGACAAGCGTTGACGCCAATCTTCGAGGTATGCAGGCACAAATTGACTGGAGTAGAACGCGAAGAGATTTATTCTTGAAATGTCCCAGAGCATGGTACTTACGCTACGGCCATCAGTCGAAATCGAACGCTTCGAAAGTCATTCTCAGCGGTAGAAAACCTTGGGATTTAATGCTACGGGCAATGAAAGAAATTCTGATCGAACGAATTGAAGACCTTCGCGAAGGAAAACTTTGGTCTATACTGCTGGTAGAACATCAAATCCAAAGTGCTCTTCAAAAACATCTGGAAAACTCAAATCACAGAATAAGCCAAACGGACTCTGCAGCATTGTTACGCTATGCAAACCATCGTATGACCTTACTGTGGCGGTGCAGGATTATTCAGCAACTGGTTCACAAACAACACCCATGCTGGTATGTTTTGGACCGAACTGATTCTGTAGCCAAGGACAATCGACGCATCTATGCCTCACCGGATTTGGCTATTTTGATTCAGAACAAGTGGCATTTGATTCGATTTGATATGCAGAGTGCTGCAAAAAAAGGAATCGATGAACTGGAAGCCAACTTGATGGTTTTTTGGGCAAAGCAACAAGAGGGTTTTCCAAGACAAGAACAGTCCTATCGATTACACACCATCGGTTGGCGAAAAGGATTTTGGCACACTGAAACATATCAGCCCACACGCCAAACATTTCAAGATTCAATGCGGTTGCTCGAAAGCGATTACCACGCAATGGAAAATATGCACAATTATGGGCAATTCAATCTTGCATTATTACCCTTAGCCACCTCAAGAAAGACGTGCAAATCCTGTTCTTTCCAGTCACATTGTCCAGCATCGGGAGGTTTACTTCGTGCTCAACAAGAACAAAAACTTCTGGAACTTGCACACCGTTCACAGTCAAGCAAGACTTGAAGTCAAATCTGCAAGAACCGCTTCAACATCACTGGCTTTGGTGACACCGCTTGCAAGTAGAACGCCCTCTGCCCCCAATTCAACTGCTTTTGCAACATCAGCGCCATTTTTGACACCTGCACCACAAAGAACGCGAACATTCGGATTCACAGCTTTGACGACAGCAACCGTATCGCTAACAATCGAAGGGTCTGCAGTCGTCACAGAAATATCTCCACCAATCAATTCAGGTGGTTCTACTGCGATGAATGTTGGGCCAATCTCGGCAAGGTGTTGAGCCTCCTCAACATCAGCCGCACACCCACACATCGGGAAATCATCTGGCAATTGCTGCATCAACTGAGCAACATGTTCCATGGAAACCTTATGCTCGGCGTGATTGATAATGGTGCCTTGGGCACCACGGTGAAGTGCGGTATGCGGTTCAAGCCAACCGGTAAAACCACCTTGACCAACCGGGTCCAAATGTTGAGTCCATACTTCCAAAGACGGTGCGACTCGACGAACTGCTTCCAAATCAAAAGCGGAGACAACCGCTACCATTCGGGCAGGGCCATTCACATGAGCCTCCATTGCAAGAGCAAGACGTTCAGCGGTTTCTCCACTTGCTGAGGCATAAGTTTTGAAATTGACAACGACCAGCGGTTTGTTCATGTCTTTGGCAGAAGTGAAGTGCATTTGAGGTCTTCGCAGGTTCGGCGAATATTCATTCCATTCGTGGCCATTGTCCGCCAACCAAATGAGAGCCATCGGGAATGACACTGTCGTGCCCGACGACAACATTCTCAATGTGGGCGTCTTTTCCAATCTTTACCTGAGTCCCAATGAGGCTTTGTTTGATGATTGTATTCTCACCAACTGAAGTACCTTTCAAGAGCGTTGAACGGTGAATTTTACTGTTCTTGAATTCAACACCAGTTTCAATCATTGACTCAGTTACCTTTTCTGAGGTTTGGCTGGCAGGCGAGCCATACCATGAGTTTCCATCGACCTTTCCACGAGTAAAACGTTGTTCTTGGATACAGCGATGAACTGCGTCTGACCATGCGGCAGGAGTTCCGGCGTCGATGAAATAACCCTGGAATTGTTGACCATTCAAAAGGCGATCTTCTGCAAGGCTAGGAAAAACATCCCTTTCTATAGAATGCTTTCCTTCAGGCATATAGTCGAAGATGTCGTCTTCAAAAATATACGAACCAGCGTTAATTAAATTTGAAAATATTTCATCGGGTTTTGGTTTTTCTTTGAATTGGGTAATGCGTGAATCATCATCCAATCCTACAATACCGAAGCGTGTGGGGTCTTCTACTTCCCAAAGCGCAAGGCTCCCGACTCCGCCGTTGAGTTTGTGCAGGTCCAAGAGAGGTTCGATTTGAAGGGAAGACACGATATCACCGTTAAAGCAAGCAAATCTGCCGCTTACAACATCCTTGCAGTTCCCTAAAGCACCGCCAGTTCCCAAAGGTTTGGTCTCGTTGACAATTCGTACATCAAAATCTACCTCTGCATGGGCAAAGTAATCTTGAATCATCTCGACTTTGTATCCACCTGCAACGACGACTTCATCAATTAGGTGATGCGGAACGCCTTCGACGACTCTCTCAAGCAGAGACATGTCAAGCATAGGGAGCAACGGTTTCGGCATTGTATTGGTCCATGGACGAAGACGAGAGCCTACTCCGCCTGCCAAAACAACCACTTGCATGAACAGGGCCTTTCATCGATTACCTATCAAAACACCTCTATTCCAGACTCCAATACTCGACTGTTGGATTCAATTGTGCCAAGTGCCGCATCAAAGTATTCAAAGACGGTCTTTCTTTGGGATGTTTGGAGAGCATTATGAATATCCACGAATACCAAGGAAAATCCCTTCTTCGAGACAACAACGTTGCTGTTCTTGAAGGCGTGCACTGCACAAGTGTTGAACAGGCCCTGTCTGCCTATGATTCCCTTGGAAGTAAAGTCGTAGCAGTCAAATCTCAAATTCATGCAGGTGGACGAGGAAAAGGAACTCTTTACCACCCTGAAACACGTGAACACGTCATGGACGGTGGAGTGAAAATCGCTTTCTCACGAGAGGAAGTCGAATCCTATGCTACCAATATTTTGGGTAACATTCTCGTTACGATTCAAACCGGTGACGAGGGTAAACTCGTCAGTAACCTGTATGTTGAAGCCGGATGCGATATCGCCCATGAATACTATCTTGCTTTACTGGTTGACCGAGACAACAAATCTGTCCTCATCATGGCATCAACTGAAGGTGGCATGGACATTGAAGACGTTGCTCACAACACTCCTGAACTGATTCACAAGGTTGTGGTCGATTCAAATGCTGGACTTCTTGGTTTCCAAAAGCGGGACTTGGGTATGGCACTTGGACTACAAGGGCCAGCATTGAGATCGTTTGGAAAGATGTTGACAAACATGTATACTATGTTCATTCAAGAAGACTGCGCAATGGTCGAAATCAATCCACTTGTTCGAACCGGTGGCGATGAAATCGTTGCTCTTGACTCAAAGATTTCATTTGATGAAAACGCAGAATTCCGTCATAAAAACTGGGATGACTTGCGAGACCTTTCCGAGGAAGAAGATGTCGAAATACGTGCAAAAGAGACTGGATTGTCGTATGTCAAACTCGATGGAAACATCGGTTGTTTAGTCAACGGTGCTGGACTCGCAATGGCAACTATGGACGTCATCAAACTGTATGGAGGCGAACCTGCCAATTTCCTTGATGTAGGAGGTGGAGCAGATGAAGAACAGGTCAAAACGGCATTCTCAATTATCCTTGAAGACCCGAATGTCAAGGGAATTCTCGTCAATATCTTTGGCGGTATCATGCGTTGCGACATCATTGCTCGAGGCGTTATTGCGGCAACTGAAGCTCTTTCACTAGAAGTTCCTCTCGTCGTTCGACTCGCCGGAACGAACGTTGATGAAGGTAAGGCAATCTTGGCTGCTTCAACTTTGAATATTCACGCTGCTGATGATTTAGCAGACGGTGCTCAAAAGATTGTTGCACTTATTGGAGGTGACGAATAATGTCGATTTGGATTGAAGAAGATGCAAAGGTTTTGGTTCAAGGAATCACAGGAAAGCAAGGAATGTTTCACGCTGACAAGATGGTTGAGTATGGAACCAAAATCGTTGGTGGATGCACACCTGGAAAAGGTGGCCAAACCGTTGAACTTCAGGGAAAAACATTCCCTGTATGGCACGGCATGATAGAAGCCATTGAAGCAACTGACGCGGATGCTACCGTGATTTATGTCCCACCGCCATTTGCTGCAGAAGCAATCATGGAAGCCGCAGATGCTTTTGATTCAGTCAAAGGCGAAGGCGTTATCGTTTGCATCACTGAAGGTATTCCAACCCTTGACATGGTCAAAGCAGTCGCCTATGTTGAGAACAGACCTGGTGTTCGTCTGATTGGACCGAACTGTCCGGGAATCATTACCCCTGGCGAAACTGGTGGAGCCAAAATCGGTATTATGCCTGGGCACATTCACGCAAAGGGCCGAATCGGTATTGTTAGCAAATCTGGAACTTTGACCTACGAAGCAGTTGCTCAGACAATGAGCATTGATGAAGGACAATCGACCTGTATAGGAATCGGTGGAGACCCTGTCAACGGAACTGGATTCATTGATTGCCTCGCTGCATTCCAAGCAGACCCGCAAACAGAAGCAATCATCATGATTGGTGAAATTGGTGGAAATGCTGAGCAAGAAGCAGCAGCATGGGCTGCAGACAATGTCACCAAACCCATTGTAGGATTCGTTGCAGGTGCAACTGCACCTCCTGGTAAGAGAATGGGGCACGCTGGAGCAATTATCTCCGGCGGAAAGGGGACTGCTGAAGAAAAGTTTGAGGCATTTAGAGCCGCTGGAATTGCTTGTGCAATGGATCCTTCAGAACTTGGAAAGGTTCTGCTTGAATCGCTCAAAGCCGTTGGCTTACGGTGAAGCCATTAACCGATATCCTTTCTGCAGAACATGGCAGGAGAGTCAATGTTTGACCCTGCTGTCTTGGATGGCTACTATTCAGAGGACTTTGAAATTGACATTTCATGGATGAAAAAGCCGACTCAACATCAGTTTCGATGGCGGACCTTGAACAATCGCTGGTATTCTTCACCTCGTAGAATACGGGATGCTGTGACGTTCGTCAAAGCAGTAGGTAAAGCGGTTCCAACCGATGTTTATGTCTCAACTTCTTCTTGGCTCAATCCTGTTGATTTGCCTCGTCTTCATGATACTGAAGCGTCATATCCAATACTTCTCGACCATTTGGTTGTCTTTGATATCGATGTTCCACCTTTTTCACAGAAAAATATGGAAGTTGCCCGCAAATACGCCGTGAAGATATTTGCATGGATGGAGCAAAAGACAGACTATGCATTCTCTCATGTAACCTTCTCAGGCAGCAAAGGTTTCCATCTTTTTTATCATGATCTTAAAAGAGAGAAATTCCAAATTCCTGACCCGCAACTTCGTGAAGATACAGTGAGGCAATCGAGAAAGAAACTGCTTGAACAAGCCGTTGCAGATGGCCATCAAATCGATACAAAAATTACGGCTGATACTCGTCGAATCATACGATTGCCCGGCACAGTTCACGGAAAAACAGG
>MDSV01160999.1_pt1 | contig 14839 bp, 13 predicted proteins | sample 810851 | NCBI WGS metagenome assembly MDSV01 (sample SAMN05326640, study PRJNA326480) | marine metagenome | isolation source: seawater | place: Atlantic Ocean: North East | collected 2012 | reverse complement strand
CTTAAATCATTTTAAAAATTTAAAAGATCATTATAAAATTGAAAAAATCAAACAAAATCCATTATCTTCTTTTAAATATAAAAAAAGAGAAACGAATACTGTTTTAAATATAGGAGGTAAAAATGCACCAGTGGTAAAAGCAGATTTTTCTTCAAAAAAGAAAATTACTCCAGCATCCTTTTTTGCATTAGGATATAATTATTCTGTACCGCTAGACAAATGGCATATAACTGATATGGCAGCTGACTATGTATTTGTTGGCGATCATAATCTTGACTTTGAAGTCCCAGGGACTTTAGGAGTTATTTACAACTATAAAAAATGGAAAGTGCATAAAAAAGGATATCCATGCTTAAGCACAAAAGAATATTTAAATATAAAACTGCAATCTGATAAATTAAATATAGTTAATACTTGCTTATCAGATTTAACTAAAGAAGTTAAAACAAAACTTAAAACAGATAAAACAGTAGTGCTATTAATTGACACCCAAAATAAAAATGGAATTGCAGAACAAAGAAGGTTATTTGTAGAATTAATCAATCATGATATTAAGACTCCCGTAATTATTAGAAGAGCATATAAAGATTTATCAAAAGAACAATTACAACTTTCTGCTGCAGCTGATACAGGAGCATTACTTCTAGATGGTTTGGGTGATGGAATTTTAATTAATAGTAAAAATTGTGGTTCAGATAAGATGATTAATAGCTTAGCTTTTGGAATACTTCAAGCAACGCGAACAAGAATTTCTAAAACTGAATATATTTCTTGCCCATCTTGTGGCAGAACACTTTTTGACCTACAGGAGACTACTGCAAAAATAAGAAAAGAAACCGATCACTTAAAAGGAGTTAAAATAGGTATTATGGGCTGCATAGTAAATGGACCAGGAGAAATGGCAGATGCTGACTATGGTTATGTAGGTACTCGACCAGGTATGATAACTTTATATAAAGAACAAACAATTGTAGAAAAAAATATTCCTGAAAAAGAAGCAGTCATAGCATTAATTGAGTTAATTAAAAAACATGGTGATTGGGTAGAAAAAAAATAAACTGTTTTGAAAAAATTATAACTGGTCTTTAAATTAATAAATACAAAATAGTAAAGCTTTGTATTGATGAATCTAAACTATCTTAATTTTATTCGCAACCTTTTTTGCTTTTAGCACCAAGTCCTCAACACTTTCTTCACCATATGCTAAAGCAACTGCCATTCTTCTAAGTTTTCTTGTACTTGGTTTACCAAATATCCTGAAGTCAGTATTTTTATAGCTTGCTGCATTTTCTAATCCTGTATGCTTAGGGAAGTTAGTTATATTATTAGCTAATACCACAGCAGAAGCTCCATTTCTCATAAACGATATATCAAAAACAGGAATCCCCAAAATAGCGCGAGCATGTAATTCAAATTCTGTAAAATTTTGTGTTCCTGCAAGTGTTACCATTCCTGTATCATGTGGCCTAGGGGATAGCTCAGAGAAAAAAACTCCTGTCTTGCCTATAAAAAATTCTACCCCCCAAATACCACTTCCTCCAAGAGCTCTGGTAACCTTTTCAGCTATCTCTTGTGATTTTTTTAAATGAACATCTAACATTGGTATAGGCTGCCAGCTTTCTTGGTAATCACCTCGCTCTTGTCTATGGCCAATAGGGGGGCAAAAAAGTGTATTGCCATTATTTTGAGTAAGTGTTAAAAGTGTAATTTCATAATCAAAGTCAATGAAAGCTTCAACTATTACCTCAATTAAATCTCCTCTAGAACCAGAAATAGCATAATCCCAAGCCTTATTAATATCTTTATCTGTTTTAATTACTGATTGACCTTTTCCAGAACTAGACATTAAAGGTTTTACAACGCAAGGCATTCCTATAAATTCTACTCCTTCTTTCAATTCTTTGTAAGATTTTGCGTATCTATATTTTGCAGTTTTAATATCTAGTTCAATAGCTGCCAAATCTCGAATTGCTTTGCGATTCATGGTGAAATTAGCTGCTTTAGCTGAAGGAATTACTTTGTATCCATCTCTTTCGTATTTATAAAACCTCTCGGTTCGGATACTTTCTACTTCAGGAACTATAAAATCTGGATTATGTTTTTCAACTACTTTATCTAATGCATCTCCATCTAACATATTGATTACTTCGAATTCATGTGCTACTTGCATTGCTGGGGCATTTTCATAATTATCCACAGCAATTATATATTGTCCAAGTCTTTGCATGGCAATTACTAATTCTTTTCCTAACTCTCCTGAACCTAATAAAAGTATTTTATATCTCATTTTAAAACCAAAGATTTAAAGGATAAATTCCATCGGCAATATATTTTCGTATTGCTTCTATTGCAAAAGGTTTATCCTCCTTATAAGTTACGCCAAACCAATTATCATTAGTTGGAATTACACGCATGGTTATTTTTTTATTAACAATCATATCAGTAACAATATTAGGTATATAATACTCTGCAGTTGGATTGTCATAATTTTGCCTCATGAAATTTTGAAGTCCTTTCTCTATTTCTAAAAATATAGAGGGATGGAAACCCCAATAATTCATAGAAACACTTGCGTTGGCATCCAAAATACCTAATGGTTTACCTGAACCAATATTATAATGTATTATTCCATTTTGATTAGCAATTTTTGTACGTTCTATAACCTTAACTAGATTATTTTCTGAATCTATCTCACACACTCCTCTGTTTACCGTTCCATAATCAGACATAGTATTATGCAAAGTATATCCAATCATAGACATTAATGTTGGTGAGCACTCATTAACTAAAAAATTAGAAATGAGATTAAATGAACCTGCACCATAATAATCATCAGCATTAATAACAGCAAATGGTTCATTAATTAAATCTTTAGCAACTAATACTGCATGTGAAGTACCCCAAGGCTTTGTTCTTTCTGCAATAGAAACACCATCTAATTTTATATTTACTTCTTGATAAGCATATTTTATTTTAATATAATGAGTAAACTTATCAAAACGACTACGAAATGCATCTTCAAATTCTTTTCTAATAACAAATACAATTTTCCCAAATCCTGATTTAATAGCATCATATATTGAATATTCAATAATTGGTTCTTTATTTGGTCCAATACCGTCTATTTGTTTTAACCCACCATAACGGCTACCCATGCCTGCTGCTAAAATTAATAATGCTGGTTTCATGATTTATAATTTTTAATTCCCATTTTTGAAATATACTTGCCTAAAATATCAAATTCTAAATTTACTATCGTATTTACTTTAACTTTATGTAAATTTGTATGCTCATAAGTATATGGAATAATAGCTACTGAAAAACTATTTTCTTTAGAATTAATAACAGTTAGGCTAACTCCATTTACACAAATAGACCCTTTCTCTACTGTTATATTTTCTAACCCTTTATATCGAAATGTGTAAATATGAGAGCCTAGATTTTCTTTAACTTTAATGCAAACTGCTGTTTGATCTACATGGCCCTGAACAATATGCCCGTCAATCCTAGCTCCCATTTGGATACTTCTTTCTAAATTAACTTTACTTCCTATTTTTAGTTTGCTAAGATTACTTTTTTGCAACGTTTCATTTATTGCAGTTACAGTATATTGATCGTTAACAATATCAACTACTGTAAGACACACGCCATTATGAGATAATGATTGATCTATATTTAATTCGTTAGCCATGTTGGCTCTAAACGTAAAATGCAAATTTCCAGCATCTTCTCTAATAGAGACAACCTCAGCTATTTCTTCTATTATTCCTGTAAACATTTCAATAATTTATTACTTGCTCTACCATTTTTGGAGTTTCTCTGAATTCGTATAATTGATCTCTTAATTTTGGTGTAAAGCCAGCATCTTTTATGCAGCTTTGTATACTTTCAGCCGTAAATCTATGAGGTGCACCAGCAGCTGAAACTACATTCTCTTCAATCATAATAGAACCCATATCATTTGCTCCTCCATGTAAGGTAAGTTGTGCTGTTTCTGGTCCAACTGTTAACCATGAAGTTTGTATATTTTTAATATTTGGCAGCATAATCCTACTGATTGCTACCATTCTTAAATATTCATCAGAAGTTACATTATTATTAATACCTTTAACTCTTTGTAATAAGGTTCCATCATCCATAAAAGGCCATGCTATAAATGCTAAAAATCCATTTTCTTTTTTAGGCTTCTTAGACTGAACCTCTCTTATTCTAACTAAATGATCAAAACGCTCATCAATATTTTCAATATGACCAAACATCATAGTAGCAGATGTAGTTAACCCAATCCTATGAGCAACTTGCATAATATCCAGCCACTCCTGCCCTGAACATTTTCCTTTAGAAATCCATCTCCTTACCCTGTCACTTAAAATTTCTGCACCAGCACCAGGCATACTATCCATCCCAGCTTTTTTAAGTTCTTTAAGAACTTCTAAATGCGTGTAGTCACCAATCTTGCAAATATGAGCTATTTCAGGTGGACCAAGAGCATGGAGTTTAATATTTGGATAGAGAGATTTTAAATCTCTAAACAGCTTAGTATAAAAATTTAAGCCTAATTCTGGATGATGACCTCCTTGTAATAACAACTGATCACCACCATATTTTATGGTCTCATCAATTTTTAATTTATATGTTTCTATATCAGTAATATAAACATCCTCATGCTTTGGATGTCTAAAAAAGTTACAAAATTTACAATTAGCATTACAAGCATTAGTAGTATTAACATTCCGATCAATCTGCCAAGTCACTACATCTCCAGGCACCAGTATCTGTCTTAATTCATTCGCAGTAAACATCAATTCCGCAGTTGGAGTCTCTTTAAATAAAAAAATGCCCTCTTCTGCAGATAAAAATTCCTTTCTTAATGCTCTTTTAAGTAATTTTCCACTATTCATAAATTTACTTAGTTTTGTATTTTCAAAATTACACATTTTATGAAGATGCTAATCAAAAAAAAAACAACAATTTCTAAGAACGATAATTTAATACTTTTAGCTAACAAAAAAAGCAACCTATCAACATTTGGGCTGTCTAAAAAAGAGTTGGTTTATACAAATAATACAATCAATAAGAAGAAAAAAGAAATTGTATTAATAAATCAATATAATCGACACATTTTTGTGATTGTTCCTAAACAAGAAAAAAATGCAAACAAACATGCTGAAAAATGTAGAATGCTTGGAGATCAACTTGCTAAACAATTAAAGGATATGGGCTCTGCATTAATTATCGATTTAAAAGAAAGTCAAACCGAAATAATGCAACTTGCAGAAGGGATTGCACTTTCAAATTATACTTTTACAAAACATAAAACAAAGAAAAAACCAAATAAATTAAAAACAATTTATTTATGTAAAAAATCTGATCAAAAAACTATTACTGAATTACAAAATATAATTGATGCTGTTTATTTTACTAGAGATTTAATTAACGAACCTTTTTCACATCTTAAAGCAAAAGATTTAGCGAATGCAGCTAAAAAATCAGCAGAAAAATATGGATTTAAAACTACCGTATTTAATAAGAAAAAGATTGAATCCTTAAAAATGGGAGGGCTTTTAGCTGTTAACAAAGGTTCTATTGATGATCCAACATTTACAATAATGGAATGGGAGCCTAAAAATAAAAAAAACACACAACCCATAGTTCTTGTAGGTAAAGGTATTGTTTATGACACAGGTGGATTAAGTTTAAAACCGACTGCAAATTCAATGGATTTAATGAAAATTGACATGGGAGGAGCCGGTACTGTTATTGGCGCTATGCAAGCAATTGCATCTAATAATCTGCCTTATCATATTATAGGCTTAGCTCCAGCTACAGACAATAGACCCTCAGGAAATGCCTATGCACCAGGAGATGTAATTACCATGCATGATGGTACAACGGTTGAAGTTTTAAATACTGATGCTGAGGGGAGATTAATTTTGGCTGATGCGCTTAGCTTTGCAAAAAAATACAAACCCGAATTAGTAATAGATATAGCTACTCTAACAGGGTCAGCAGTTGCCACTATTGGGCATTATGGTATTGTTAGTATGCACGAGGGGGCAAAAGTGGAACATAGAAAGCTAAAAGAAGCGGGGAATTATACTCATGAGCGGTTAGCTGAAATGCCATTTTGGTCAGATTATGATGGATTAATTAAATCAGATATTGCTGATATTAAAAACCTGGGTGGTCCTTTTGCAGGAGCAATTACTGCGGGCAAATTCCTTGCTCATTTCACTGATTATCCTTTTATTCATTTGGATTTGTCAGCAGTTTACTCAAAAAACAAATATGGATATAGAGGGAAAGGAGCAACAGGTATGGGTGTAAGACTACTTTATCAATTTATTAAGAACAAAGTATAATGTCAAAGATTAAATTAGGGATTTCAATTGGAGATATTAATGGTATCGGCTTAGAGATTATTATGAAAACATTTAAAGATATCAGAATGTTGGATTTTTGTACTCCAATTATTTTTGGATCATCAAAAATTGCCTCTATTTATAGAAAAGCAATACAAATTAAAGGCTTTAATTTTAATATTATTAATAATATTATAGATATTAATCCAAAAAAAGTAAACCTTCTAAATATATGGAACAAAGAAATAGAAGTGAATTTTGGAAAACCAACGGCTTTTTCTGCAGAGCTGTCTTTTCATTCATTAAAAAAAGCTTCAGAAGCTTTTAATAAAAAAGAAATTGATGTACTTATTACTGCTCCAATTAATAAAGCATCAATTCAGCAACAAGTAAGTGATTTCATAGGTCATACTGAATTTTTACAAGATAATTTTAATGGTGATTCTTTAATGATCATGATAAGTGATAAAATGAAAATAGCATTTGTAACTGGCCATCTTCCTTTGAAAGAGGTGAGGCAATCCATTACAACACAAAATATAATTGCAAAAACTAAAAAGCTAAACACCTCTTTAATTGAAGATTTTGGGATTAGAAGGCCAAAAATTGCTGTTCTTGGACTTAATCCGCATGCAGGAGAAAATGGATTATTAGGAGAAGAAGAGGGCAAGTACATAATACCTGCAATTAAAGAGCTAAAAAATGAAGGTGTTATGTGTTTTGGACCTTATCCTGCTGACAGCTTTTTTTCAAATAAAAACCTAATAGCTTTTGATGGTATTCTTTCAATGTACCATGATCAAGGATTAACACCTTTTAAAACATTGTCTTTTTCAGAAGGAGTAAATTTTACAGCTGGACTAAATATAATAAGAACATCGCCAGTACATGGAACTGCATATGAAATCGCAGGAAAGGGTTTAGCAAATGAAACATCATTTAGAGAAGCAGTATTTATGGCTTGTGAAATCCATAAAAAAAGATCAACATTTAAACTATTAAATAAAAATCCACTTGATTCAAATCTTAACAAGTAACTTTTTTATCGATATAGTAATAAATTTGTATGTTTGCAGCCTTTATATTTTGGAAGAATGGATGAATTTGCAGTACAATTAGATACAACTAAAAATGATACTTGTAAAAATTCCTTTTCTTTTAATGTAAAAGATTCGTTCTTTGAGGCGTATGCTTTCTCAGATATTAAGCATGTCGATATTACAGCTAATGCAGAATTAAATAAAGATGGGGAAAATTTCTTGCTAAGCTTGATGATTGACGGAAAAATTAATAAATTACTGTGTGATATTTGTGCTGAAGAATTATCAATTAATATTACTGCGCAGACAAATTTAATTATAAAGAAAACTAATGAAGAATTAATATCAACAGATGAAATAATTTATCTTAAAAAGAATGAAAACAAAATAGATATACAACACTTAATCTTTGAGTTAATAGTTGTAAATACCCCTACAAAAAGACAGCATGCGTTAGATAAAAAAGGAAAAAGAACTTGTAATAAAAAAATGATAGATTTATTAAATCAATATACAACAGTAAAAGAAAAAAAACTTGATCCAAGGTGGAACGCATTAAAAAATTTAATTTAATTAAGTAAAAAAAGATGGCACATCCTAAACGAAAAATTTCAAAAACAAGAAGAGACAAAAGAAGAACTCATTATAAAGCTAGTGCTCAAACAATTAAAATTTGTCAAGAAACTGGAGAAGCTCATTTATACCATCATGCACATGAACATGATGGAAGTCTATACTACAGAGGAAAATTAGTTACTTCAAAAGCTCCTAAATAGATTTTTATAGTTTTATCTTAAATAAAACTACAAGCTATTTATGAAAATAGGTATAGATATAATGGGGGGTGATTATGCCCCCGAAAAAACAATTAGTGGGGCAGTTCTTGCACTTAAAACTCTGCCTAAAAATACAAATTTAGTTTTATTTGGGAAAAAAGATGAAATTCTAAATGAATTAGATAATCATAGTTTTAATGAAAAAAAAATTGAAATAGTTGATTGCTCTGAAATAATTAATATGAATGAGCATGCGACAAAATCATTAAGGGTAAAGCCAAATTCAAGTATTGCAAAAGGGTTTGCATACTTAGCAAAAAAAAAAATTGATGGATTTACTTCTGCAGGTAATACAGGAGCTATGTTTGTAGGAGGTTTTTATTCAGTAAAGACTATCTCAGGAGTGTTAAGACCTCCTCTTGTTGCAATAGTTCCAAGAGAATCTGGTGGAGTAACAATTTTACTTGATGTTGGTGCTAATGCTGATTGCAAACCAGATGTTTTATACCAATTTGGTGTTTTAGGATCATTATTTTCTCAACATGTTTGCGGAATAAAAAAGCCTAAAGTTAGTCTGCTTAATTTAGGTGAAGAAAAAACAAAAGGAAATTTACTTACACAAGCAACATATACATTAATGAAAGATAATATAGACTTTCAATTTATTGGAAACTGTGAGGGTAGAGATATTTTTAATTCTAAAAGCGATGTTATTGTTTGTGATGGTTTTACAGGAAATATAGTTTTAAAAGAAGCTGAAGGAATTTATTCTATTATGAAAAAAAGAGGGCTTCTTGATAATTATTTCAAGAGATTTAATTATGAAAATTATGGAGGAACTCCTATCTTAGGACTAAATAAGCCTGTTGTAATTGGGCATGGTATATCAAGTGAAATAGCTATAAAAAATATGATTTTACTTACTAAAAATGTTATAGAAGCAAATCTAGCAGATAAAATAAAAAACCACTTTAACTAATGAAAAAATTTACCGCAGCAATAACTGGTGTAGAAGGTTATGTCCCAGACTACATACTAACCAATAAAGAATTAGAAAAAATTGTAGATACTAATGATGAATGGATTAAAAGTAGAACTGGTATTAAAGAACGACGAATATTAAAAGGGGAAGGAAAAGGGACTTCGGTTCTAGGTGTCAAAGCAGTTCAAGGTCTTTTGAAGAAGACAAATATTAATGCTGAAGAAATAGATTTAATTATTTGTGCAACTGCAACTCCTGATATGATTTTTCCATCAACTGCCTGTATTATATCTGATAAAGTAGGTGCAATTAATGCATTTGCTTATGATTTAATGGCGGCCTGCTCAGGTTTTTTATATGCAATTGCAACTGCTTCAAAATTTATAGAAACAGGTACTTATAAAAAAGTAATTGTCGTTGGTGCTGATAAGATGTCTTCAATAATTAATTATAAAGACAGAGCGACTTGTATTATTTTTGGAGATGGGGCTGGTGCAGTAATGCTGCAAGAATCTAAAGAGGGATTAGGAATACAAGATGCTATATTAAAAAGTGATGGTTCTGGAAGTGAGTTCTTACATATGAAAGCTGGAGGCTCTGCTAAACCAGCTAGTCATGCAACAGTAGATGCAAAAGAGCACCATGTATGGCAAGATGGACAAACAGTTTTTAAAGCAGCCGTTACATCAATGGCAGATGTGTCAGAAGAAATAATGAAACGAAATAATTTAAGTGCTGAAGATGTTGCATGGTTAGTTCCACATCAAGCAAATCAAAGAATCATTGATGCAACAGCTAAGAGGATGGGAGTAGGAAATGAAAAAGTAATGATAAATATTGAAAAATATGGTAATACTACAAATGGTACGATACCTTTATGTTTATGGGAATGGGAAAACCAACTCAAAAAAGGTGACAATTTAATTCTTGCAGCATTCGGAGGAGGCTTTACTTGGGGCTCAATCTACCTTAAATGGGCTTATGATTCAAATAAATAATTACATTTGTACTTGCTAAATAATTTTTAAACTTAATAGAATGAATTTAAAAGATATTCAAGAATTAATAAAATTTGTTGCAAAATCAGGAGCTACAGAAGTAGATTTAGAAATAGATAATATAAAAATATCTATTAAATCACCAGCTAAAAAAAGAAGAGGTGGGGAAGATGAGGTTAAAACAATTATTCAACAAATACCACCTTCGATGGTGACTCAACCAGTTTCTACAGAGCCAGTAATTCCGCCAATTACTAATATAATAAAAGATGAAGCCTCTTCTAGTAAAACACAAGATTCAAATAAGGAAGACAACTATATTACTATTAAAGCATCTATGATTGGTACTTTTTATCGATCATCATCACCTGAAAATCCACCATTTGTAAATGTAGGTGACACAATTAAAGAAGGAGATACAATATGTATTATTGAAGCCATGAAGCTTTTTAACGAAATTGAATCTGAGATATCAGGAAAAATAATAAAAGTTCTTGTAGATGACACAACTCCTATTGAATTTGATCAGCCACTTTTCCTAGTAGATCCATCATAATTTATTTTACTTTATTACTTATGTTTAAAAAAATTCTAATTGCCAACAGAGGTGAAATTGCATTAAGAATAATCCGTACTTGCAAAGAGATGGGAATACAAACAGTAGCTGTATATTCAAAGGCTGATTCTGAAAGCTTGCATGTAAAATTTGCTGATGAAGCAGTGTGTGTTGGTCCTGCAGCAAGCTCGGATTCCTACCTAAAAATTTCAAATATTATTGCTGCTGCTGAAATCACAAATGCTGATGCAATTCATCCAGGATATGGTTTCTTGGCTGAGAATTCAAACTTTTCAAAAATTTGTAATGAAAATAATATTAAATTTATTGGTGCATCTCCAGAAATGATTGACGGGATGGGAGATAAAGCAGCTGCAAAAGAAACAATGAAAAAAGCAGGAGTACCAACAATACCTGGTTCAGATGGATTAATAAAAAACTTTAATGAATGTAAAAAATTAGCTGCTGATGTAGTTGGTTATCCAATAATGCTTAAAGCAACTGCTGGTGGAGGGGGGAAAGGAATGAGATTAGTTTGGGAAGAAGAAGATTTAGAAGATGCATGGAATAGTGCAAGACAAGAATCTAAAGCAGCATTTGGAAATGACGGAATGTACATGGAAAAATTTATTGAAAATCCAAGACACATTGAAATCCAAATAATTGGGGATAAGACAGGAAAAGCAGCTCATTTATCAGAAAGAGATTGCTCTATACAAAGAAGACATCAAAAATTAGTAGAAGAAACTCCTTCACCTTTTATGACTGATAAATTAAGAAAAGATATGGGTATGGCTGCTATCAAAGCTGCTGAGTCTGTAAAATATGAAGGAGTTGGAACTGTTGAATTTTTAGTTGATAAACATAGAAATTTTTACTTTATGGAAATGAATACACGTATTCAAGTTGAACACCCCGTAACAGAAGAAGTTGTTGATTTCGATTTAATTAGAGAACAAATCAAAGTTGCTTCAGGCACTAAAATTTCTGGTAAAAATTATACTCCACAATTACATGCAATTGAATGCAGAATAAATGCTGAAGACCCTGAAAATAATTTCAGACCATCGCCTGGATTGATTAAAAATTTCCATGCTCCAGGAGGTCATGGTATTAGAATAGATACACATGCATACGCAAATTATATGATTCCTCCATTTTATGATTCTATGATTGCAAAACTTATTACAGTCGCTCAAACAAGAGAAGAAGCTATTGCAAAAATGGAACGAGCATTAGAAGAGTTTATAATTGAAGGAATTAAAACAACAATCCCATTTCATCAAAAACTAATGAAAGACGAAAAATTTCGGAAAGGAGAGTATACGACAAAGTTTATGGAAACTTTTGTGATTTAATATACTTTACTTTAATGTTTTTTCTCAATTCTATATAATGACTTGATTAAATAGAATTTTAAATCAAATATTTTTTTAATTTAGTCATAAGTCAATCTAAATTAAAAATAACATTATGTCAAATAGAAGAAATTTCATAACTGGTAGTATTTTAGGTGCGGTTGGAACAGCAATTTTTCCAAAATTTATTACTAAAAAAAGTAAAAAAACAAATCCAAACTCTCAAACAGGTCACCCAATGGTTATTTCAACTTGGAGGCATGGAAAAGATGCTAATATTGCTGCAATGAAAATTCTAAATAATGGAGGAAAGGCAATTGATGCTGTAGAAAATGGAGTAAGAGTTCCTGAAGGTGATCCAGATTGTATGTCAGTTGGATTAGGCGGTCTGCCAGATAGAGAAGGCAAGGTTACGCTAGATGCTTGTATTATGGATGAAAAAGGGAATTGCGGCTCTGTTAGTTTTTTACAGCATATAAAACATCCAATCTCTGTAGCTAGAAAAGTTATGGATGAAACACCTCATGTAATGCTATCTGGAGAAGGGGCTTTAAAATTTGCATTAGATAATGGGTTTTATAAAGAAAATTTATTAACTAAAAAAGCAGAAAAAAAGTGGAAAGAATGGATGAAAAAATCGGTATATAAACCAATAATAAATACTGAAAATCATGATACTATTGGATTATTAGCAATAGATAAAAGAGGTGATATATCTGGCGCCTGTACTACTTCAGGCCTTTCTTGGAAAATGCATGGTAGAATTGGAGACTCTCCAGTAATTGGAGCTGGAATGTTTGTTGACAATAATGTGGGCGGATGTTGTGCAACTGGTGTTGGCGAAGCGGTTCTTAAAACATTAGGCTCATTTTTAATTGTTGAGCTTATGCGACAGGGAGCCAGCCCTCAAGAAGCTTGTGAAGAAGGAATTGCTCGAATTGTTAAAACTCAAAATTATAAAGAAATGCAAATTGGTTATTTAGCTATTAATAAAAAAGGAGAACATGGAGCCTATGCAGTTCATCCCTCATTTAATTATGCTTTATATCAAAAAAAGGAAAATAGAATAATCGATGCTTTATCATATTTAAAATAATTTATCATAACTTAAATTTATATCTGTGATAATTCAAAATAAAAATTGCTCTTAATATTCATTCAATTGTATTCATAAATGAAAAAACTGCTCATTTTTATGCTTGTCATTTTTGCATCATGTCAAAAAGAAAAAAAATACCTAACTGAATATGTAAACCCATTTATTGGTACTGGTGGGCACGGTCATACTTACCCAGGAGCAAGTGCCCCTTTTGGCATGGTGCAGCTTAGTCCAGATAGTCGTTTAGAAGGTTGGGACGGTTGTGGGGGTTATCATTACTCTGATTCTATATTATATGGCTTTTCACACACACACCTAAGTGGCACCGGTGTATCGGATTATGGAGATATTTTACTTATGCCTAATACGGGAAAGGTGCTATTAAGTAATGGTGCTAATGGAGACGCCGGCTACAGCTCAAAGTTTTCTCATAAAAATGAAACAGCTAAAGCAGGCTTTTATCAGGTTTTTTTGGAAGATTATGATGTAAATGTAGAACTAACAACAAGTCAAAGAGTAGGATTTCATAAATATACTTTCACTAAAGATGATATAGCTCAAGTAATCCTTGACTTGGAGCACAGAGATAAATTATTAGATCATAAAATCGAAATACTTGATAGTAACTCACTACAAGGTATCCGATATTCTGATAATTGGGCAAGAAAACAAAAAGTACATTTTTATATTGAGTTTTCAAAATATTTTGAAAATATAACATTTAATAAAAAGAAATCAGTTGCAGGCATTTCTTTTGGGAATTTAAGCGAGCCTTTACTAATAAAAGTAGGAATTTCCGCTGTAAGTACTGAAGGGGCAAAAGAAAACCTACAAAATGAAATCCCACACTGGGATTTTGAAAAAACCAAAGCTGAAACTAATGACCTATGGGAGAAAGAACTTGAAAAAATTATTATAGAAGACAAATCAGAAAGAAACAAAGAGATTTTCTATACTGCTCTTTATCATTCTTTTCTAAATCCGAATCTATATACCGATGTAGATGGAAGTTATAATGGTACTGATTTAAAAAAACATAATACAAAAGATAATCACTATACGATATTTTCACTTTGGGATACTTTTAGGGCAACTCATCCTTTATTCACAATTATACAACAGCAAAGAACTAATGAGTTTATTCGCACACTACTAAGACAATATATCGATGGCGGAAAATTGCCTATATGGGAACTGGCTGCTAACTATACAGGCTGTATGATTGGCTATCATGCTATACCAGTTATTGTAGATGCATACATAAAAGGTCTTAGAGATTATGATGTTAAGTTAGCATTAAAAGCAATGGTGAATTCAGCTATGCAAGATGAACTGGGATTAAAAAAATATAGAGAAAATGGATTTATTACAGCATCTGATGAGCCCGAATCGGTTTCAAAACATCTAGAATATTCTTATGATGATTGGTGTATTGCTTTAATGGCAGACTCCATAGGTGAAGAAGAAATTGCATCTGATTTTTATCAACGAGGCCAATTCTACAAAAATTTATTTGATCCAGCAACTAGGTTTTTTAGAGCTAAAAAAAATCATACTTGGTTTTCACCATTTAGGCCTGAAGAAGTAAATTTTAACTATACTGAAGCTAATGCATGGCAATACTCTTTGTTTGTTCCGCAAGATATTAGTGGGCATGTCAAACTAATG
>MDSV01026563.1_pt1 | contig 14839 bp, 17 predicted proteins | sample 810851 | NCBI WGS metagenome assembly MDSV01 (sample SAMN05326640, study PRJNA326480) | marine metagenome | isolation source: seawater | place: Atlantic Ocean: North East | collected 2012 | reverse complement strand
TACTGTTATTTTCATATTCCTCTCTCCGCCTTACAGGTCGAAGGATTAATTTAATTATATATCTAACTTAAATTTTTTAAACTTTTTTTTATTTTAGGTTTTAGATATTTAAGCAATAACATTCTCATATGAGTTGTTTAAAATAATATATATATTTTGGTATTTCATAAAATTGAAAGTTATCATTAGGGTTAATTTTATGATAATAACAAGATCTCCTTTACGAATATCCATATTTGGAGGAGGAACAGATTTAGAATATTTTTACTCGAAGCATGGAAGTAGATTTATATCATTAGCAATTGATAAATATGTATATTCAATTATTCACGAACCTTTTGAAGAAAAATACATTTTAAAATATAGAAAAAACGAAATTGTCAATGATATAAAGTTTATAAAAAATGAATTATTAAAAAAAATTCTTTTAGAAGCAGATATTAAAACACCTATAGAAATTTCAACATTAGCAGACATTCCTTACGGATCAGGCTTGGGTTCATCTGGAGCTTACATATCTTCGTTACTCCACTCATTATCTGCAGATAAGAGTTTAAAATCTGAAAAAAGCAAATTTGAATTGGCAAGAAAAGCATCGAAAATTGAAACTAGCCATTTTGACAATAAAATTGTTGGGCTTCAAGATACTTACGCTTCTATTTTTGGCGGTTTAAAAACTTATACTGTGAGTAAAACGGGAAATGTAAGAGTTGATAATTTAATTAATGCTAATAGAATTGATAAATTTGCTGGCAGACTTAGTCTTTTTTATACTAACAAAACACGAAAAACCGTAATGCAGAACTTAAAGCTTTCAACTGCAAACCAGGAAAAAAACTTGTTAGAAGTAAAAAAAATTGCCTTAAAGGGTAGTAAAGCCCTTATAGATGGTGACCATAAAACCATCGGACACTTGCTTCACAAACAATGGAAGCTTAAATATGAAAGACAGCCATCTTCTTTTCATAAAAAAATCAATAACGTCATTGAAGAATCTGTTTCTGCCGGTGCCCTTGGTGGTAAATTGATTGGTGCTGGTGGTGGAGGGTTTATACTGTTGTATTTGGATGGTCATCAAAATAAAAAAATTGAAAAGATAATGAAAGAAAATAATTATAAAAATATCAAATTTAATGCTGACCACGTTGGAACACATAGTTTCACAGTTTAATGTATAAAGCTATATTTTTCGATAGAGATGGTGTGGTAAATGTACCAATAGTTAAAAAAGGAAAACAAAGACCGCCTTGGAGTAAAGAAGAGGTATTAATTAATAAAGACTTTGTAAATTTGAAAAATTATTATTCTAATAATTTCAAAATCTTTATTATTACTAATCAACCAGATTACAAAAGAGGATTAGTTTCAAAAAAACAATTAATAGATATAAATCTTGAAATTATGCAAAAAATTTCTCCAGATGATTATCAAATAGAATTTTCAGATGACCCAAAATTTAAAAAGCCATCTCCCTATATGTTGTTAAAACTGAGTGAAAAACATAATATTGATCCTAAAAACTCCTGGATGATTGGAGATAGGTGGTCAGATATTAAAGCTGGAGAAAATGCTGGCTGCAAAACAATTTTAATATTGAATAAATTTTCTTTTACTAAAAATAAGGATGGGGATTTTGTTAAAATTAACCCAGACTATACAGTCAAAACATTAAATGAAATTTACGAAATAATAAAATGAAAAAAATTTTAATTACTGGAGTAGCAGGCTTTATTGGTAGTAATTTTGCTCGTGAACTAATAAAAGAAAACTATCATGTGTATGGAATAGATGATCTTTCTCAAGGATTTGAAAAAAATATTCCTGCTGAAGTTGAATTCACAAAATGCTCAATAGTTGATAAGACATCATATTCAAAGTTATTTGAGCAAGGTTTTGATTCTGTTTTTCATTTTGCAGCGTTAAATTCTATCTTCGATTGTGAGGGCGATCCAGATAAAGCTTTTTTTATAAATAATTATGGTACAGAAATAATAGCAAATTTGACATTAAATTATAAAGTTAAGAACTTTATTGCCGCAGAATCATCGGCAATTTATGAAGGGTCTGAAATCTTTCCAACAAATGAGTCCGTAATCTCCCCTAAAAGTGTATATGCTTGGACCAAATTGTCTCAATCTTATTTTTGTAGAGCGAAATTCGACAATACTGGTACTAAATATTATGGAATGAGATACTTAAATGTTTATGGCCCCTATCAGAACTTGGAAAGAGAAGTTCCTCCTTTGTTTGGTTCATTAATCAGTAAAAGACTAAATAATGAAAAGCCAATAATATATGGTGATGGGAGTAAAAAAAGAGACTTTATTGATGTTCGAGATGTAAATTCATTTCATTTAAAAATTCTAAATGAGGACATTAAGCCTGGAGTATATAATTTAGGTACTGGAGAAAATTACTCTGTTTTAGAAATTTTAGAAAAAATTGATATTTTGTTAGATATTGAACCTCTTTCTAATATAGATTTTCAAGATGATTTTTCACATGAAGCACTCCAGAATTTGGCAGACATTTCTAAAGCCAAGGAAACTGGCTGGAGTCCAAAAATTAATTTACAAACAGGATTAAAAGATCAAATAGAGGCAATGAAAAATTATTTAAAATAATTTTTTTAATTTCATGTTAAAAATGTCTTTATCATAATTATTTAAATAGTGCTCTCTTGACTCATTCATATATAAATTAATGTTATCCTCATTAATCAGCTTTTTTAGTGATGTATATAGGTCTTCAACACTATTTCTACAAAGATATGCATATTTCTCCGGTAGCATACTTTTTGTACCCGCCCAGTCATAACTCACTACTACTAGTTTATTCATTAGAGCTTCAATAAGAACTGCTGGCTGCTGCTCGTATTTGTATTTTGATGGATAAATAAAAATCTTAGATGAGTTTAAAAGAGATATATATTCATTGTAGGTTTTGTTTGTAAAAAATGTTACTTCAGCATTATGTGATTTAAAAATATCTTCATAAAATACTGGATCTTTTATATTTCCAGCAATAATTAATTTCCAATTTTGTTTATCTTCTTTATTTAATCTAAGATAGGCATCAATGGCATCCCTTGCTCCCTTGTCTTCAATTAAATTTGAATAGAAGACTATTTTATTTTCTTTAATAATTTTGCTATTAAAAGTATCATTTCTATATGCACCAAGAACAAAAAGTTTTGTTGGTTTTATAAATTTTTCAAGCGATATTTTTTGTTGATGGTCTAGTAATATTAATTTTTCTGCGTTGTTAATAATTTTTTTAAATAATTTTTTAACTATAGGTCTGTAATTTTCATAAAATTTTTCAATACTTCCTTCATGAAATATAATACTCATTTTGTTAGACGATAATAAAGCAGGAAAAAAATATATATAAGTTCTTATAATTCCTTGAGTACTTAAATTTATATTCATAAAAGTATGTGCATTAATACTTTTTGTAAATATTTTTATTGCAATCATGAGAACCTTAAAATATTTAATAGGTGAAAGCGTTCCAATATTTGTTGTAGCTTTGTTGATTTCAGTGTTGGTTACAACCACATCATAACCAAGGACCTTTAAGCTTTCTAGTAAATTTTTGGAATAAATAGAAGGACCATAATTCGGAGGTGGAAAAGGCAATGCTAAATGAATTTTCATTTATTTATCTCATTAATTCTATTTATATCATCAATAAATATTGGTAAATTAGTTGATTTGATAGGAATAATTTTTAATTTTAAATTACTATCGGCATAATTTGGAAAAATATCTTTTCCAAAATCAATCTCTTTTTTATTATCGGTTTTTTTAAAGAAATAAAAATTGTTAAAGTAATAAAGTCCTATATTTAATGAGTAATTTTTAACTTCAGATTTATCAAAATTTTTTGGCTTTTCTTTAAAATTAATTAAGTTAAAGTCGCTATCATATATTGCTACTCCTGATTTTTGAATATCACCACTATCAATTGTAAATATTGAATTTTGATTAATTTTTACATTTAAAACTTCATTTAGAAAGTCAGAATCATAAAATTGATCACCGTAAACAACATAAGTTGAATTCAATTCATAATCTCTTACAATATTTCTTACACTTCCTGCAGTGCCAATAGCGCTTTTTTCTAGAATAAAATTATACAAATTATCTTCTATGAATTCTTTAAAATATTTTTTATGTTGATTGTTAATATTTATATAAATATTTTTGTTTTCAATTGAATTATTTTTTAATATCTTTAAATTATTTTCTAAAATTGAGACATTGTTTATTTTGTATAATGGTTTCGGAATATTAATGTGATCAAATATTCTCTTACTCAAACCACCGCAAAGCAATATAACGTTTTTATTACTGCTCAACAACACTTTCCCATGTTGTTGTTTCTGGAGAAAGTTGAGGGTCGGTTACAATTAAGTGCCAAAGATAAGCTTGCATTCCTTCAGTATGTGGGGTTATATGGTTAGGATTTACTGTAGGAATAATAATTACATTATTTGTTTTTTTAGCTAAATATCCTCCATCTCGACCTACAATTCCAACTATTTTCATATTTATCTCATCGGCATAGTCAATTAAGGTACATAATTGAGCACTAATATTTTTTTCTCTTGACCCACCGCCTACAGAAAAAATAAATAAACAATCATTAGGGTTTGGTTTTGAAATTTTGAGAATATCACGATAAGAATTTTCAAAACTATCATCATTAGTTCTTGCAGTAAGTTCAGAAACGTTATCTGTTAATGAGTAACTTTCAATTGAAAGAAGTTTTCTAAAATCACAGACTGCATGAGAAGAATGGCCGGCACCACCACCTGATCCAGCAAAAAAAATTCTGCCTTTCGAGTCTTTTACATCCTTTACAACACTGATAACGTTAGAAATTGATTCTTCATCAATGTTGTCAAATATTTCTTTTACTTCATTTAAAAAATTTTTAACAAACATAGATTTATACTAATAAGAAATAATTAAAGTAATAGCTATTTATTAATTGGGATTAAATTTTTTCTTGCACAATTAGCGAAGTATTTCTGTTGGTTTTTAAAATTGGTAGAAATATTTTCAATTGTGTTTAATTCGTATAGTATTTCATTAATTTGTTTTAATTTTTTCTTACTTTTAACTAGATCGATGTAAAGTTTATAATCTTGTGAAAATGTAAATCTTTCATCATAAAACCCAACACTTTCAAGTACATTTTTTTTAATAAGCATAGTTCCGTGGACAAAGGGGTTTTTTATCTTAAGTAATAAATTTGTAGGAATGTACAAGCTTTTTCTGTGTAATATTTTACCTGTTTGTGAGTTCACAGCCTGGGCAAAACAAGCATCAAGAGAATTATTAGTTAAAAATTCTAATTGCTTCCTTATTCTCTCGGTCCTACTTATATCATCAGCATCTTGTCGAAATATATAATTAGAATTTGATTCTTTCACCAAAATATTTAAAGACTTGGTTAGTCCTAAATTTTCTTTATTTTGCAATAAAATTATTCTTGAATCTCTTGCTTCATAAAATTTCAACCTCAATGATAAATCCTCATCTTCGATGCCGTCCTGAACAATTAAAAATTCAAATTTTTCATGAGTTTGTTTTAGTATACTATTTATCGCATCATCTAAAAAAGGGTTCACCTTATGAACAGACATGATAATTGAGACAAGTTGATTATTCATAAAACAGTCGTTTAAGGAGATTATACAAAAGGATTATCTTTAGTTTTTCTAATATCGTATCTCTTGTATACAAGTATGCTAATCGCAATAATTAGCTCAAACCAAGTTGTTATCGCAATATAGGTGTAAATTGTTTGTATATCGTAATTTTTAAAAAAGTATAAAGCAAAAGTAAAAAAAACAACAGGAACTATCTTTACAGTAAGTTCATATTTGTACAATTTAGTTGAAAGCAAAATAGAATTTACTGGCACCAAGATTATTGTTGCAAATATAAAGAAAAAAATTATAACACTAAAATTATTTGTATAAATTTCCGAAATATTAAAAATTTCAAATATAAATTCTAATATTAAAGAAAAAATTGATGAAATTAACAACCCAACACCTATGAAAAGAAATATTATTTTTAATCTTTCTTTAATTTCATCTGCTTTTGCAAAGTATGTTAGAAGAGTTTCACTTATTGGACGAAACGGCATTAATACTATTTCTGTAATGCTTCGAATAACCTCATAAACCCCAACAACTGCAAAAGCATAAGTTGATAAAAATAAAATTGGTAATTTTTGCTTTATAAACATACTTGAAGAAATCAAAATTAAAAAGAAATATTGCAAGTATGATGTGTCAGTTGTTAATTCACCCTTGTCTGGTTTTCTAACATATTTTAAGAAATAAATAAGTACAAATGATTTTAGAGATGATATAGCAAGTATTATATATGAGAGTTTAAAAGTTAAAAATACCTCAATTAACACTATTGAAATAAATATTAAGGCAAGTGAATAAGAAGACATCTTAAATGCTAGTAACTGTTTTTCGATTGAATAAAAATAAAATCGTAAAAGATTAAATAATAATTGTGTGAAGCCTAAGAAAATCCATGGTATAAGAAAAAGACTGCTTAAACCAAATGAGGTGCTAGATAGATAAAGAAAAGCTGTGTTTGAGAGAAGAACTACGCTTACAATTAAAAATCTCTTCAGTAAAACATTTAGCGAAATTATATTTTTCTTTATTAACAAAGGCTTTTCTAAAATGGATTGTTGAAAAATATTAGCTATACCAATTGATGAAATTACAAGTGCCAGTATTCCTATTTCATTAAAATATGATAATCTTGCAAAGTAAAGATTAACACCAAATAGCAACAACGAACTAGATACCTGATCTAACATTCCATAGAAAAAATTAGTAAATAATTTTTGATTAATAAAGATATTTATAGTTGAAGAAAGATATTTTTTAACCACAAATCAGATGATAACAAATATGCAAACCCTATATGAACTATTAATTATTTATTGTCAAAATTATATTTAGCATTCTTTGCGTCATTTATAAACATTTCAGCAGTTTCAATCGAATATTGCATTAAATCTTTCGAAATAGTATTAACTTTATTTAGCAAGTCATGAGATACCGTAATAATGTCAGCACCACTTCTATCTGCTTGGAATATATTAAAAATTTCTCTTGATGAAGCCCATAAAATTTTAGAATTACTTTTTGAATCTGAAACTAGCTCGACTGACCTAGATATAATTTCTTCTGGGTCAACACCTGTGTCTGCAATTCTGCCAGCAAAAACTGAAATTATAGAATTAGGACTTCCAAAACATGCATCAATGGATTCTTTAACCTGTTCTATAGTAAATACAGCAGTTATATTAAGATTTACGCTTTTAGATGCAAGTTTTTCTATTACATCTTTAGTTGATTCACCCAAAGAATTTACTATTGGTATTTTTACAAATACATTATCTCCCCACTCAGAAATTTTTAATGCCTGATTATACATTTCAGTCATATTGTCAGTTAAGACCTCAAAAGACATCGGTTTTTTGTTTGCTAATTTTAGGAGCTCTAAAGAATGAGATACATAATTTTCTACCCCTTCAGATCTCATCAAGCTAGGGTTTGTAGTAAAACCATCAATGTAATCGAGTTTTGATAATTTTTCTACGTTATATTTGCTTGCACCATCGGCGTATATATCAATTTTTAGATCTTTTAAAATCTTCATAACTAAATTTTAATATTTTGAGAAAAGATAGTTAAAAAAAAGAAGTATTTTTCCCTAAATATTAAAATTTAGCTATGAAGATTGAATACCAATCTAGAAAAATAAGTAAATGACAAACACTTCTTCTTTTAAAAACTTGGTATCAAATGTTTATATTCTTGGTTTATCTTTTTTCATTGTTTTTGGAAGATCTTTTTCTGGACTTAAAATTTTATCCTTCAGAGTAGGGGAATTAGTTGTAGGCCTATTGATTATTTTTTCTTTTATCACTATTGCTGTTCATTTCAAAAATAAAGATTATTTCATACAGTTCAATAAACAGATTTATACGTTTGGTTTTTTAATAATTTTATTTGTCGTTTCTTTATTTGTAAATCAAGGAAATTTATTCAACTTATATTCATTTAAGAGTAGTTCATATATCTGGACTACTGCAACAATATTCTTCACTTACTTCTTACTTCGTGATTTTCATGTCAACAAAATCTATAAATATATATTTTCAATCCTTTTATTTGTAGTTTATTTTTTTAGTACAATTCATTATCCACAAATTTTTATCAATTTTTTTACTACTTTTTCTGATAGGTGGGATTTTGTAAAAGCATCAGATATTTTTTTGATTTACGTTCTCACAAATACTTTTAATTATTTTAATTTCAGTAAAAAAATTAATGCTTATGTATATTTCATGTTTAGCTCATCAATACTTTTACCACTTTTTTTATATATGAGTAAAGGATCTTTTTTCCCAGCTGTTGTGTTTGTTTTAACATTCTTTATAATTTATTTCAAATTTACAAAAAAACATATTTTAAAACTGATAATTACACTGCTGATTTCATCTTTATTATTTGTAGTTTCTACATATGAAGTATGGGGTAATCTTAATTTTGAAAAAGGTTTAGATATAAATCAAAATAGTGCTGAAACGCTTCTAAAAGTTGATACATTAAAAAGAAATATATCTGATATATCGAAGCAAAAAAATACGTCTGCCGTTTTTGCTTCGATATATTTTTCTGGAAACAGGATATATTCTACAGAGATGATGCTTGACTGGAGGCTTCAGATTTGGCAGGATATTATTTTTGACCTGGGAGATAAAAATAAAACACTTTTTGGATATGGATACAATGACATTATTCCAATTATGGATGATTCTCAAAGAAGAGGAACGGACGGTACAAATGAAAATGTGCACAACTATTTCTTTAATATTTTAGCTCGCGGCGGAGTTTTTCAATTAATAACTGTCTTGTTATTTATGTTTTTCATGTTTTTAGAAATTGAAGATAATAATAAAAAAGTAATATTTTTAGCATCAATTGTTCCCATATATATGACTTCCTTTTTTGATGCTTCAATGGAAAGTGTCAGATTCCCTCTTATCTTTTACTTCGGAATTGTTTTAATTTTCAAACTAGATACTAATAAAAGTAGGTTAAGTTAAACCAATCGTCCCAAGGAGAAGTAGTGAATCAGGACAACAGTATCTCGAGCAAAGATTCAAGTGCATGGTTAGGTGTACTTGTTTTTGTTGTTGGGTTATATCTGGCATGTACTTTGATAGCAAATATTGCATCACTTAGAATCGTGATTTTTGCAGGTTTTTCTATAGATGCTGGTACATTAATTTATCCCCTTACTTTCACTTTACGTGACCTAATTCATAAAATTGGTGGCACCCGGACTGCTAAAGCAACTATATTTACTGGAGCTGGGGTGAATATATTGATGGTTTTATATTTTTGGTGGGTCTCGTCTGCCCCTCCAGATATGGATGTAGGACCCCAAGCTGAATGGTCAACTGTACTAGGTCCTCAATGGCGAATTGTTACTGCATCAATAATCGCTATGCTTATTGCAGAATTAATTGATACATATGTTTATCAAAAATGGGTAATTAAGTATGGTCATAAATATCAATGGGGCAGGGTTCTTTCCTCAAATACTGTTTCGTCACCAATTGATTCATTAGTATTTTCATTTGTTGCTTTCTATGGGTTAATTCCAATTGGAGTTGTTTGGTCAATATTCTTATCAATGGTGGGAATTAAATTAGTTAGTTCACTAGCGAGTATTCCATTAATTTATATTATTAAACCTAAGCTTGAATGGACACTAGAAGGTCAAGTTTAAAACTGTAAGATAAAATTCAAAATTAGAATTTATTACTTCGAATCTTCTTGTTTAGTATTTGAATATGAAATCAATAAATGTTCTATTATTACTATTATTTATTTCATGTACGGCAATAGAAAGTGTAGAAGTAATGAATGATAAATATGAGAAAGCATATTTCGCAGGTGGATGTTTTTGGTGTATGGAGCCACCCTTTGAAGACTTAGAAGGAGTAATAGAAGCAACATCTGGTTATATGGGTGGATCAGTAGAAAACCCTACCTATGAGGAAGTAACAACTGGTGAAACTGGGCATGCTGAAGTTGTAGAAATATTATTTGACCCAGAACTTGTTACGTATGATGAATTATTAGAAGTATTTTGGCGTAATATTGATCCGACAGCGTTAAATTATCAGTTTGCTGACGTTGGGTCACAGTATCGAACCGAGATATTTACAGTTGGTGACAATCAAAAAATTCTTGCTGAAAAGTCTAAGACAGACTTAGATAGCTCAGGAAAATTTAACAAGCCAATTGTTACTGCGATATCAGAAGCCCCTGAGTTTTACGTAGCTGAGGAATACCATCAAGATTTCTATAAGAAACAAAGCATGAGATACAAAATGTATGCACAGGCAAGTGGAAGAAAAGGGTTTTTAGAAGAAACTTGGAAAGAAGATTAGTTTTTTAAAGTTTTATACAAAGTTTCTTTCCATTTGTCGTTATCAATCTCCCAAATAACATTTATATTTTTAGTAGTGTGAGACCAGTGCTCGTCAATATGAGGTTCACTTTCTCCTACGTTTAATTCATCAACAATTGTCATACCTCTTGCAGGACCATCTAAAACTATTTTGACATGATGGCGGTCACTTTTTAAAACAACATCATTATTTAGTGCAACTGCCATTGCAACTGGGTCTGGAAGTCCTAATCCAGGGTCACCCAACCAGTTTTGACTTGAATCAAGAGCATGCTTATTGCAATCTATAGCAAAATCTCCCTTTCTGGTCTTAAAACTGTAAACGTACTCCATTTCATCCTCAGTCAGGTTTGCACCTCCTCTACATAACTCCCATCCAACCATTGTTATGTCAGGATGATTAGATTTAAAAACAGTATCAGCAGCCTCTGGATCACACCAAATATTGTATTCAGCAGCTGGCGTCACGTTACCCACTGTCGTCGAAGCTCCTCCCATTATCACTATATTTTTTAGTTTTAAAAATAAATCTGGGTATTCATTTATAAATTTTCCTACATTAGTTAAAGGACCAAGTGTCACTAGTGAAATTTCGTTTGGGTATTTTTCGATTAAAGATTTTAAAACTTCTATGTAGTCAGACTTATCTTCACTAACTTTTGGTGATGGATAATTCATGTTGCCCATTCCGTCCGGTCCATGAAACCAATCTGCGTGTTCTCTTTTTTTTATAATTGGTTTGTCTGAGCCTACATAAACAGGTACTTCCTTTTCGCAAAGCTCAATAGTATATCTTGCATTAATACTTCCTTGCTCAACAGGCATGTTTCCAGAAACTATACTAACTCCTAAAACCTCCACATCCGGATACTCGAGTGCCATCAGTAATGCAACTGCATCATCTGAAGCAGTGTCTGTATCTACAAAAAATTTTCTCTTTGTCATTTAATTAGAATATCAAATAATTTACAAACTATCACAATGCCTTCGCAATACATTTTTTGGATAGCTTTCGCTAACCACAAAATCTGGATCAGGATATAAAGTATTTTGTGACTTCTCTGACATTAATTGAAGATACTCCTCTGAATCTCTCCAATTTTTAATACTATATTGTTGGTTTTCTTCCCACCATTCAACCTCTTCTTGAATAGTCCATTGGTTATTTACGGATATTAAATGTTTTTCGAGTGCAAGATTTGCTTCTCTTGAGTCTAAAAAATTATTATAAAAACCATCAATTAAACCACCCAAATGGTCATTGTTAATTTCATAAATTAAGATAATTTGTTCAAGACCATCAATTCCTATTTTGTTAATTCTCAAAGCTTCATTTACATAATCTAGTTTTGTTGCGTCAATACCGGAATAAGTTCTATATATTTCACTTTCATAAGCTTCAATCTGAATTGTGTCAAAAACGTCTTCGATATTATCTGCCAACATAATACAATTACTAATTTTTTCAGGAGATGAAGATTCAGGTGTACAAAGATTAAAAAATAAAACAAATATTACAAACTTCATTAAGTTTGATTTTTTCATCTTAATACATTGTTGTGTAGGTCAAATGATGAGGGTGATGTGTAGCGTGATAGTTTTTCCATAATCGGTAATCAAGTTGTGGAATTATTATTGATTTACTTTCGGGCCTTCTTTCGTTTACTTTCTCTGTCAAAATTGCTGTTGCGTAAATAGATGCAGACCTTATCTCGATTTCCTCTTCGGAATCTCTTTCTATCATCTCACCGTCTCTTATTTTTTCCTCTAACTGAGGTGTGTAGGTCGTAATTTTCATAACATTTAATGCAACAGGAACAATGTAATCAGCAAAAGCTGTCATAGAATACATATCTTCTATTTTGAAGTAATTTGAACCTGATAGTTCACCATGTATTCCCCAAAATGCTAATTGTGCTAATTTGTAGAACTTCACTTTATTCCCTCTATATTGAGATGAGTCATCAAATCTAGGAAACTCTTTTACTAATCTCTCTATTAAACCTTCACCGTTTGCATAAAGTTTTTTTGGGCCGTTATTAATAAAGTTGAGCCAATCGCCCTCATAATTATCAACTAGCTTTTGACCTACGTCGTTTAAAATCTCTACACGTTCTTTGAGCATAGGCATTTCAATATTGCCGGTAAAAATAGTTGCTAACTCTTCTAATGTAAGTGTTGCCATAACGCTTCCATCAATTAAGTTGTTTCCCGAGTCTATTGCTTGATTAACTTGGAAATACATCGCTTCACTGTCTGAAAGTATTTCACTGCCTTGGTTAATCTCATATTTGATAGACGTTTTAAAATCTGTAAAAGCAAAGTTTAAAGTATTCATAAACATTGTTGCTCTTATAAAATCTTCTGGATTTTCTCTAACCTGGTTATTTTTTGAAAAAGAAAATTCTTCATAAGCTAACCAATCAGCAGTATTTTCAATTGAGTCAATGTCTATGGATAGATGTTTAAGCTGGTGAATAGCTTTTGATACAGAACTTAAGACTTCTGAGTCCCAATTAATTTTCACACTAAGAATCTTAGTAGAAATTAATAAAAAAAATTTTATACTTACTTTATGAGTTCAAAAATTTGTGTAATTGGAAGTTCAAATATTGATCAAATAGCATATACCAAAAATATTCCGTCTGATGGAGAAACGCTGTTTGGAGATTCGTTTCAAATGGGCTTTGGAGGAAAGGGAGCTAACCAGGCTGTTATGGCTGGGCTGCTTGGAGCTGATGTGTATATGATTACATGTTTAGGCGACGACGTTTACAAAGAGATGACAGTATCCAACTACGAAGCAAATAATGTAAATACTGACCATATACAAATGGTTAAAGGTGCAAGTGGTGTTGCGCCTATTTGGGTTGATTCAACTGGGCAAAATAGAATAATTGTTATTCCTGGAGCAAATAATGAAATCAATGCAGAAAAAGCAATATCTTCAATGGAGGAGATTGGAAATATTTCAGTTCTGGTTGGTCAATGTGAAATTCCAATGGAGGTCAACCATGAAGTCTTTCGGTTTGCAAACAGCAATTCTATAACAACAATTTTTAACCCTGCTCCTGCAAGAAAGCTTGAAAGAGAATTTATGGAGCATATTAGCTGGCTAATCCCAAATGAAAATGAATTTGAGTTAATAAGTGGCATGGAACCTAATGATGAAAACTTTTTAAGATTTAACAAAGAAGTACCTTGTAATTTAATTGTTACTTTAGGTGAAAAAGGAGCTGTATTGGTTGAAGAAAATGAAACTCATTATTTTAATGCTCCCACTGTAGATGCAGTAGATACTACTGGTGCTGGTGATTCGTTTATCGGAACCTTTGCCTATGAATTATCAGAATCAAACTCTCCAGAAGTATGTATTAAAAAAGCAGTAGAAAAAGCTAGTGATTCAGTTACAAAAAAGGGAACTCAATCTTCTTATAGTTAATCTTTGGATCTTAACTTCTACTGATCGATTGTTAAGCTAGATTCCAAGATAATATTTGTGGCATTAGTTACAGCGTCCAAATATGTATCTTTATTTAATGCTTCTTTTCTAGATTGGTCACCATAAATTACAAGTAAAGCTCCTGTTCTAACTCTCCTATAGTTTCCAACTACGAACAAAGCAGAGACTTCCATTTCTGAACATAATACGCCACCGCGAACCCAGGCATCCCATTTTTGATTCAAATCATGAGAAACAGGCATTGAATCGGGATCATGTTGTCCGTAAAAAGAATCTTTTGTTTGTACAACGCCGATGTGATAAGTGCTTCCCTTTTCTTTAGCAGCTTGCTCAAGTGCAAAAACCATATCAGCTGACCCAACAGCAGGGTACTCAATTGGCATATACTCTAAAGAAGTACCTTCTTGCCTAACAGCACCATTTGCAATTACTAAATCACCAACTCTCGTATGTTCCTGCATTGCTCCAGATGTTCCCAGTCGAACCATTGTCTTAACGCCAATGTTTGCTAGCTCTTCTACGCCTATTGCTGTTGAAGGGCAGCCCATTCCTGTTGACATTACGCTTACTGGTCTATCTTTATATGTACCCGTGTAGGTTTTGTACTCTCTGTTAAATGCAACTTCTTTTGCATTGTCAAAATGTCCAGCAATAAACTCTACTCTTCCTGGGTCTCCTGGCAAAATTACAAAATCAGCAACGTCACCTGGTTCTAGACCGATGTGGTATTGTTTTTGTCCATCTAGCATTGATTTTTTTTCTGTCATGGTTGAGATGATATCAAATCATCTATAAAAGGTCACTAAAATTTTTTATAAATTTGTAGAAATTGCTG
>MDSV01242278.1_pt1 | contig 14841 bp, 13 predicted proteins | sample 810851 | NCBI WGS metagenome assembly MDSV01 (sample SAMN05326640, study PRJNA326480) | marine metagenome | isolation source: seawater | place: Atlantic Ocean: North East | collected 2012 | reverse complement strand
GAATTTACTTTTAATTTTAGGAGATTTTTTCCAAGTTGTAATTAACTTGTTTTCTCCATTGGTTTCTCAAATATTAGCTATATTTGGTTATACCACAGGAACTGTATTAGATAAATCTGAAGATGTAGTCACTTCTGTAGCTAAAACTGGTATTGATATTGCAGGAGGAACATTAGATTCTATAGCCGATATATTAAAAAATTTAAGTAAAAACAATGTTGACAGTGAAGCAAGGTCGGAATTAGACAGGGCTTTAAGTTCTAAAGGTTCTTCCGTATTAAACACTCAACCAGAACCCGATACAAGTAGTGCAACCATTCAAAAACCAATTACTTCTGGTAAATCAAAATGGTGTTTAGTTGGTGAATACGAAGGAAAGCGTGGTTGTGTTGAAGTAGATGATGCATCAAAATGTTTATCTGGACAAGTATTTCCCACTCTTCATTCATGTATGAACCCTACTAAAACTGTATATATGCATTCTCATGCAGCAGCTTAAATTAAAAAATCATATAATTTCATTTTTTAATTTAATTTTTTTGAAAGTCCCTTTCGTTCAACATATATCCCCAATGTTGTAATGTTTGTCTAATTTTGGGACTAATTTTAAAATCATCATAAGTAGTTTTGTGTTTTTTTATTAAGTTAATCAATGCTCTTCTAAATCTACTATTTGGTCCGGCCGTTTTTCTCCATCTATCAATTTGTCTTTCATCGTCTTCTCCTCTTTTTCCATAATAAAAATCACAATACCATTGCATCCAACCATATGGATTTTGTTTATTTATCCATTTTTTTTCTTCCCAAAATTGCAATGTTGTTCCAACTTTTACTTTATATTTATTTATACTTACATCATAATCTTCATAATTATTTGTTAACCAGTTCTCAGGTAATCCTTCCCACCAATCATCTGGATATTTTTTATGTTGGTCTTTGTATTTTTTATTGGTAACAGATGAAAAAATAGGTCTCCAATAAGTGCCACCAAAACTTCCTAATTTAAAAATTTCTTTTGGAGTTAGATTAGGTCTAAAATCAGGATAACCCTTAAATACAATTTCTCCATATTTATTTTTTTTTGCAACCATATATACATTGTTGAGATTAGATAATATTAATTGGAACTTGTTTTTTTTCAGGCTTCTTTTCCTTATCATACATAATATTTGCTATAACAGATATATATTTGTCATTTAATTCAAATCGTGAACCAATTACCGTAACCTTTATTTTATCATCCACTTTTATTTTAGAAAATTTACTATCGCTAAAATGATGATCACGTGCAATAAATATAGTTATAGGAACAGCTCCATTGTCATCTACTACTTCTGCATGTATACCCGCTTTCGTTATAGTTCTTACAACACAATTATCTATAACCATTCCTTCTACTGGATGACAAATCATACATTCGTAAACAACCTGAAATTCAACATTTTCATTACAAACATTTCCAGAAGAATAAGATAATATTTTTACCGAATTAGGACGGATAAACCCATCCGGAATACATTTACCTTCTGTATTAAACTGAATCATTTTCTCTAAATTCTGTTTTATATTTCTACCAATTTCATTGATTGACATTATTACTTTTGAATTTAACACAGAAGGGATGTAAACCCCAAATACTTTTTTATCACTTTGCGTAGCCATTATAATATATTACTAAAAAAACTTTATATATAATTATATCAATTTTATTAATAGTTTAATTTTAATTTTTTTTTGAAGGATAATTCTTCTTTATTTGAAAAGTATGTGGTGAACAGTATACTGTATCTAAATTTTTATTATATAAATTTTCATTATATAAATTTGTGTTAACATGTTTTTGTTTTTTGGTTAATGCGTATTCACTACAAGTTCCGCAGTGGTCTTCATTTGAATAATTAGATTTAAGACCCACGTGTTTTTCGTTGTGATAATTTCCCCATCTTCCCATGATTTTTGTATTTTTTTCAAACATAGCAGATCTTAACACAGTAAATATGTGTGAAATAGTTACCTTGTTAGGAACAGACATATATATTATTTATTATTAGAAAATATATATTTTGTTAAATCAATTTTTATTTTTCAATGATTTTATTAGTTAAGGACATAGTAGCATTTAGAAACCAATATTTATTCATTTTAGATTCATTGTAAAAGCGTGTTATGATTTCAAACAATGCACATAGACTTGATTTTGAGAACTTTTGCACTTTATTTGAATTAAATTCAGGCCAATCTTTAATCTTATGTGGATTTTGTTGTAGTATTGGTTTTATTCTATTAATAATGTCGGTTTTTCCCAACTTTTCACAAGAAGCTCCAGTATTGTTTTTATCACTCTTTAAATTTTTAATTTTGAAAATAACATCCTTTTTAAAGGGATACATGAATCCGAAAGTCGTGTTTATATTTTCAACGGGAATATTAAATTTTCTTGAAATTTCAAAACTAATAGACTGAACATCTGTTTTTTGCAATTTATTTAATTTTGAGTTCTCTTTATCATAAAGTAAAAATTCTGATTTTATTCCATTTGGTAGACAAACATAGAGTTTATCATTTTTCTGGATTGTAATTGCATTATAGTAAGATTCTATGTCTGTTAATAATTTAGTATTCAAAATATCTTGTGTTTGTAATTTAACAAAAATTGTTTCATGAGAATTTAAATCAAGTGAATCTAAATAGTGTTGAATAGCAAATTTCAAAATGAGTTCCTCAGAGATGGAATATTCATCCTTTAAAAATGAAAATATTGTTCCTACATTTTTAAACCATTCTTCATTTGAATTGAGGTTCACAATGTTTTTCGCAATACTATGTTTGTCTTTTAATTCATTTATTTTTGAAGCACTTACCTTTTCTAATGAATTTACTTCTTTTTCAAATTCTGTTCTATTCTTAAATTCATTTTCCATGATGTTTATATTGTTTTCTAATTTTTTCAATAAAAGCTCAATGTTGGAACTAATCTCTATTTTTTCGTCTTTTCCTTCCTCTTTTCTTTTTTCCAATGGTAATTCCATTTCTAAATAATTATTTTTTTCTTGCACTGGCATTTCTCTTTCATATAAAGAAGAATTTACATCACTAATTTCAAAAGGTTGAAATACATAATAATCTCTTTTATTGATTAAATAACCATGTCTTCCATATTTATCAGAAACGTATTCTGTTTTATTATCAACTAATTTTGATAAAGTATAATCAATATGATCTTTTGGATAAACTTTATCTAAATTAATTGAATTTGTAAGATTTTCTTTATTATAGAAATTTTGTTCTCTAAAAAGATGTCTAATTCTTTTAAGAATGTTTGGATAATTCATTTTTGCAAATTGTTCATTGTAGGTGTTTTTAAATAATTTTAGATTCTTGAGGTCTTCGTTAGGATTACAGACATAATTACAAGAATCCATATAATCACAAATTGCTGAAAAAGGTTTGTCTCCTATTTGAAAATCAATTGTTTCCTCTTTTGAAAAAGAAGAAAGGTTTAATTTTATTTGTTCTCCATTAGATTGGGCAGTTAGGTTCTCTAATGTCATATTAGATTGTCCAACATTTAATATACAGTCTACTGAAATTTCTTTTAAGAGTCTGGTTACTTTTCCAATTTGAATTGCCTTCTTTTCTGAATAACGATAAATATAAAGATCAGCTGTTTCTTCATCATTTTCTTCTTTGGGAAGGGTGGCATGTAAGTAAATTTCTACGTTTCTTTTTTCAAAAGGTAGAGAACAGTGACTTAAATTTCTGACACAACGACCTATAATTTGTTCTGTTCTGCTGGAATTAAACCATGGTTCAAGTATATGAAGTTGACGTATATTTTTAAAATCAAGACCTTCAGCAGCAGCTTTAGTAATTAATACAACTTTGATTTTTTCGCCATTTTTATTTGATTCAGATGTAATTTCTTTCAAATCAGATGAATTGTTAGGTGAAAAATATTTATCACCAGTAATCATTACATATTTTGCGTTTTGAAATTTATGGTCTTCATCATATATTTCTGTTTTCGGTTTTAATAAAACAGAATCAATAGGAGGAGCGGGACTCTTTTTGAATAAGGATTTGGTATAACTTGCAGTTCCAAATCTTGAAAACCCAATTGATTCCAAAGCTAAAGCCATTGGAACAATTCCGCTATCCAAATATTGAGAATAGATCATGATAATTCCTTCTGAATTCTTAATAATATTACAAATATTGTTTATTTTGTAACTAAAGTTCTCCAAATTGATAGGATTGAATATTTCTCCATATGTGTTTAATATTTCGGGTTTATATTCAAAATTATGTCGTAAAAAATAAGAAGAAGTAATTTTTTCATAAGTCATAATGTTTTCAAGTCCTTGAGAACCTAACATTGAGTCAATTATTTCAGTGTTTTCTTCATAATTTATTTCTTGGTTCTCGGATACATTAATTTCTTCTTCATTTTGATTTTCATTTCGGTTTGACATTTGTTCTATTTTGTTTTCAAATTCAGAATTGGGATAAACGATATTTAAACATTGAATGGGGGTTCTCAATAAAGTATATCCAAATGATTCCATGTTCTCAAAATTAGGTAGATTCCTTTCTTCGCCTTTATATGAAGTAGAAAATGTTTTAATTCTGAGATTATTCATAATGAATTTATAAACATTATTTTGATAATCACCAATAGAGTTCATGTAAAGAGGTGTGTATTGTAATTTTTGCTCTATTTTCTTTTTATTCATTTGAAGATTAGGGTATTTATTAACATCCAAAACACTTGTTTTGTCAAAGATATCGGGGTAAATACGATAAGGAAAGGTGTATGGGTTCTCTCCTCTAACATAAGAAACATAACCTGTTAATTTTCTTTTCAACAAATCTTTTCCACCTTCAATAGTTCTATTGTCTTCTGTCTTTCTTTCTTCTTTAAAGTCTCCGTTTTTGTCAAAGACATCTTCTTCTCTAATTTCAGCTCTTTTATCAACACAGTTTAATAAATTTGTTATCCAGATAATCTCTTTGTAACTATTATACATAGGTGTAGCTGATAATAACAATAATCGCATATTGTCTGCATGTTTGCAAACGTGTTTGAGAAGATAGGAAGTCTTTTTATTTTCTTTATTTTCTTGCACAGCTGAAATATTGTGCACTTCATCAATAATTAACAAATGATTATTGAAATGAGTTTTAATGTTTTTAATTTCGTTCATTTTTCTCTCTTTTGGTGATAAATTAATTGCTTCGTCAATACTGGTTTTCTTTTTAATGTAATTGGCGAATTCACTATAACCAAAAAATCTATAATTTTGTTTTATTAGGTTATTGATTTGAGTAATAATTTTGGATTTACTTAAATTTTGAGATTGAAAAGGGTTGACTTCTTTTAAAAGTTCATTACCAACACAAGTATTTAAATTCCATATATTTCCATCTAAGTGAAGTTTTCTCTCGTCAAATAATTGTAATTTGAAATTATTTTGAACATTGGGAGATGCAATAACAAATATTTTTTGAGAAGAACCAACATTATTAATATATGCACGCATTTCTTCGGCGATTCCGATTGCGGAACAAGTTTTACCAGTGCCAAGTCCATGGAATAAAAGTAAACTATTATACGGTGTTTGAACAGATAAGAAATTTTTAACAAATAATTGATGAGGCATAAGTTCAAAATCAGCATTGCACATTTTTTTAGATTGTTCTTTTACATCATATACTTTACCGTCATATTGGGTTTCATAAAATTCCTTCTTTTTTGCAATTTTTGTGTTGAAATTAGGGTCATCTAATTCTGGATATAAGAAATCATAATTGTTTGTATTTTTATTTAAGTATTCGTTATGTAACTTTTCTGAAGTAAACAAGAATTTTTGGTATTCTTTTTCATTTTCGTTTCCAGGAAAAACACCTATTTTTTCTTGTAATTCTTTAACTTCATCATTATATTTCTGATCAAAATTTATTTGTTCACTTTCGTTACTGGATTGTGAATCATCAATAATAGATGAAAAACTGGGTAATTCTTTAATTTCTTCGGGTTCATTGATTGGTATAGATTGTTCATCTTCTTTTTCTTGTGTATTTTCAATATTTGTTATAATTTCTTCAACGATTTCTTCTCCAATATTTTGAGGTTGATCAACAACAACTAATTTTGTTTGTTTTGGTTGTTCTACATTTTTATATTTGAAGGGATTTTGTAAGATATCTGTTAAAACAATATATACAATAATTCTTTCATTTTTATTGGTAGCCCCTTTTAGTTCTAAATTTTCAATTAAATTATTATCATCAACAGAGGTCATTAATTTGTTGTTTTTATCTTTTAATGCGTCATTACTAAAAGATTTTGGATTTTTTTGTATTTCTTTTATCAAATCAATATTTTGATTTAACAAGTCAGTAAATTTTGCATATCTATTAAATCTTTTATAAGGGAGTTTATCTAATTTAACATTATCATTCAATTCAATGAATTTATCGTCTTTACAAAGCTTGATTTGTTTGCCATTTTCGTCAAGAACATGTTTACCTTCATTATCAAGTTCATCTGTGCATCGCCCTGTTCTACACTTAGGGTAATCTTCTCCACATCTTTGTTCGTTCTTATTATTGTTTCCACCTCTTTTTCTTGTATATTTTGATTTTGATTGTTGATATGTCTTTTTTTTAGTTTTCATAATCGTTTTCTAATTAAAATATGAATATATATTTTATATACATATTTCTTTTATTACTGTGAGTTAAAATATAGTAATGGAAAATTGTTTAATGTATTATTAATATTGGTAAGTATTCTTTTTTTTTCTAAATTATAGTCTCTTATCAAAGACATACATTCTTCATAACTTTTCCATTCCATTTTATCAACTTCAGATTTTTGATATTTATTTGTTTGTAAGGTCTCATTGGAATTCATATAAGCCAAATAATATTTATGCTTGTAAGATTTATAATTTGAACCTGTAAAAATTTCTTCAAAAGGATAAATATTCTTGACATTATGAATAAGTTTTTTTGAATATCCAGTTTCTTCAGAAAATTCACGAATAGCACAATCGTAATCTTTTTCTTGATAGTTTCTTCTTCCTTTTGGAAATCCCCATTCTTGTTCAGTCCAACATTTTTCATTATTACTTTCTTCAATAATGGAATGTAAATCATAACAAATATTATTAACATTTACACCATTTTTTAACAAATTAAATTTTTCTTTTGCTGTAGATTCTTCATTTCTATATTGATTAGATAAACACTCTTTCCCCCAAACTTTTTCCCAAAGTTCTGAAAAGGATTTTGTTTTTAACAATACTTTTTCATTATTGGTCATTTGTGTAATCATGTTTTTAATATAATGTTTATTTTGAACACTATATTTTCCTCTCATAAAATCAATAAATCCCAATGTTTCTTTTCTTCTTATCATTAGAAATTGAATTTGTTTTTCATGGATACGGAAAGCGACAACTCCAATACTTGTAATTGGAATTTTACATTGATTATAAAGATGTCCTTTCTTTCCACAATTGTTACAATATAAATCGGTCATTTGATAAAAATATAAACTAAAATATCTTTATATAACTATAAAATAGAACAATGTATTTTGATCCTAAAGTTTGGGGACCCCATTATTGGTTTTTTTTACATACCATAGCAGAATCTTATCCAAAATATCCAAATGATGTAACAAAGAAGAAATATTATAATTTAATTCAAAATTTGCCGCTGTTTATTCCAATACCTGAAATAGGAAATGTATTTAGTTCTTTTTTGGACAGATACCCAGTATCACCTTATTTAACAAATAGAGATTCTTTTGTAAGATGGATGCATTTTATACACAATAAAGTAAATGTGTATGTTGGTAAACCAGAAATATCATTAACAACCGCTTTAGAAATATACAGAAATGAATACAAACCAAAACCAGTTTATTTAGCGGAAAAAATAAACATAAGGAAACATTATATTTTTTTATTTTTGATAATCATTTTAATGTTTTTGGCTTATAATTTCAATAAATAGTATTAATTTCTAATAATATTGTAATGAGATTTGAATTAATTATAATATTGATTGCTGGTTTAATCATAGCAAATATTTATACTGAAGGAAAATATTTGAAATTGATGGTGACTTGGAAAAAATATTATCAAATGGCAGGAGTAGCGTTTGGTGCGCTAATGTTATATATACTATTAAAAAAAAATCCATTAAGGGCTCAAGAAATGGTAAAAGTATCCAATGATTATTTAAAGTATTTACCTATTGATAAGGAAACATCTAATTTTATTTCACCAATATTGGATTTTACAACAAAACAGCAATTTACACAAAACAATCAATACAAGAGTTTAGACGGAGGAAATTATAATTATCCAATTGTATCTTTAAATAACAATAATCATGCTGAAAGAAAAGTAGCCAATTCTGGTAAAACAGGCACAAAACGTTCTGTAAGTGAAACAAAGAAAAAGTTTGTTGCATCCAGACAATCATGGTGTTGTGGGAATTGTAAGAAACAATTAAATGCTTGGTTTGAGGTAGACCATAAAACAAGACTTGAACATGGAGGTAGTAATCATGTAGATAATTTATTGGCTTTATGTAGAGAATGTCATGGTGAGAAAACGGCAATGGAAAATCTATAATTTAAACGGATTTATATTTTTTATATAGCTATAAAAATATAAAGAAAGATTATATAACATGGAAAAAATAAATGATGCAAAAGATAATTTAATTAAAATATTTAAAAATATAAATGAAAATACAAACAAATCATTTGATACAATTAACAATTCAGGTTACGGAGATTTGTATTTAAATTTTGTATTTTTTTTTATTCTTGCTATAGTTGTTATTAACGATTTAAATGAAGATCCTGAAAACAAAAATAATCCATTTAAAAGAAAAGAGAAAGAGATGGCAAAATTAGTGATTTCATCGTTGGCCACTTTATTTGTATTAGGATATATAATTTTTTATGTAATTTCATCATTTACTGCACCAAGTTGGAGTAGTTATTATTATGTAACTTTAACACTTATGCTTTTTGCGTATATTTATATAACCTTATCATATTCAAGATTATTTAATTATGCAATGAGTATAACATTCGGATTAGTGGTATTAGTAGGTCTTGCAATGGTGTTTAATGTATTTTCAAATTATATTCGTTCATTTAGAGGTTTTCAGGGTTTTTTCATTTATTTCTTATTTTATATTCCTTGTTTAATTTCACAATTTGTAGAGTATGTAATAAATGAATTCAAAATAACAACCAACGCAGTATTGGTTTTGTTTATGATTGAATTAATTTTATTATTGATTTATTTTTATTTACCATATTTACTTGAACAAATATCTATTCAAGATGGAACGCCTGTTTTAGAAAGATTTGTATTTTTGAATAATGTAAATTCATATTCCATGGAAGATATAGTGACTTTTGAGAACAATAAAACCAGCGTGGCAGAATTTGGTGAAAAAACAATAAATAGAAATTATGCTCTATCAATGTGGGTATATTTGAATAATTATTCAACCAGCATGGCAGCGTATAATAAAGAGTCTTTGATATTTGATTATGGAAATGGAAAACCTAAGATAACCTATTATAATGACCAAAATGAACCTAATAAAATGGATGTATATAGAATTTATTTTTCAGATAAAATGGACACCAGTAATTATTATGAACTACAAATTCCAAACCAAAAATGGAATAATTTTGTATTTAATTATAATTCAAAATACGTTGATTTGTTTATAAATGGTAAATTAAAGAGAACATTTTATTTTAAACAAGACATACCAGAGTATAATTTGAGTGATATAGTAACAACTGGAAGTGAAAATGGATTAAGCGGTGCAATTGCTAATATTAGGTATTATTCCAAAAAGATGACACAGAGAGATATAAGTAGTATGTATAATTTACTAAGTAATAAAAATCCACCAACAAATAATTTATAAGTATTTAATATATAAATGAACTACGTAGTTATTATTTTAGGAGTAATTGCAATTATTTTGTTATATTTATTAATTAGAGTTCTTAGTGCAACTGCAGTGGAATTAACTGCATCTGCAAATCTTAATGACGATATTACACCAATAGATATAAAAAATAGTCCAACAAGTTCAAGATATGCCTATGGTCTTTGGATTTATGCGAATTCATGGGATATGGGCTCAACAAAAACTATTTTTCAAAGAAATGAAAATATTAAATTATATTTAGACTCAAGTGCCCCTATTTTAAATTGTGATATTACCATGTCTGATGGTAATGTAAAAACAGTTGAAATAACAGATAATTTCCCATTGCAAAAATGGATATGGATTATTGTAAGTGTTGACAATCAATATGTTGATTGCTATTTAGATGGAAAATTAGTAAAATCAGGAAGAGCTTATATTGAAGATAGTGACAATGGAATGGTAGTTCCCAAAATACCACCTAATGATACTGTGCAAATGAAATTAGGAGGAACAACTCGTTGGGATGCATATGCAAGTAAATTTAAACATTGGAATGGACCAGTAAATCCTGAGACTGCACATTCAACATATTTAGAAGGGAATGGTCAAAGTTCATTTAACAACTTCTTTGCAAGATATGGTCTTGATTTATTAATTAAGAAAGATGACGTAGAACAAACTAAATTAACAATATTTTAATTTTTTATTAAATCGTTTTATAGTTATATTATATAACGATTATGAATTTTCAACCACCACAGCAACCAATTCAAGGTACAACGAATAATATGCCCGAACAAATACAAAATATTGGAGAGAACGTTTCAAATTCTTTAGAAAACGTTTCCAATACAATATCAGATTCAGTGAAAGATTTTTCTGATCAAACACAAGCAGCAGTTGATGGAAGTTTAAGTGATAGTGAGGGTTTTTTAGAATCAAATTCTTTATTTGCAAAATCTGCTTTTGTCATCTTGATAGTGATTATATTCATTTTTCTCTTAGGTTTAGGAATTATGTTACTGGATTATTTATTTTCACCAAGTAAAAGCCCTTATTTAGTAAAAGGTATGATTGACGGACATGAAGGAGTTACAATTCCACAAGATCCTGGGAATAGTGATACAATACCTGTAAAAAGGTCAAACAATGAAGACGAAGGAATGGAATTTACCTATTCAGTATGGATATATATTAGTGAATTAACGAGTGGAAATCAATATCAAATGTTTCAACATATTTTTAATAAAGGTAATGCTTCATATGATGTGGAAGGAATCGCTGACGTAACCAATGCTCCTGGCTTATATATTAAACAAAAAGTAAGTAACGATGAAATTGATCCAAACACTGTTTCATTGTATGTTATTATGGACTCCAAATCAGGAAAAATAAACAATCATGAAAATACTAAAGAAATTGAGGACATACCATTAAAGAAATGGGTAAATGTGATTGTTAGAATGAAGAACACAATTATGGAGATATATGTGAATGGTGTAGTTTCTGGAAGATTGCAATTTAGAGAAATGCCAATGCAAAATTATTATGATGTAAATGTCTGCAAAAATGGAGGAATAAACGGAAGACTTTCTAATTTGAGATATTTTAATAAAGCTCTTTCTATTTTTGAAATTAATAACATTGTCATGGCAGGTCCTGATATTAACGTTTACAATACAGATAAAAATAAAATGAAGAATTATAATTATTTGTCAAATTTATGGTACACAAGTAAATTGTATTAAAAAAATAAAAAATATATATTATTTATATTAATTATGTCAGATTCAACAATAAAAACAGCTTGTGAACAAAGAAGATTTAATTTATTATACAACGTTCCATTGGTCAGAAATGAAAAAACGAGTCCTTATCCAAGTTATTCAAGTGCTCAATTAAATATGAGAAGAAAAGTAGAAGTATTAAAACATAATAAAAATTCTAATCAAGACCGTTCTTTATCAGCTAAAGAAAAACAAGCTCTCATATTAAAAGGTAATTATAGAGGCAATGTATTATTTTGTGCTGATGACCATAAAATTGCTGTAAAGACAAGTTCATCTGATGTTCCAGGACCAATCATTACCTTGCAAGAAGATAAATCTGTTCCTTTGTATAATTATAAAACCAATACATTTGCATCGGCAATATCTACATCTGAAGAGAACACAGAGTTTTTATTTATTGTTTTACCTAATGTGTCTTGCAGTTCAGGTTTAAATAATACTACAAATATTTCAAGTATATTAATAAAAGATACAACAAAGACAAATTTTTCAATTGTTACTCCGGTTTTGTTTAAATTAGAAGGTGTCAATATTCCTATTGACGCAAGCAACTCGGAAATATCTATAAATGTTAATAATATAGATTCTAAAGTGTTTTATGGTTCAAGTGTAATAAGTAATGATACAAGTGCACCGACAATAGAAAATGCCGATTTCAAAGTAAAGTTAAGCACATCTGCTACTACTCCTTTCAACTTTACTGCACAAAGATATGTTGGATATTTAACAATTTCTAATATCACATTGAATCCATCGCCAGGATTTTCTTACAACATAGGAATAAGTTATAATGTATCCACAACTCTTACATTATCTGAGAATGTCCCTTCTACATTAAGTCAAAGTGACGTATTAAATAATTTAACCTTTTCAATAGTATCAAATTTAAATTCAGAATATACATCAATAGATGAGGAAACAAATAGTGTAATAGAGATTCCAAATACACCAAGTATAAAAAGTAAAATAACAACAGTTAATGGAAGTTAATATATATAATTTGAATTTACATATATTAAATCATTTTACGTATGTCTCTCTACACAAAGGACATTTATGAATGTTTCCATAACAACCTTTACATATTAGATGCAGACAAAGTGGTGTTTCTAAATTATCACTGGAAATATTTTCCCAACACACAGGACATGCCACATTTTCATTTTTTAAAGTGTAGTTTTCCAAAGAAATTTTAGAAAGATTATCTTGAACTTTTTTAGTTTTTTTGTTTAAATCATCTAATTTTTTCCTTTGAGTTGCAATTAGTGATCCTGCATCCAAAAGCATTCCATTTAATATATTTACTTCAACTTGAAATTCTCGTATTGTGGTTAATTTAACAGGAAACGGTAAGAAATTACTATGATAAATGATATTAAAATTAAGAACTGATATCGTTTCATTTTGCTCATTTTCATTAAGTAAAATTTTTATGTAAGATAACAACTTGTTATGATAACTTCTTTTCACGTAAGGTTCAAAATATTTATCCATTTTGTTTTTAAATTCAATATTGGTAGGAAGAATTGATACGTGGTTTTCCCCCGTATTGAAATCATTATAAGAATCAAAGATGGTTAAAGTATATTTATGGATATTTCTTGTCTTGTTTCTTGTGTTGTTAACCAATGTATAGGTAAATCTATTTTCAAAACTACTTTCACTTTCTCTACATTGACTTATAAACGCTTCAAAACTTTCTTTAAATTTTATTTCTCTTGTTCTTGGCATTAAATAATATAAAATTATGTATTTATATTATTGTTATTATTTTAATTCATCCATTGAGCTATTTGGTGTTACGGTTCCACCGTTTGTGCTAACAGATACATTATCGCTTTTGTTTTCTTTGATCATCTCCAATTTTTTACTTAAATATTGATAATATTTTACCAAATAAGGTATTAAATCATCCATGGCGACACCTTTATGTTTTGATCCATCTTTATTTTCATTTTCACTCACTAATTCTGGCAAGATTTCTTCAACCTCTTGTGCTATAAAACCATAATGTAATTTATCGTCTGTTTGTGTTTTCCATTGATAACTTACTGGATTTAATTTTTGTAATTTTTCAACACATTCATTTTCCAACGGAACTATATTTTTCTTAAGTCTCTCGTCTGATTTTGATGAAAAACTATTACTTCCTGAATTCATGTAAACACCCAATTTATTTTTGTTTAAGATATTAAATACATTAGAAGCACTTTTACCAACAGCAAAATAATCACTGTAATCATCTTTTGTATGTATTGTATATGCACCATAATTGTATTCACTGTTTTTACTGTCAACAATTAACACATTTCCTGGCACTTTTAATGCTTGATTTATTGAAACGTCAGAACCAAATGTTCCATTAGATGCAAGATCGTCTTTTATATTTTGAGTGTAGTTATTATGTGACATATCACTAACATTTACATTGATACGACCATCAGTAACTTCTAAAGGGGCATCATAAATTATACTTCGACTGGGAAGTTGTGTTGTGTTAAGAGTTGTATAATTAAAATTTCCACCATAACTTAAATCAGCAATAATAAGATTCTTGGACACAGTGGTGTTTCCACCAACTTTAAACATGCCACCACTAATATCTACTACACCACTAATGTCCAAAGAAAGATTATTAGTTGTTCGTGTAGTGCCAATTTGAACTGGTTTTGGTAAGTCATTTTCATAAGGTGTTGCTAAATAAACCAATCGGTCAAAACTACAATCTCCAACAGCAAATAAAGCGTCAGTGCTATTACGAGTTCTAATATATCCTCCACTTGGATCTGTTATTACTTCCAATTGTCCTTGAATATAACTTTGTTTTAAACAGTTTGCGTTGTTTGAATTATCCAACCAATTACTCATTAATTATATATATAACCTATATAATTAATTCAAACCTAAAATATTAAAATTATAATTCATCTAATTTTTTATCTATTTTATTCAAACTTTCTAAAATAAATGGTATTAATTCAGAAGTCTTAATTCCTTTTTGTTTTTCTCCATTATATGTTTCATTTTCTTCAACCAATTCAGGCATTATTTCTTCTACTTCTTG
>MDSV01134711.1_pt1 | contig 14844 bp, 8 predicted proteins | sample 810851 | NCBI WGS metagenome assembly MDSV01 (sample SAMN05326640, study PRJNA326480) | marine metagenome | isolation source: seawater | place: Atlantic Ocean: North East | collected 2012 | reverse complement strand
TGTTATATACAATATTTCAGACTTAGAGAAGTGTCAAAGACTAAAATCTTTTTACTGCAGGGCAAATCAAGTTTTTCAAATTCAAAACTTAACCAACTTAATGTTGCATTTAATAAATTAAATAAACTAGATGAGGCAATAACATCCTCAGAAATTTTTCTTATATCCTCATACGATAATTTAAATATTGATAAATTAAAAAATATTATCGATGCTGATGATCTAGTTATGGAGTATTCTTTTTATGTTGGACCTCGAGCTGGGACAATATCACCGTGGTCATCGAAAACACATGACATTATTAAAAATGTTGGTATTAGCCAAGTTATAAGAATTGAAAAATTCCTTGGCTTTAATTCTGAATCTTACAATAATAATAAAAATTTAAATCTTCAGATATTTTTTGATCGTATGACACAGAAAATCTACGATGACAAAGATGAGTGTATAAATTTCTTAAAAACAAGATCAAAAAGACCACTCAACTTTTTTAACATATTAGAGGGAGGTATAAAAACTCTCGAAAATGCCAATCAATCCTTTGGATTTGCTTTAAGTGATCAAGAAATACAATATTTATTCGATTTTTACTCAAATGAAAAAAGAAATCCAACTGATGCTGAGTTAATGATGTTTGCTCAGGCAAATTCAGAACATTGTCGGCATAAAATTTTTAATGCAAAGTGGACCGAGAATGGTAAATCAAAAAATAATTCATTATTTGATTTAATTAAAGATACAAGCAAAGAATCACCAAACGGAATTATAAGTGCCTACAAAGATAATGCAGCAATCATTGAAGGTGATCTTGTTGAGAGATTGCATATTGATGATTCTCAAAATTATAGTTTTCAAGAAGATAAATTAAATTCAACTATTAAAGTAGAAACTCACAATCATCCAACTGCTATTTCTCCTTATCCTGGAGCCTCAACAGGATCAGGTGGAGAAATAAGAGATGAGGGCGCAACTGGAAGAGGTGCAAAACCAAAAATAGGAATGGTTGGATTTAATGTATCTAATTTGAGGCTTCCAAATAAAAAAAGAGAATGGGAATTCGAGGAGCACAAGCCAGATAGAATTGCTTCACCATTAGAAATTATGTTGGAAGCTCCAATTGGGGCAGCTGCATTTAATAATGAGTTTGGAAGACCCTCAACACTAGGGTATTTCAGATCATTTGAAACTCCTTTTATTAATAATGTTTCTTACGGATATCATAAACCTATCATGCTAGCCGGCGGTATAGGAGAAATTAGAGATAAAAATAATTTTAAATTGGAAATTAAGAAAGATTATTTAGTTGTTGTGTTAGGTGGACCAGCAATGCTAATTGGTTTAGGTGGTGGAGCTGCATCCTCTGTTTCATCTGGAGAAACCGATGAAGAATTAGATTTTGCGTCAGTACAAAGAGATAACGCTGAAATGGAGAGACGATGCCAAGAAGTAATAAATTATTGCTCATCACAAGACAATAGTTATATTGAGTTTATTCATGACGTTGGTGCAGGGGGACTATCAAATGCAATACCAGAGCTCGCAAAAGATTCTAATTTAGGTGTATATATCGAGTTGGATAAGATTCCAAATTCGGATCAATCTATGTCACCCATGGAAATTTGGTCCAATGAATCTCAAGAGAGATATGTTTTAGCCATCCACCCGGTTAACAAAAATAAATTTGAAGAAGTTTGTAAGCGAGAAAGGTGCGTATATGCTTTTGTTGGAAAAACTATAAAAGAAAAATACGTGAAACTTTTTGATAAAGAAAACAACAATTATCCAGTTAATGTTCCTTTGTCAATGTTATTTGGAGATTTACCTATTACAGATATTAATATTCAAAACTATCCATCACCCTCTATTAATGTATCAAATGCAAATGATTATAGTTTTGAGGGCTCTCTTCTAAAAGTATTAGAGCATCCAACAGTAGCAAGCAAATTATTTCTAATAACTATTGGAGATAGAACAGTTAGTGGTTTAGTTGCAAGAGATCAATTAATTGGACCATTCCAAGTTCCAGTATCAGATTATTCAATGACTTTAAGATCTTACACCTCATATTCTGGGGAAGTCTTATCAGTTGGAGAAAAACCAACAATCGCTACGAATAATCCCAAAGCTTCAATGAGAATGGCTTTGTGTGAGTCGCTTACAAATATGGCTGGTGTAGTTATTAAAGGATTAGATTTTGTTCAAGTTTCTGCAAACTGGATGGCTGCAACTGGTGAAAACATTGAAGATATCAATCTAAGGCATGGCGTTGAATCTTTATCAAAATCTTGTATAGACTTAGGGATATCGGTGCCAGTTGGTAAAGACTCTTTGTCAATGCGAACAAACTGGAAAGAAAGTTCTGTTGATAGGACTGTTAAAAGTCCTTTATCAGGAATAATTACAGCCATGGCACCGGTTGATGATGTTAGAAAATCAATAACACCCGAAATTCAGGTAGGGAAAGATACTAAATTATTATGTATTTCTTTGAACGATTCCAAAAGATTGCAGGGCTCAATATTTAGTGAAATCACTAATACAAATTATTTAGACTCACCTGATGTAGATGATTTGACCTTATTTAAAATATTATTCAATACTATCCAAAAGCTTGTAGAAGAAAATAAGATTTTAGCTCTCCATGATATTTCTGATGGAGGTTTAATAGTTAGTCTGCTCGAGATGGCATTTACTAAGAAAGTTGGTTTTGATATTTCGTTAAATAATATCCAAGCCGACAACTTAAATAATTTTTTGTTTGCAGAAGAAATTGGTTTTGTAATTCAAGTTGAGAGTAAGCTTGCTGATGAAATTAGCAGAAGTTTAAAAAATAAAAATATTATTGCTGAAGAAGTTGCAGTATTAAACTCAAGTCAAAATGTTCAAATATCACATGAGAATGAAGTAATTTTTGAAGAATCAATTATTAATCTTGAAAAGAAATGGAGAGATGTTTCTTATACAATTCAGTCTCTTAGAGACAATAAATCTTCAGCAGATTCAGAATTAAACTTATTGGATACAAACTATAAAGGACTCAATTCAAGAGAATCATTTAAAAATCCAAATTTACAAATTTTTAATACAAAAGATAAAAAACCAAAAGTCGCGATTCTCAGAGAACAAGGGGTAAATGGACAATTAGAAATGGCAGCAGCATTCACTTTAGCTGGCTTTGATGCTGTTGATGTTCATATGCAAGACCTACTTGATAAAAAAATTAATTTGAAATCATTCAATGGCATGGCAGCATGTGGTGGATTTTCTTATGGTGATGTTTTAGGTGCAGGAGGAGGATGGGCAAAAACAATATTAAATAATGAAATAGTTAAAGATCAGTTTGAAGAATTTTTCACAAATAAAAACACTTTTACACTAGGCGTTTGTAATGGTTGCCAAATGATTTCAAAATTAAAAGAAATAATTCCCGGCGCTATAAATTGGCCAAGTTTTGAGAAAAATTTGTCTGATCAATTTGAAGCAAGATTAGTTCAAGTTGAAATTCAAAAAACTAATTCAATATTGCTTGATAATATGGATGGATGGACTCTACCAGTTGCATCAGCTCATGGAGAAGGTTATGCAAGATTTGAAAACGATAGCTTAAAAAAATTAAATGAATCATCGCAAATAGCTCTTAATTTTGTAAATTCTGATGGTAATAAAACTGAAATTTATCCTATAAATCCAAATGGCTCTGAAGAGGGTGTTACTGGAGTTACGTCAGACGATGGTAGGGTCACGATCATGATGCCTCATCCTGAGAGAGTATTTAGAAAAATTCAAATGAGTTGGCATCCAAAGCATTGGGAAGAGTTTTCACCGTGGATGCAATTATTTATTAATGCTAAAAAAATTGTTTAATCACCAAAGCTTGATATCTTCTTCCCTATAAATAAATTTGTCTTTTTCAATATCATTTAAATAATACTTAAGAGTTTTTTCAACGGTGGGGAAAGCTATTTCGTTCCATAAGATTTTATCTTTATCAAATAATTGAACATCCATACTCTCAAAAGTTGGGCCATAATTATCATCCAACAAATCAGCTAAATAGAAAACATGAATTTGATTAATGTGTGGCAAACTAAAAGTTGTGTAAGGCATAACTATTTTTGCAGCTGAGCCAGTCTCTTCCATTGTTTCTCTAAGAGCACCTTCTTGAAGGGTTTCAGAATTTTCTAAAAACCCTGCTGGCAATGTCCACAAACCCTTTCTTGGTTCGATATTTCTTTTTGCCATTAGAATTTTTTCATTTCTTATACATAAGGCACCAACAACAACATTTGGATTTGTGTAAAAAATAGCACCGCAGTTATTACAACAATATCTCTTTATGTTGTCATTTTTTGGAATCTTAAGCTCAATATCTGAGCTTCCACATGTTGAGCAATATTTCAATTTAGTTCCTTAATTTAAAAGAATTATAGTGTTTTAGAAGTTAAACTTAGCAATATGATAGACAGCATAAAGCAAAAACTTGAAAAACTAAATCCTCTAAATGACAGTAATAAAACTAAAGCTGCTGTTTTCATTGGAATTTTATATTTTGACGATTACATTGAAAGTCCAGAGATTCTATTTACTGTTAGATCTTCAAAAGTTTCAACGCATTCAGGTGAAGTAAGTTTTCCAGGTGGAAAATGGGAACAAGCTGATAAAAATTTATGTGAAACCGCATTAAGAGAATCTGAGGAAGAAATCAATTTAAAATCTAGCAATGTAAATAATCTTGGAGCTTTAAATTATTTAATTTCGAGACATGATATCGAAGTAAACCCTTTTGTTGGATTAATTACTAAAAAACAGGATTTTGTTGCAAATGATGAAATAGAAAAAATTTTTACTGTTCCTTTAAACTTTTTGCTAAATCCTAGTAACTTAATAAATCAAGAGATTGAAAGAAAAAATGTAAAGGTAAACATTCCTAGTTGGGTCTATAATGACAACAGAATCTGGGGTTTAACAGCAATGATAACTGCAGATTTTTTGAATATTTGTTTTGATGCAGGGATTGATGTTGATCTGGAAATTATAAGAAGTCAGTATGATAATTAGCTTAGGAAATAAAAAACTCAAGACATCTTCTGAAGATTATTGGATTGCTCCTAATGCAACTGTCATAGGAGATGTGACTTTGTCAGAAGATGTAAGTATTTGGTTTGGTTCAACACTAAGAGGTGACAACGAACCAATTTTTGTTGGCGAGGGATCAAATATTCAAGAAGGTTCTGTTATTCATACTGATCCAGGTTTTAAATGCAGTATTGGTAAATTTGTTACTGTTGGACACATGGTTATGCTTCACGGATGTGAAATCGGAGACGGAAGTCTTATCGGCATAGGGTCAGTAATTTTAAATGGCGCAAAAATCGGCAAAAATTGTATTATTGGGTCAAAAGCTCTAATTACAGAAAATACTGAAGTTCCAGACGGCTCATTAGTAGTTGGTATGCCAGGAATTGTAAAGAGGACACTTTCCGAAGAGGAACAAAGTGCTTTATCAATGGGAGCATACCACTACATTGAAAATTATAAGATGTATAAAAAATTGGCTAAAATTACTTAAATATGAAAACTAATGAGATAAGAAAAGCTTTCTTAGATTATTTTAATTCAAAGAATCACACGATAATTGAATCAAGTCCTCTTATTCCAGCCAATGATGAAACTCTTCTTTTTACAAATGCTGGAATGGTTCAATTTAAAGATGTTTTTCTTGGAACTGAAACAAAAAATTATGTAAGAGCAACAAGTTCACAAAGATGTATAAGGGCTGGGGGTAAACATAACGATCTGGAAAATGTGGGTTATACCCTTCGTCATCATACTTTTTTTGAAATGTTAGGTAATTTTAGTTTTGGCGATTATTTTAAAGAAGAAGCCATCTTATTTGCCTGGGAGTTTCTTACTAAAATATTAAAAATTGAAAAAAATAAACTATGGATTTCGGTTTTTAATGATGATGATGAAGCTGAACAAATTTGGCTTAATAAGATTGGTGTTGATAAATCAAGGATTGTTCGCTTAGGTGAAGAGGATAACTTTTGGTCTATGGGTGAAACTGGTCCATGCGGACCATGCTCAGAAATATATTATGATCATGGCGACCATATTGAAGGAACTCCACCAGGTAGCGAAGGTGACGAGGGGGATAGATTTGTTGAGATATGGAATCTTGTCTTTATGCAATACAACAGGGATTCAAAAGGCAACATGACTCCTTTACCAAAACCATCTGTTGATACGGGAATGGGCCTTGAAAGAATAGCAGCTGTAATGCAAGGCGTAAATTCAAATTATGAAACGGATGTATTTAAAGATTTAATTTTATGCTCAGAAAAAATTCTTGGTCATAAGGATAGTGAATCTCACAAAGTCATAGCTGATCACATTCGATCATCTGTGTTTCTAATTTTAGATGGAGTAATCCCTGAAAAAGAAGGACGTGGATATATTTTACGAAGAATAATAAGAAGAGGCATCAGACATGGCTATAAAATTGGAGCAACGAAAGCTTTCATGCATTTGCTTGTTTCTGATCTTGTTAATCTAATGAGCTCAGCATTTCCAGAATTAAAAAACAAGCAAAAAGAAATTACAAAAGTTATTCAAAAAGAAGAAATTAGATTTTTTGAGACTTTAGAAAATGGTATAGAAATGCTTGAAGATAGTATTTCTAAAATGACTAATAAAATAATCTCAGGCGATATTGCTTTTAAACTTCATGATACATTTGGATTTCCATATGATTTGACAGCAGACATTGCAAGAGAAAAAAATATGACTGTCGATGAAACTCGTTTCAATGAATGTATGGATATTCAAAAAACAACCTCCAAAGCATCAAGTACCTTTGTGTCTTCACTCCCTGAAGCATCAGGTGTTGAAGAAACTAATTTCTTAGGATATGAAAGGTTAGAGTCTCAATCTGAAGTATTGGAAATATGGAAAGATCAAAAAAGAACAAGTACTGCAAACATAAGCGACGAGGTTTTTATTGCCTTTGACCAAACACCTTTTTATGCCGAGGCAGGTGGTCAAGTTGGAGACAAAGGAAAATTTGCATCTGAGTCAGCTGCTGGTAATATTTTAGATTGTAAGAAGCAAGGCAAAGTTTTTCTTCATAAAGCAATTATAAAAAAAGGTAAGATTAATACCGGCGATGTAATAAAAATGAGTGTAGAAAAAGAAAAAAGAAAAGCAACAGCAATTCACCATTCCTCAACACATTTAGTTCACGCTGCACTAAGAAAAGTTTTAGGTGATCATGTTCAGCAAAAGGGTTCGTTAGTTGACGAGAATAAACTTAGATTCGATTTTTCTCATGATAAACCGCTTACACAAGACGAAATTGTAAATATAGAGGGAATTGTGAATAAAGAGGCTTTAAATAATTTAGAAGTTAAAACTGAAACAATGAAACTTGATGATGCTCTTAAATCAGGAGCAATGGCTTTGTTTGGTGAAAAATATGACGACGATGTAAGAGTTCTTTCTATGGGTGAAAATTCATATTCTGTTGAGCTTTGTGGAGGTACTCATGTTGAAAGAACTGGCGATATAGGGTTTTTCATAATTACCAATCAATCAAGTGTTGCTTCAGGGATTAGAAGGATAGAAGCAGTTGCAGGTAAAAACTCATTACAACACGTTAAGAAGATTAGAGATATTAATTCATCTCTTCAAAGTAGCTTGAATGTTTCTGCAGAGGACTTGCAAGAAAAAATTGAAAATCTTATAGAAGAGAATAAACAATTAAAAAAAAATAATGATTCAAAAAAATCTGAAAAGTTAGTTGTTTTTTCTGAAACTCATAAAATAGAGGATTGGAAATTAATTATTGAGCAAGTCCAAATTGAAAATACAAAAGATTTAAGAGGATTGGTAGATCAACAAAAAAATACCAATGAAAAAGTATGCATAATTTTACTATCATTAACAAATGATAAAGTTGCCTTTGTATGTGGAATTACTAAAAATTTAACTGATTCTCTATCTGCTAAAGATGTTGTTTCAAATCTTTCAGGTCAAATTAATGGAAAAGGAGGCGGCAGGGCTGATTTTGCTCAAGGGGCGGGCGAGACAGAAAATATTCAAGATTTCGTGACTTCTATTCCAAATTCAGTAAAATCTCTCGCAAAATAAATCAAATTAGTACATATATGTCGGAAATTATTGTTCAAAAATTTGGAGGCACATCTGTCGGAACAGTCGAACGCATAAATGCTGTAGCCGACATTATTAAGAATTCCTCAAAATCTAATAAAATTATTGTTGTTGTTTCTGCAATGGGCGGTGAAACAAACAAGTTGGTTAATTTAGCAAATCACTTTGGCAATAATCCCGATAAAAGAGAATTTGATGCATTGGTTGCTACTGGCGAAACAGTTAGTTCTGCATTATTAAGCATGGCACTTCATTCAAAAGGAGTTAAGGCGCGATCATATTCAGCTTCTCAAATTTCAATTAAAACCACCAATACTTATTCTAAGGCTAAAATTTTAGATGTAGATGCAAAAAAAATATTAGAAGTATTAGATAATAATACTATTCCGATAATTACTGGCTTTCAAGGAATTACAGAATCTGGTGATATAACCACTCTTGGAAGAGGTGGCTCGGATACAACTGCAGTAGCAATTGCCTCCCAAGTCGGTGCTTGCAGGTGTGATATATACACTGATGTAGATGGAATTTATACTACAGATCCTAAAATTGTAACTAATGCAAAAAAGTTAGATTCCATTACAATGGAAGAGATGCTCGAATTGGCAGGGCAAGGCGCTAGAGTAATGCAAACTAGAGCTGTTGAATTTGCAAATAAATTTAAAGTACCCGTTAAAGTTTTATCAAGTTTTAGTAATAGTAGCGGTACCTTAATAACTTTAAAGGAAGATGGTATGGAAAATGCACTAGTCTCAGGAATTGCTTTTCAAAAAGATCAAATAAAATATACTCTACATGGCATTGGTGATACACCGGGAACAGCATATAAAATTTTGGGTCCAATTAGTGATGCAGAAATTGAGGTTGATGTTATAGTTCAAAATGTTAGTGTTGATGGAAAAACGGACTTTACCTTCACAGTCTCTTCAGAGGAAAAAGAAACAGTAAATAAAATTATTGAATCAATTAGAGATAGAGTAGAATTCAAAGAATTGATTGTAAATTCAGACATTGCAAAAGTTTCTTTGGTTGGTGTTGGAATGAGATCTCAAGCTGGAGTAGCTAGTAGAGCATTCAAAGCTCTTTCAGAAAATGATGTTAATATTCAGATAATATGTACATCTGAAATTAAGCTAACTATGGTTATTGATAAATCTTTGACCGAAAAAGCTGTTCAGGTTTTGCATGAGGAGTTTGAGCTAGAAAAATAAATGTACGACATTATTCTAAAAAATTGCAAAATTGTTAATGAAAACAAAACGTTTGAATCTGATATCGCAATAAAAAATAACAGAATCGAATTAATTAACACAAGTATTGATTCTGAAGCAAAAAAAACAATTGATCTTAATGGAAGACATGTAATACCTGGTTTAATAGATGATCAGGTTCATTTCAGAGAGCCCGGACTAACCCACAAGGGAGACATTGCTACTGAATCAAAGGCTGGACTTGCAGGCGGTGTAACAAGTTATTTTGAAATGCCAAATGTTAATCCGACTACTACAACAAATGAAAACCTAACGAAAAAATTTGCAATTGCTTCAGAGAGATCGCTATCTAATTATTCTTTTCATCTAGGTGGTAGCAACACTAACATTGAAGAAATTAAAAAGGTCGACATTAATCAGGCAGCAGCATTAAAAGTTTTTATGGGCGCATCAACTGGTGAAATGCTAGTAGATAGTATCGATGCTTTAAACGACATTTTTAACTATTCACCTCTTATTGTAGTTACCCATTGCGAAGATCCCAAAAGAGTTAAGGATCGAGAAATTTCTTTTTTTGAAAAGTATGGTGATGATTTATCAGCAGAACATCATCATTTAATCAGAGATGTTGAAAGCTGTTATTTATCAAGTTCACTAGCAGTTGATCTTGCTAAAAAATATGATGCAGACCTTCATGTTTTCCATTTAACTACTGAAAAAGAAATGGAGTTATTTACTTCTGGTGCAATAGACGGTAAAAAAATCACTGCGGAAGTCTGTGTTCATCATATGCTTTTAAATGATACTTACTATGCAGAACTTGGTAATCAAATAAAGTGCAATCCCTCCATAAAGACAGAACAAGACAGACTTGCATTAATCAAGTCATTAAAAGAAGATAAAATTGACATTATTGCAACTGATCACGCGCCTCATACTTGGGATGAAAAGATGAGAAGCTATCCAGATGCACCGGCTGGACTTCCACTTGTTCAACATGGGTTGCAAATACTAATGGATTTTTATCATAAAGATATCCTTTCATTAGAGACAATTGTTGAAAAGTCTAGTCACAATGTAGCAAAAAGATTTCAAATAAAAGATAGGGGATATATAAGAGAAGGTTACTATGCAGATCTAGCAATAATTGATATTGATAAGTCTTATAAAGTTACAGAAGAAAACATCTTATATAAATGCGGTTGGTCTCCATTTCTAGGAAAAACTTTTCCTTCATCAATATATATGACCATTGTTAATGGAAATATTGCTTTTGAAAATGGAAAAATAAATCCTGATATACCTTATGGAATGCAAATAGAATTCGATAGATAAATCACTTATCTTTATATTTGCAAACAGTTATAATCCATTTCTTTTAATTAAATAGGAGAGTTGGCTGAGTGGTCGAAAGCGCCTCCCTGCTAAGGAGGTAACTGGTTTACTGGTTCGAGGGTTCGAATCCCTCACTCTCCGCCATTTTTATGTTTTAATGATATTTAGGAATTATATATATGGAAGTAAATAAAAATATACAAAATTTCTTAGCTGGTTATTCCATTGAGGTGACACCAAATGCAGCTGCAAAAATTGACAATTTTTCAGATGTCTTACCTAAGAACACCCTTGTTTATATTGCACATATTGAAGGCACATCAATAGATGAAATGGTTAATACCGCAAAAAAATTGAAAGACCATGGCTTTGAATCAATGCCACATTTCCCAGCCAGAATTATTAAAAATAAACCAATACTTCATGATTGGATATCCAGATATAAAAATGAGGCTGGAGTTAATCAAGCACTTCTTTTAGCTGGCGGTGCAAATAAACCTTACGGCGATTTTGATTCTTCAATTGATCTTTTAGAATCTGATCTATTTAATAAAGCAGATTTCAAAACTCTTCATGTTGCAGGGCATCCTGAGGGTAGCAAAGATATTGATCCTGATGGATCCAATAGCAATACAAACCAGGCTTTACTTTGGAAAAATGATTTTAATAAAAAAACTGATGCCAATATGGCAATTGTTACTCAGTTTTGCTTTGAAGCATCCACAGTTATAAGTTGGGCAAATGAAATAAGTGATCTTGGTGTTAATATTCCTGTGCACATTGGTATTGCTGGACCGGCAAAACTTCAAACTCTTTTGAGGTATTCAATCGAGTGTGGTGTTGGAGCGTCAATTAATGTTATAAAAAAAAGAGCAAAAGATATTACAAAATTACTATTACCTTACGAACCAAATAATATAATTTCTGATCTTGCCAATCACAAAAAAGAAAATCCAAGCTTTATAATTGAAAAAGTTCATTTCTTTCCTCTTGGCGGTATCAAAACTGCTGCAAAATGGGCTAAATCCGCATAATATTTATATATACAGAAGTTATATAAAAAATAACATGCAATTTGTATTAAAAAAGAGCAATATAAGAATTCGTATTCTTTAATTAATAGGAGAGAAGATATGAAATTTAATTTAAACTCTATTGTTGTGCTTTCTGTTATCTTTATAGTTAGTTGCTCAATGGAAAATGAATCAACTGCTATGACAGATCAAGGACCAATATACCAGGGGCCTTTTTACAATGAATTTGTAGCATGTTCTCCAGGCCCTCAATTTTCTCAAGAGCTCGTAGCTGAAATGTTAAGTGCATGGGATGATCTTGATAAATCTGAAAATCTTTTATGGGCAGGTATATATGCTCCAAAAGGTGACAGTAATAAGTATGATAACGGTTGGTGGGAACTTATGTGGAACTCCAAAGAAGAGGCAGATGCTGCTTGGGAAGAGTGGTCATCTAATTCTGATGCACAAGCCTGGAATGAAAAATATTCAGCGGTTGTTAATTGTGATGGAGAAGGCAGATTTGCTTGGACGTTTTATTTACCAAGAGTTGCTAACTCTTTTGGTGAAGTAGAAGATCCTGAAACAGGATATTTTGCATCCGAATTTATGGAGTGTTCATTTAATGAAGGTAAAAAATCAGCAGATCTTCGAGCTAATGTCGTTGAGTATAATAACTATTTAGATAATCTAGATAACCAAGATCCATATTTCTTTGGAGTATATTACCCAGCTTTCGAATATGAAGATGCAGATATATTATGGGGAAATTGGCATAAAAACTTTGAAACCATGGCGGCAGGTCAAGCTGATTGGGATGAAAATGGTCAAGAAATGTTAGCTAAATTTAATGAAACTGTTACTTGTAATACTTCTGATTACTATGATAGTTATATGCTTTTAAATAATACTGACGAATAATACTATTTTAATTGGGAGGTTTAATACCTCCCAATTTTTTTAAATAACAAACAAAATTTCTTAAAAATCATGCTCTTCAAGCTTGATTAAAAATATTACATATATACAATTTCTATACATTTTTTGGAGTCCATATGAAATTTAAATTTAGCTTATTGCAATTATTATTATTTTCTTCATTAGGTTTTGCTATCTCAGTAGAAGATCTTCCTAAGCTTAAATATGAAAAATTTGTTCTTGAAAACGGCTTGACTGTTATTGTTCATGAAGATAAAAAAGTACCAATGGTAGCTGTCAATGTTTGGTATCACGTTGGCTCTAAAAATGAAAAACCTGGTAAAACAGGTTTCGCACATTTGTTTGAGCATTTAATGTTTAATGGTACAGAAAATTATAATAGTGAGTATTTTGAACCTTTTGAAAAAATTGGAGCGACAAGTCAAAATGGTACGACAAATTCAGATAGGACAAATTATTTTCAGAATGTACCAACAAATGCTCTAGATTTAGCATTATGGATGGAATCTGAAAGAATGGGACACATTCTTGGAGTTATTGATCAAGATAAATTAGATGAACAAAGAGGAGTTGTTCAAAACGAAAAAAGACAAGGTGAAAACAGACCTTATGGTAAGGCTAGAGGAAGATTATCAGAGGCAACTTATCCAAAAGGCCACCCATATTCTTGGACTACTATTGGTTCAATGGAAGATTTAAATGCAGCAAGTTTAGAAGATGTTCAAGAATGGTTCAAAACATATTATGGTCCAAACAATGCAGTTCTTATTTTAGCAGGTGATATTGATCTTGAAACTGCTAAAGAAAAAGTCAGTAAATATTTTGGAGATATACCAAGTGGACCAACACTAACAAAACCAAAAGTTTGGATCGCAAAAAGAACAGAAGACAAAAGAGATGTCATGGAAGATGATGTTCCGCAATCATTAATATATATGATTTGGAATGTACCTCAATCTGGGACTTATGATGCAACCGCTCTTGAATTAGCTGCAGGTACTCTTGCAGGTGGAAAAAATAGTCCACTTTATAAGGAATTAGTATATAAACAACAGATAGCGTCAAGTGTTTATGCATACTATTCAGGTAGAGAAATTGCTGGTCAATTTATTATTGCAGCTCAAGTGAATAAGGGAATTGAACCCAAAAAAGTTGAAACAGAAACAATGAAAGTTTTGGAACAATATTTAAAAACCGGACCAGAAAAAAGATTGCTAGAGAATGAGAAAACACAAACATATTCTGACATTATTTTTGGATTACAAAGAATTGGTGGATTCGGAGGTAAGGCAGATATTTTAGCTGCATATGAAACATACTATGGAGATCCAGGTTTTTTTCTTGATGAGACTAAAGAATATTTAGAAATGACATCAATGGAAGTAAAAGATATTGCAAATGAATGGCTCTCTTCTGGAAGATATATTTTAACAATAAACCCAAAACAAAAAACCTCGACTATTAACTCTGTAGTAGATAGATCTGCGGGAGTTCCATATCCATCAGTGGATTCTAAATTAGAATTTATGTTTCCAAAAATTAAGGAAGATTATTTAGACAATGGAGCCAAGGTAGTTCTGGTAACACGAGATGACCTTCCAATTATTGAAATGGAGATAATGTTTAATGGCGGATATGCAATAGAAAATGAAAATAACCTTGGGTTAGTAAACTTTACTATGAGCATGCTTGATGAAGGCACAAAAAAATACAGTGTTTTTGGTTATGAAGATCTTAAATCCGAGCTTGGATCAAGTATAAGCTTTGGTTCATCTTTAGATAATTCGTATGCATCATTAAGCTCACTAAAAATCAATTTTGATAAAACTTTAGATTTGCTTTATGAGAGTTTACTAAATCCAACTTTTCCACAAGAAGAAATTGATAGATTAAAAAAGCTATGGATTTCAAACATTGATGAATCATTGACAACTCCAGCTTCTATGGCTGCTAGAAAAGTTGGCCCTCTGATTTATGGAAAAGATCATCCTTATGGAAAGCCATCAGGTTCTGGAAAATCAGTGGCTGTTTCAAACATAACTAGAGACGATATTGTCGATATACATTCAAAAATAACTAATCCTACAAATGCTACATTTGTCTTGGCTGGTGATATAACAATGGATGAAGCAAAACGAATATTAAATAAAAAATTTAAAAATTGGAGAGCAGATTCC
>MDSV01229808.1_pt1 | contig 14845 bp, 15 predicted proteins | sample 810851 | NCBI WGS metagenome assembly MDSV01 (sample SAMN05326640, study PRJNA326480) | marine metagenome | isolation source: seawater | place: Atlantic Ocean: North East | collected 2012 | reverse complement strand
GCGGCTAGTTACTCAGGTAACGATGCAAGTCCGGCAAAAGGCTCGGCTACTGCAACGCTAGAGGGAACTGCAGGTAAGAAATTAAACGTGCAGATCTTAAAACAAGTTGTTGAAGCGAAATCTAGAAAACTTTCAGCTAGATGGACGTTTGAAGCGGCACAAGACGCTCAAGCACAACAAGGTATTGACATTGAAGCAGAAATTATGGCGGCATTGGCTCAAGAAATTACTGCAGAGATCGACCAAGAAATCTTAACTAGTTTAAGATCATTGGCTGGATCGGCTGCGGGTGCTTTTGACCAATCAGCTGTATCAGGTACTGCAACATTCGTTGGTGACGAACATGCGGCTTTGGCTGTACTGATCAACCAACAAGCTAACTTAATCGCACAAAGAACAAGACGTGGTGCGGGTAACTATGCTGTTGTTTCATCTGAAGCTTTAACTATCTTACAATCAGCAACAACATCAGCATTTGCACGTTCAACTGAAGGTGTATTTGAAGCTCCAACAAATACTAAATTTGTAGGTACTTTAAACAACTCTATGAGAGTTTATGTTGACGGTTATGCGGCTACAGGTACTGACGTACTAGTAGGTTACAAAGGTTCATCAGAAGCTGATGCTCCGGCGTTCTACTGTCCGTACATTCCGCTAATGAGTTCTGGTGTGGTACTAGATCCATCTACATTCGAACCAGTAGTAAGTTTCTTAACAAGATACGGTTATGTTGAGTTATCAAACACAGCATCATCACTTGGTAATGCGGCTGACTATTTGGCTAGAATTAGTATTTCTAACGTATCATTCAAGTAAGAATTACGCAATTCAAAAGGGGGGATTTTACGTCCCCCTTTTTTTATGACAATAAATAACACACAATGCCAAAGATAATCAGAGACGACAGCGACGTACAAGTGCAAAGCAGTTTTGCGGCTAACGTTACAGGAACGTTTGGAACGTTTAGTTCAAGTGATACTACACCAAGTGTGAGTGGTGGTAATCTTTGGAAGACACATGCATCAGGACAAACACTTACTACATTCGATGACGGCGTTCCAGGACAAATAATCACAGTTATTTCAACTGCCGCAGTAGTATTTGATGTTACAAGCACAACACTTAAAGGTGGGTCAACTAATATTACTACAGCATCAGGTGATGTTACTAACTGGGTATATGATGGTACCAATTGGTACTTGATTAACTTTATGGATGTTAGTGCAGATTTATCAAGCGGTCACTAACGCTTTCCTGAGTGCCAAAACTTTTCTTTTTGTTTCTTTCCAGCTTTACAATGCCACCACGTAGCATAATCACTGTAACCACCACTGTTATCATTCCATTTTGCTTTGGTGCCTTCATCAATATATTTGAACGGAACAGTGCCACCAAAGTCTTTATAATACTTAAACAACATTAACTGATCCCAATTTTTTACATCATGTGTATAGTTGGTCCATTCCCTAGCTATGTCTGACAAACGTTTTCTATTGTGAACATCATTTTTGTACAAACACCATCCAGCATTAATATGAAATCTAGGATCTTCTGGTTGCCAATACACATACTTAGGCATTGGTCGATACCTGCCTCGAATTTTTCCTTTTTTGCGTTGACACCAAAAAGACACACTTGGTTTATCTTTTTGTAAAGCGTCAAGATTAAATGGTCTATTTTGCTTAAAGTCAGCATCAATAGACAACAAATAATCACCATGATCCATTGACGATAATAAATCATGAAGGTGTTTCATTCTTACATTTTGACACCAAATTACTTTGTCAAAGTTTGGATTTAGTTCTTGCTCTATAATTGTTGCGTTCAACTGTATTGATAGTTGATACCAATCACCTTTTCCTACTGCAATAATATATCGGTTGCGCCATTCTTTGCCTAACGATCTAAACAATGTGATTGCCCATTGCCTATACTCCCAATCAATGCAAGTTATTATGTCTTGGTTCATTTATACAACTCGTACAGTTTCCAATCATAATAATTTTCAACTTTGTGGTTTTCAATATCATCATATGACATATCATCTATACTAATCATTTTGCCTTTTTTCATACTTGAATTGTCGTTTGCTTTGCTAACATTAATGTTAAGATTTGCACACATACCAGCATAATCTTTTTCTAAATTTTCTAAAGTTCTTATGTTTAATTTACAGTTTGTTACAACTTCAAACATTTGTTCGTCATCAGTATAAGGTTGTTTTAAATATTGAGTATACAGCCACATACATATCCAATTAGGGGGCGTAACGCCATTCCAATTACTCCATGATTTAGTATGTCTTGCAAGATTTAAATCGTAATTAAAATGAGATATATCCCTCTCTAGAGGATTCCTAATCCATGTTAAATGTTCACCAGGCCACGTATGATCAATAAGATGTCCCATGGCAATAATAACGTCATGATTGCCTGTTTGTTGTTTACCTCTATGCCTTGGCAATGTATCTTGATGCAATGATTCATCTGGGTTATAATCTGGGTCATCAGCTAATCTATATTCCCATTCTCGCCCAACTGCTTCGTACCTAATTAACGTTGATCCAGCTGGTAATTCTTTGTTATATTCAGCTTGTATCATACGCATTTGTATAGTAGAACCTGCACATTTTGGTATATGATGCAAAGCATATTTTAGACTCATATTTGTAGTTAATGTATTTTAGACAGCGACATGGAGCATTCGATAAATAATTTTGCTGTGAAATTTAGAGACTTTAAAATAATAATAGATGGTACGTTAGACAATGACGAAGATGCTGAAGCTATTAAACAGATATTTGGAAAATCAGCAAAAGTTGAAAAAGACGAACCTACAGACAAATCAGATGATGGATCTGATCCAGAAAAATCAAACACAGTGTTTCCTTTACAGCAAGAAATAGAACTTAAAAAAGCAGATCAAGGCAAATCATCTGAAACTATAGATGATATGACCGACCAAGAAGACATAGAAGCTGAACAGGATAGTATTCCTTTACCTACACTGTTAGGCGGTGACAAAAATTATGCAGTGGACGATCAAGGCCAGCCAACAGAAAAAGAAGAAGACGAAGACAAAAAGGAGTAACACATGGCTTTTAGAAAAATAAAAGGCTCCTTCAAAAATGCAGACATCACAACACATGTAATAGAAGCAACATACCTTGCCCATGACACCGAAACTGGTTCATTAAGAATAGGTGATGGTGTTACACCCGGTGGTACGGCTGTGTCAACAGGTGGAAGCACAACTTTTGTTGGAGACGATTCAGCAACAATAGAAATAGAAAGTGGTGGAGCATTATACATTAGAGGTGGCAATGGAATTACAACTTCAACTGATTCAGATGGCACATTAACAATAACCGGATCATCACAAGCACAGGGAATAACATTTGTTGGAGACGACTCAGCTGGTATTGAAATAGCAGATGGTGGTTCGTTGTATATTAGAGGCGGCGACGGAATCACAACAAGCACAAATTCAGATGGCACAATTACAATTACTTCTGTAACTGATTTGGGCGAGTTACAAATAGAAGATACAAAACTATCTGTCAAAGACAGTAGTACAGTAGGTGTAGGTATAGAAAATATTAGAATTGCAAATTCAACTTTTACAATAGATGATTCTACTGACACAGGATTTGAATTCACAGGACATTTGGTGCCTAGTTCCGATGGTATATTTGATTTAGGTAAAGCAGGCAAAAGATGGAAAACTGCTTATTTGGCGGCAGAAACAGTTGATATTGGTGGCGGAAAAATTAAAATAGATTCCGATGGTGCTTTTAATTTTAATGCTGTTGATGGTAGTGAAATGAAAATTTCAGCCACTGGTGCTGAACTGCCTGACAACTCAACAGTTGGTGGTAACAAAGTTCAACCATTAGGTTCAACATCAGGTACTGGAAAAAGACCAATAGAAAAAGTAAAAATATTTGTAAGTGATGGATCAACGTCTTTGACTGACACACAATTATTAACTGGGGGCTCTGAGGTTTTGACCCTTGAATTTAATGCTACAGTAGACACAGAACCAGTTTTCACCCAAGCAGGACAGTCATTTTTGTTAGCTAGTGGTGTTGAAAAACAACCCATCGACTCTGTTACCTTATTTCAATTTTAAGATACTATAAATATTACACATGGTAGATAAAACACCCGTAAGAGTTGTATTTGATAGCGATAATGTAGCAACTGGTTTAGGAGAATTCCAAACTGGTGAAACTGTACCTCTAGCAAATGGAGGCACAGGTGCCGCTCTTACTATAGGACAAGCAGGCCAAGTATTTAGAGTCAATCCAGCCGGAACTGCAATGGAATTTGCAGATCAAGGCGACATTGATGTTATTGCTTCGTCAGATTCAACAGGTGTACAAGTACAAGACGATTTAAACATTTCAGGAACGTTAAGTGTTAACCATTTAGATGTAAATGAAATGCAATCAGTTGATTCAACTGGCATAACAATAAAAGACGATTTACTACTTCAAGGAACATTAAGAGCAGAAGATTCATCAATCATAAGCATTGATGGTAGTGTTGCATCATCCGGCAGTATAACATCTGGTAGTTCTTTCATAATTGGATCAGCTGATCTAAACGAAACTGATATGGAAAAACTCGATGGCATAACTGATGGAACAGTGGCGGCAAACAAAGCAGTTGTTGTTGATTCAAATTTAGATATAGGTTCATTTAGAAATGTAACTGCAACAGGATCATTTATTATTGGCTCAGCTGATATGAATGAAACTGATTTAGAAAAGTTAGACGGAATTACAAATGGTACAGTTGCGGCTAGCAAGGCAGTGGTAGTTGATGCATCAAAGGACATAGGTACTTTTGGCACTATCACGGGTAGTGCATTAGTAATTGAATCAATATCATCAGCTGATTCTACAAGCCTTTTAATAAGTGATGGATTAACACTTGCTGGACCAATTAAGTCTGATGCTTCAACTGGTATAAACATAGAAGAAAATTTAAGTGTAAGAGGTAATATAACCATATTAGGCACACCATCCGATGACACAGATGCAACTACAGTTTCATATGTTACTGACAACTTTGGAAAAAGTGGTTTTCCAAATTCAAGTTTAACAACATATCCAACAAGCTCAGATTCGTCAGCTACTGATTATCATGAAGGCTCAGACGGTATTGGAGATTTTACATCAGCAGATGCATTTAATGTAGCCTTAATTAATAACTATGACTGTATGGAGCCAATAGGAAGTACAACAACTACCGATTTTGGCTCTAGCGAGTCTCACGTGGGAGGTTAATAAATATACGATGCCAACTATAGTCCAATTCAGAAGAGGAACAACTGCACAAAACAACGCTTTTACTGGTGCTAATGGTGAAATATCAGTAGATACTTCAGACGGTAGACTAGTCTTACATGACGGTTCAACAGCAGGTGGTACTAGACAAGCACTAGCAAGTGAAACAATTTTTAGAGTAGTAGGTGATGATTCTACAGGATTATACCTACAAGGTGGCACAGATGAATTACGAATTTCAGGTGGCAACGGCATCACTACATCAACTGATTCAGGTGGTTCATTAACAATTAGTTTAGATGGCGATATCACAACAGTAAACACAATTTCATCTGCTGATTCATCAGCAGTTACAATAGCCGACTCGGCAAATATAGAAGGCACATTACAAGTATCAGGTGCAGGTAACATCACTGGTGCAATAGTAAGTGGAAGTAGCATTACATCTGGTTCATCATTTATTATTGGTTCAGCTGATCTTAACGAAGCTGACATGGAAAAACTTGATGGCATAACTGATGGAACAGTGGCGGCAAACAAAGCAGTTGTTGTTGATGGATCAAAAGACATAGGCACATTTGGAACTATTACAGGTAGTGCATTAGTTGTAGAAACAATATCATCAGCAGATTCAACAAGTGTATTTTTTAATGATGGTATTACACTAAGTGGCCCAATTAAATCAGATGCATCTGCGGCGATTAACATTGATGATGCACTAGACGTTGAAGGTGCAATTACAACAGCATCTACGGTAACAGCAACAGGCAACGTAACAACAAGTGGTTCATTTGTTATTGGTTCAGCTGATATGAGTGAAACAGATTTAGAAAAATTAGATGGCATAACTGATGGTACTGCGGCCGCTAACAAGGCACTAGTTGCTGACGGAAATATTGACATTGGAACATTAAGAAATGTAACTGCAACAGGTTCATTTATTATTGGATCAGCTGACATGGATGAAACTGATTTAGAAAAATTAGACGGAATTACAAATGGTACTGCCGCGGCAAATAAGGCATTAGTTGCTGATGGAAATATTGACATTGGAACATTAAGAAATATAACTGCAACAGGAACAATTCAAGGTGCTACTGTTACTGCAACAGGCACACTTAACGCAGACGTAATTGACGCACAAGTTTTTCAAACTAGTGACTCCTCGGCTATACAAATTAATGAAGGTGTAAACATTAGTGGTGCAATAGTTGGAGCCAGTACTGCTGACATAAGTGGTAACTTAACCATAGGTGGTGCGGCAAACATAGCAGGAAACTTAACAGTTTCAGGTACAACAAGTTATGTAGACACAACTAACGTAACAGTTTCAGATCCATTATTAATACTTTCAAAAACAAATTCAGGTGGCAGTGACGTAGACTCGGGTATAATGGTTGAACGTGGTTCAGCTGGTAACAATGCTGTGCTTTATTGGAATGAAGGTGATGACAAATTTAAAGCAGTACTGTCAACTTCAGGACATGATGCAACAGGAATTACAGATTCTTCAACAGCAACATTGGTTGCAAATATAGAAGGGGCTACAGTAACAACAAGTGCGGCGATAACAGCTGGTTCATCATTTATTATTGGTTCAGCTGACATGAATGAAGCTGATTTAGAAAAATTAGATGGAATTACAAACGGAACAGTAGCGGCAAATAAGGCAGTTGTTGCAGATGCTTCTAAAGACGTTGGTACGTTTGGAACTATCACAGGCGCGGCTCTAGTAGTTGAAACTATTAGTTCTGCTGACTCAACAAGTGTATTTTTTAATGATGGTATTACTCTAAGTGGCCCAATTAAATCAGATGCATCCGCGGCAATTAATGTTGATGATGCACTTGATGTTGAAGGTGCAATTACAACAGCATCTACTGTAACAGCAACAGGCGACATAACAACATCTGGTTCATTTGTTATTGGCTCTGCGTCAATGGCTGAAGCCGATCTTGAAAAACTAGATGGCATAACTGATGGTACTGCCGCAGGAAACAAAGCAGTTGTTTTAGATGCTAACAAAGACATTGCTACAGTAAGAAATGTAACATCCAACGGTACAATACAGTTTGGTTCATTATCAGATGGTACTATAACAGCAACAGCATTTGTAGATGAAGATGATATGTCTTCGAACTCAGCAACACTAATTCCAACACAACAATCAGTAAAAGCATATGTTGATGACAATACAGGTAGTGTTGTAATGGAAGTTGTAGGTGATGACTCAACTAAAATGGAAGTTGCTATTGGCACAGACGTTTTATTTGTGTCAGGCGGTAACAGTATAACAACTGACACATCAAGTACACAGGTATTAACAGTTGCTTTAGATAGTAACATCACAGTAGACTCAATTGAATCGCAATCATCATCAGAAGTAGAAATACTGAACATTAGAACTGATACACTAGTTGCACACGATTCAACTCAAATAACAATACGTGATGCATTGCGAGTAACAGGCACTATCACAGGTACAGTAACAGCGGCACAATATGCGGATTTGGCGGAGATTTTTCCAACAGACGACACTAACCTTGAGCCAGGAGATGTAGTACATTTTGCTGGTCAAAAGAAAGTTGCAAAATGCAATGAAGATGCACATAGATCTGTAGCTGGCGTTGTATCAACTGAACCAGGATTTTTATTAAATGAAGGTGCACAAGGTGTAAAATTAGCAATGACTGGACGTGTTCCATGTAAAGTTACTGGACATGTTGAGCCAGGTGATTTGCTAGTGTCAGCAGGTAATGGCAGAGCAAGAGCTGAAGCTAATCCTTCAATTGGTACTGTTATAGGTAAAGCACTTGAAACAAGTTCTGGCGATGGTGTTATTGATATTTTCGTAACAATGATGTAATTAGACTATTAAGTCTAAAATAGTTTGCAATTTAGTTTTTATAGATTTATTCCGTAAAGTTTTTTTCACACCCTCATGCAATGGCATTGGCCAACTGTTCACACTGACCCATGCATAACCAGAATGTTCTACATTAAGTTTTGGAATAAATTCTTGATCAACTGCACAAACAAAAGTATGAAATTTAAAACGTGTATCTTTAGACACAAACAATTCTAACGGAATCTTTTTTGTAATAGTAGGAGCAAACCCAACTTCTTCTATAATTTCTCTTTGTAATCCTTGCCATGGTGTTTCACGATCTGATGACTTACCGCCAACAATTCCCCATGTGCCTTTTTGTTTAATGTTCCTATTTAAAAATAAAAAACGTTTGGTTGCTTTAGAATAGAATAGGCATCCTGAACAAATAATTTCACTCATACATATATTTTATGCTTTAAAAAGTAATAGACCAAGTACCTGGCTCGTAAAAGCCCTCATATGATTTTACCCACATGCTGTTAGCTGGTATCCATTTGTATTGTATGCCACTAGTAAGATTGGTCACATATTGTTGTGTAGCAAAAGTTGAGTCTGACAAATCTGTATTAGCATCAGCATCAAACTTTCTATCCCAAAAACCATCTGCATTTAATTGTACAATATCATTTACATTTGCTATGGTGTTGCCCCAAGCTGAAGCTGTGTTTGGTTCTGTATCAGCGGACGGTGGTGGTGTATCATCTGAAGCTCTAGTATCTGTATCAGAAGTTGATTTACTTTCTGAGTTTATAGGATTACCAATAGATTCAGTAAGCAAATACCTAGTACCAACTGTAGCATTGCTAGGATTAAAAGTTAATGGATTAATAACGGCATCAACAGCATCTAATGTATTAGTTGGTACCGAATCAGAATCAACTGTAAACAACATGATCATTGCATCTTGTGGATCAATAGCAACTGTGCCTTCAACTTCAATAATTGTGCTCTCATTACTAACTGTAGTGACACTTTGTTGTAATTTTATTTGTGATATACCGCCTGTAAATTGTTTTGAATACAATGCTTCTAGTTTAGTCCATTGTACTTTTGTTCCATACTGTGATTGTGATTCAAATGCTTTATTAGATCTAGGACTTGCATGTGAATGGTCTGTAGTGCTAGAAGCTCCTAACAAAGTAAGCCTGTTGCCCAATACTAATAATCCATACTGTCCTGGTGTAACATTTTGTCTTGATATCAGACTTTCTCCAAGTATACCATCCACATCTACTGTGCCTGCTTCTTCATCGTAAATGCTCATTACAATTTTTTCTATTACGCCAAGTTTTTTAAGTTTTGCTGGAGGTGATAACCAAATTGGTGTTGTAAATGTTAACGATGCAACATCAAGTTCATCTGCAATACCTTGTGGTATAACACGTGAAGTAAAATTAACGTCAGTAAGTTCTACATAACTTAACGATGTCCAGTCTAAAAAATTATCTGTAGTTTGTAATTCTAAAGCTGGATTAAACAATACAAGAATTTGTTCAAGTATTTGTAATTTTTGATCGGTATTTGTGCAAAAAATATCAGCCTTCCATGTAATTTGAAAAGGTGTAGGCATAATTCTTTCAATAGTGTGTGCTTGTCCTGGTGCTCCTGTATATTGTTCTGTTGAAGTATCATATTCTCTTTCACGAATATGTTTTTTATCTATGTGATATGGGTTTTGCATTCTAGGTCTATCATACCCTAGTCCAGTAATATACACAGAAACTTGTGGTGCAGGTATCAATGTATTTTCAGAACCTTTTTTGATTATATGAGCAACTTGTCTGCTCATATCTCCATATTTTACAGGCACTTGCAAAGTTTCTGATACACCTTTTGAATTTTGTCCTGTCACATATGTAAAATTAGACATCATTCTAATAAACTGTAAAATGTATCTTCTTATCTGTGCATCATAAAAATGTTGCATTAATTGTCCGCCTGTGGTTTAAGCAATTTGCTAAGTGCAACACGTTCTGGTGTAGTAGTTGACCCATCTGATGCACTTGTAGTTGTATTACTATTATTAATAAATGTTGTTTTGCTTGTATTACGAGTATCAGTTTGTGTCATAGTTACTCTTACATCATCTTCTATTTTAACAAAACGTCTGCCATCATATCTAAACAATCTGTTTGGTGTGTAATCTGTGCGTAAGAAGAACATGCCTTCAATTGGTGTGCTTGGCCATGATGTGCCAAACGAATATGTTTCACCATTTGCTGGCAAGCCATCAGCAGTTAAATATCCTTCTATATAGCCATTAGCTTCTGGTGTTTGATATACTGCATCAACGTTAAGATGTCCAGTGTCAACTTTAAGAGATTCATCATCAATAGTTACTAGTGCAACTTTGCCTTCTTCGTCAGTTGGCATAACGTGATATTGTTTTGTGTTATAACCTGATTCAGGTGCTTCTACTTCTGCTTGATCAACAACTGCATCATTAATCTCAAGTTCTTTATCACGTGTTTTTTGTGATGTGTTTTCAGTTTTGTCACCTAATATATCTCTGTATTCTTGTGAATCTGTTATGCCTTTACATCTTACTCTATATAGATGTGGCCACCATGTTTTTGAAAATCCTTCAGCCGCACGTGATACATCTTCTACAACATAGTACCTTTTTAATACTTCTGTATCAGTTTCGTCTAATGAATATTCATCTTTCAAATGCGGCAATTCAATTACATCACCTGACATAATTTTTCTACCTAAAATATCAACCATATCTTTGATATGAAATGTAAAAAATACTTGATCATTTTGTAAAAACATACCAAATTGTGTAAGATCAAAATCTATATCGCCAACATTATAAATTGTTCTTGTGTGATATACATCTGGATCATACTTGCGGTCTCTGTTTTCAAGAAACAGCATATCTTGTATAGCAAGTTCGTTTAATGAATCACCTGATCTTTGTGGCTGTGTTTTATCATCACCTCCTTGATCAACAGGACCCATATACTTGTGGATATAAGCATCTGTACCACCCACTTGGAATGCTTCAGAAATGTTGCGATCTTGAAAGGCGAAATCATTACCTTTTTCTGGTTTGTATAAAGACAGTCTTGGCATTTTACATATTTATGGTTCTATAAATACACATATGCCAGACACAGGACTCTCAGCTACTACAGACGCACAAGTAAATGCGGCAAAGCAAGAAATATTTGATTATGTAAAAACCAGACTAGGTGACGGCATGATCGATGTTGAATTAGACCCAAAACATTTAAAAATGGCTTTTACTTCTGCTGTTGATAAGTTTAGGCAACGATCATCTAATGCAGTAGAAGAATCTTATGGATTTTTAGAATTACAAGAAGATCAAACAGAATATATAATGCCTGCAGAAGTAACACATGTAAGCAAAATCTACAGAAGAACAGTTGGCGGTGCTTCTTCCTCCGAAGGTGGCACAGCATTTGATCCTTTTGAACTTGCATATACAAATGTGTACCTATTACAAACAGGTAGAATTGGAGGTTTAGCAACTTATAATATGTTTGCTGGTTATCAAGAATTAGTAGCAAGAATGTTTGGTGGCTTTATTAATTTTAAATATGACCAGCCAACCAGAAGGTTAAGCATTTTTAGAAGACAAAGATCTAATGAAACTGTGCTTATTGAACAGTACAATTATCGTCCAGACTTTATATTACTAAGTGACATCTACGCAAAACCGTGGATTAGAGAATACACTCTTGCAGTTTCTAAAATGACACTTGGTGAAGCTAGATCTAAATTTCAAACTATTGCTGGACCACAAGGCGGAGCCAGTCTTAATGGTGATGCTCTTAAAAACGAAGGTCTAAACGAAGTGACCAAACTAGAACAAGAAATTGGCAACTATGCTGAAGGTGGTACTCCTTTATCCTTACATATAGGATAAATTTTTTGATTAATCATTTTTTTGTGTGGCAAGGAGGCGAAGGAGGCGACTTCCTAATGTCAATGGTCAACTATATGCTCAACGGCATACCCCCTACTATTAATAAAAATGGTACTGCTAATCAATCAGCAGATTTCACATGGCAATTTGGCAAGAACGGATCTAGATGTCGCAAGGCACACGCACTATGGGGAACTAATGAAGAATTTTTAAATGCAAAAGATAAAACAGTCATTTGGCTTAATAATCCAGATCCAATAATTTGGGCAAAAAAGAAATTGCTTAAAGTTCTACCAGACTTTTGGGGAAAGCGATTATGGAATCCTAAATTGGACATTGTTGAATATAATCCTGTAAACAAAACAGAAACAGAACAGTTTACAGGCGTACGAGTTTTTGATTCAAAAATATTAAAGGCTTATGCAAAATGGGAACTGGCCATAAAACAAAAAGACTGGGGAGAAGCAAAAAATCATCTTGCAGACGTATACTATTGGTATTATCCACATCTCAAAAAAGGAAAAGTTCATTATCATATCAAAATGGAAAATATTATCAGTGCCCATCCGCATATAATTTTAAATTACAACATGACAACTGTTGAAGAAATAACAAGTGCTTTAGAACGCAGTTTAGCATTTATAGGTAGACCATGGAGTCAACATGACAAGCTCAAACAAACTGAACAAAGATATAATGAGCTTCAACTTCAAACAAAACAACTTTGTAAATGTTTAGATAAAATTGATGTATCGTATGCTGATATCATAAGATCATGGGATCCAGGACTTGATGGTACAAAAGGCTTTGATAATAAAAATGTGTTCGATAGTGCTGTAAAAACACTTACAATTTTAAGAAAAACATTATTAGAAAAACAATCAACTCTTCCACGCTTGTCAAAATTACAGCAAAGTTTCGCCTGCATTGACGCAATAAAAAGAATAACAAGTATTAGAAAAATATTACAAGATCAAAACGAACAAGATAACTTCATATTTCCTAAACAAACAGATGTATCAAAACTAATAATACAATATGTAGAAATTACACAGAGGTTATTAAATGATGCTAATGACTGGAAATACAATGAAGATAATTGACATACTAAAAGTAATGTCATATACTACATTCATACATGAGACAATTTATACATGATGCCTGGCATGGCGTAATGAATGCCAATCGAAATCCACTTAAACACATACCTGATCAAAATGTTAGACATCTTATACTGCAAATACTTGCATGGATGTGGTGCATTACTTTTAGTTTATATTTTGGCTCTTGGGTGCTCTTCGGCATAACTGCTGTTGGACACTTTATATTAATACTTGCAACCTTTACCACAGTAATAACATTTTCTTTAACTAAAACATCATATAGATGGGGATATCATTCTACTAACAGAGCCAGAGGTGCTGTGTGGGTTAATGGTAAAAAGACAGAACTGCCGGATGGTGATCCAGGAGGAGAACACGAGTGAGGCAAATAATAGGCATTGCTGGACTAATTGGGTCGGGCAAAGATACTGTAGCAAATCATCTTATAAACAATCATAATTTTACAAGTGTTAAATTTGCAGATAAACTAAAAGACGGTGTAGCCGCAATATTTGAATGGCCACGTGACCTACTTGAAGGTGACACTGATGAAAGCAGAGAATGGCGTGAAACACCGGATCCATTTTGGTCAAAAGAACTTGGTACTGCTATAACTCCACGTTTTGTGTTGCAGAAATTTGGCACTGAAGTAAGAGATGGATTTCACATACACACCTGGACCATACTGTTAAAGAAAACAATAATTGAAAATCCTAATACAAACTATGTAATTGCAGACGTTAGATTCACTCACGAGGACAAATTAATTAAAGAACTAGGTGGTCGCATGTGGAGAGTTGCACGTGGGCCAGATCCAGATTGGTTTACAGGGTACAAGAGAAATGGTACTGAACCAAAAGATGTACATCCATCTGAATGGAAGTGGGCAAACATTAATTTTGATAATACAATTAAAAATGATAGTACGATTGCAGACTTACAAAAACAAATTAGTGATCTGCTGTAAGACCGCCTTGACGCCATCCATGTTTTTTTACATGTAATAATCTATTACAATTTGCACACACAGTTTTTAAATTACTAGGCACATTGTTGTTCATATTAGCATCAACATAATATACATCTAGTTGATATGGATGCTGTGCAGTGAAGCCACACATTTCACATGACTTGCCTTTGGTGTATCCAGCTCGTTGCCATGCTGGTGTAGTAATAGCAGACGAATGTGTTTTCCTGATGCATGAGTCACACTTCTTTCTATAATAGATTTTGTCGCCACGTCGATAATTGTAGGCGGCAGGCTCACTATTGCACTCTTGACACAGTGGTCTTGTATGTTTTGTTCCATTAAACACGCATATATTTATACGTGCCTTTCCGGCACCTTTAAAAAATATGGATAATTTATCAGTAGGAAGGTAAATATTAACAATTACATACGTGCATTGCACGTTACAAAAGGAGTAAACAAAATGGCTTTAATATCACCAGGAGTAGAGGTTACCGTAGTAGACGAATCGTTCTACGTGCCAGGTATCCCGGGGGCAGTACCACTCGTAGTAGTTGCTACAACCCAAGATAAAACATCAGGCACAGGCACAGGTACAGCGGCAGGAACGTTGAGTACCAATGCTAACGAAATATTTTTAATATCATCACAAAGAGAATTAACACAAACATTTGGTAATCCGACATTTTATTCG
>MDSV01174518.1_pt1 | contig 14845 bp, 13 predicted proteins | sample 810851 | NCBI WGS metagenome assembly MDSV01 (sample SAMN05326640, study PRJNA326480) | marine metagenome | isolation source: seawater | place: Atlantic Ocean: North East | collected 2012 | reverse complement strand
TGCTGAACAACAACGACGACTTCAGCCGTTTCATCATCATGATCTGGAGCCTGTTTGCCGGATTCGAGGTTCTTAACAAGGACTTCATCACGGTTGCCTACTCATTCGTATATTGATTAGGAGGTAACTAATGTCTACAATTTATCCCGGTAACTACGTATGCAGCCTGTCTGGTTGGGCAGGTCAAGGTGTTGAAGCCGTCCCCGGTGGCGAGTTCTACAGCATTAAGGCATATGCAAAGCTTGACGCTGCTGTCGGCGGAACTGGCGCTGCTGTAATCGCACTGACCGTTCCTTCTCCTGACAAGCGTGAAGATGACAAAGTCCGTCCCGATAAGACCCCTGTGGTTCCTGGTGGATCCAAGGTCTATCGCACTTCAATTCGGGTTTATAACCTGAAAGCTGGTGCTAATAACGGCAAGATTCAAGTCGACGGTCTGACGACTGGCGGTCTGGAATCAACAATCACTGCAGCTTCCAACGCAACTGCTTGGGCTGATACAGCTGAGATTGCTTACGAAGGACATGCAGGTGCTGAGGTTTCTACTGAAAGCGCAGACAAGACCATCACAGTCGCTGTTGACAAGGGTGCAGCCCTGGTTGATGCTACTAAGCCTGGTTATGTGTTCGTCGAAGTGTGCTATCAGCGCAGTGGTCCAATCCCTAACTTTGAAGACTTCGGCCTTGCCGAGCCTTCCTGAGTTAGATAGCCAAACAACCAAATAGAAAGAAGCGTCCGCATCGATCGGGCGCTTTTTTCGTTTGCTTATAATGTTGAAATAAGCAACCTTTCAATATGTCTGACAAATTATTTCAAGAAGAAAAGACAGGTAAACTTGTTGAATTTATTAGTACTCACGACGATGACTACGCAATGGTGCGTGATACTAATGGCAAAATTTCATACGCTAGATTGGCTGGTCTCGTGCCTTACGATCAGACCAAAGGTCGGCTGCCACGCAAAGACTCACCAGTCCTCAATGTCGAGAAAGAAGAGGATCTGCCAGAGCGCATTGTGCCGTTGAATGACAACCGTGTCAATCTCAACATGGCAACACCTGAAATCATCGCCAAGCGTCTGCCTGGTGTTGGCTTTACTACAGCTAAGAAGATTATTGAATTGCGTCAATCGCTATCCGGTGAGCGCTTCAGTAACCTCAAGCAACTGGAAAATATTCCCCGTGTTAACTGGGACCAGCTCATCAAGGATGACCTTATCTTCATCGTTTGAATAAAAGCCACACTAGCCACACTACTCCCTATAAACAAGATAATTAAATACCTGCCTATAGGGCTGGAATTAAAAATAGGGTATATAGGAAAACACTGTAGTTAGCGTGGTTTTTGCGGCTTGATAAACTATAGATAGTACGGCAATAGTTAGATGTCAGAGTTAGAGCAGGCTTTGCTCATTAGTCAGGCCAACGCACAGCCAAACCCTGCTGCAGTTCAAGCACTCGGCGCGGGCTTAGGGGCTCTAGCTGGAGGCGTAGTTTCAACGCCTGTGCATATGCTTGGCAGAGCAATTGGCGGGATGCGAGGAACGAACAGTCGGTTCAGGCCTGGTGCTCGGATGGCTATGACAATTCCAGCGGCTATAGGTGGAGGAATTGTGGCTGATTTAATTCGTCAGGAAAGTGCTAAACAATCACCTGAAGCAATACTACTTGCGAAACTGAAGGCAGGAAACTTTAACGAAAACGATCGTATCGCTGCACAGAACATTCTGATGAGGGCTGGTTGATGGAACTACAGGAATTTGAGAAGTCGAAAGTCCGCTTTCACCTTGGGTTCAACGCAGGCTCAATGATTCCTGCTGGTGATCGGTCAAGGCTGGAAGAAGCTATGGCTTTGATTCCTGACGAATACTGGTATTCACAGGTAATCAATCACATCCGTCGTTGTGATGCTGCATGGGATAAGTCTGAGTATCACCCTCAAGCTGGAGGGGCTGCTAACTACAGCAGACTAGAAGAAATTGCTGGTGACGTTAACCGGACAATGCGGACGTCCGATCCGTTAAAAGGTGACGAATACTTCCGAGAGATTTATCTACGTGAAGTCGACCGTTTAGCGGAGACATTGTATGTGCCAAATTACAGACGACCTGAAGTAAGACGTTATTCATTTGACCGGAGTGGAAGTGAATTTATTCTTGCTGTGCCTGGACCCGCAGATACTGCCGTTGGTTCTAGAATTTTTCTCAATCAGAATTGGCGGTAACGATAGAATATATCTAGGTTAGTTATTTAATGCTATGACAATGCATGGCGGTGCGTTTAATTACGGCAATGCACCAGTAAAAATTCGCAAAGAAAGTAGTTATAGAGGCAAGCTTAGGGAAGCTGAGTCTAGCCAAGCTGCCATGAATAACGCTTATATCTTTGGAGCCCAAGCAGTAACAGATGCAGGCGTTGGTGCACAGACCAAGGCTTCACGACATCCGTTGTATGCAAATCCGAACCGACCGATTGCAGTCGGCATCGGTGGAATACAGAACAACTTTTCACAGCAGTCACATCCTGGCAGCATGCCATTAAGTGACTACGCAAATCAGACTGGGTTTGGTCCTGAACTTGGCACTTCAGCAACAATTGACCCTGGTCAAGACCCCCGTGCTATTGCACAGAACGCAAAAATGCGTATCGAGATGATGGCTCAAGGCCGTCAGTTCCAGGGATATAACAACCGCGCTAACACTTACAACGCATAATCATGGCTAATAGAAAGCAAGCAAGACGTGACCGCATGGAAGGCAACAAGCCAGTGCGCCAGAGCGCCAATCAAGTCACTGGTATTCCAGAAAATCTGTATCAGCCGAATCCTGCTGAACCACAAGGCCCAGGCAATATGCCAAACAATGGCGTGAATGCTCTTTCACAACAAGAGCAGATGCCTGCTGGTATGTCAATTGACGGGGCACCAATCAGGAATCTATACAATGACGCTAACGGCCCTACCGAATTCATGGGGACGGTGCAAGCAAATGCACCCTCCGGCACACGTCAGGGATATCTGGGATTCCGGGGACAAAACATGCAATTTGACGAAGGATTGACTGCTACACCCGCAGAAGAATACGACCAATTAGCAACTGCTTATGATGGAATGCAAGCTATGACACGTAATCAGACACAAGCATTTGCAGTGTCTGAGATGGGCATGAGCGGCACAGGCGCTTCTGGAGACCCTGGCGAATTCCCTGAGTTTGAGCGAGGCGTCCTTGACCCCCAATTCGGTGTTCAAAGTGCCGATATTTCATCAAGCGGGCAAGGCATGTCCTTCGGTGGACCTAATAATTCTGGACGTAACAAGAGGGCGTAATCATGGCATCAACTTCCACTAACAAGCAACCACTCCTGGTTGACCGCGTATTCCACAATGTAATCCCGACTAAGGGCTTAGCATCTGGCAGTGCAACGCTGCTTGATATCTCAGGCACAAATTCATCTGTTGTGCTGTTGTCCTGTACTGCTAATGACGGTGCTATTGTTGAATCAATTTACACGATATCTCGTGGCACAAAAGTTTATAAAGTCAACTTGTATTTGAGCACTGCTATTGACTTCCTCCGTCCTACTGAAGCTGTTTGTATCGGTCAGTTCTCTAGTGCGAACAAAGTGGCTGATGTAAGCAAGTGGACCGGTATGCCAAACATTCTGGTCCCGACACCTAGTAACGCAGCCACGACAATTCAGCAATTCCAAGGGCTGTATATACCTAAAGGACAAAACCTTTGGGTGAGTCTTGGCGAAGCATCAGCTCCTACAGCCGATGACACACCAATCATTGGAGCCCAAGGCGGCTTGTATTAATGCCGAGGAAGCAGAACGGCTTCGGTAGTTTCAAAGCATTTGACCTTAACGGTGTCAATTCGCGTATTGATAAAGGTAAGAAACGTGGCGCTGCTGGTTCTTACCCTTCTGACCGTCGTTACGGTTCCTCGATAACTCGCAGTGCAATCGAGCAGTTTGACATGGATAGTACCTGGGCCAGATGGCGCAGGGGTATGGAGTATTACTATCAAGGTGCTTACTTAGAATTTGAGCCTTCAAACGCAGTTCTGTATCAGGGAACGAAAGAAGAAATACCAGTCAGCTTTAGTGGCTACAGGTTTGCTACTAAGAACGCCGACAGCCGTGCACACTATGCAGTGCAACGTCAAGTTACTAAGAGTGTGAAGTTAGGAATTGTTGAAGCTATCGATAACGACGAAGCAATTCATACAGAACAAAAACAATACCGTGAGATACATCTACACATTAAACATGGCGACTTAGAAACCGATATTGTCTTATTGCGCTCTATTGGCGAAAGAATAACAAGTGGCAAAATAGATGCCAATATTATTAATGTTTTAAACCGTGATGGTATCCCTGCTGTTTATTTCGGCAAGACAGAGGCAGCTGGTGCACGTATGGAATTTAAGCTAAGCCTACCTGATGTCCTTAAAGCAGAGAAGATAAAAGAGAATGGCTTGGATTATTTAATCGGCAAGACTGTATATCTACCAGACTTTTACCAATTTGAACAGATTAACAATAAGACTACTGATTTTATCGACAGTGAATTAACATTCTCAGTAAGAATGGCATCAGTAATTACAAATACTGCAGTTGAAATATTAGATAATAGTGACGGCTTGCCGCCAACACTAGATGAACTAAAGTCATTACCTAGCATTTTTGAAACAACAAACAAAGCAGAAGCAGTAATGACAGCTGAGTTTGTATTCCAAAAGTCTGATTATCAGCGCTTCTTCGGACGTCAATATATGACTGCTGATTTAGTTAATACAGAAGTCTCACGAGCAGCCTTTGCAATTCAGCCCGTAACTATTTTGGGTTATCGCCGTGCCGATGAAGAGAACGCACTGTATATCGAATCAATGCCGTTTCAAACATCATTAACTTTATATTCAGCCCCCCGTGCTAGGCGAACAATTGTTTTATCTGACAATAGTTTTACCAAGAGAGAACCGGATGATGCATTGAATCGTAAGTATGGACTTGATTTATCAACAGCCCCTGTGACTTTATGGCAGAAAATGAAGATTGACATTGACCCTTGGTATGACGAAACGTTTGTAAAAGATGACGTTGTAGAGTTCGCAACAATTTATACATGTAGCTGCCCTGCCTATTTACATGCGCAGATCCGTAGTCCCGAGGCATATGACAGCGAAGGCAGAACTGTTAACAGACAGAAGAAAGCACCATTGCCTACAGCAAAAGGTGCAAGTACAGCTGAAGCAAATGGCTTACTACGAGTAGCAGGTATTATTGATAGCTGGGCTACTGACAGATATAAGAAAGGATTTAAAGTATGCAAGCACACGATTGCTACGATGTTTGCAGATCGGATTCGTGTGATGGAGCCTAATACCTTTCCGAGTCAAGAGACACGAAATAAGTTTGAAGAGAAACTTCAAGCAGATATTGCTGAAGTTGGCGCTGAATTCTCAGCACTGCTTGAACGGTCAGACATTACAACAGTCGAAATTATTTACGCATTAGCGGAAGCATTGAACTTAGATGACACCGAAATTGGCTATGTGATAGCTACAGCAAAGTCCTAAAGGAGTCTTTACTACAATAGATATAGCAATTTAAAAGAAGTAGAGTGGCTTATTCTGATATCGTAGGTGCATTTAATTCGCTCATTCATGAGATTCCAGATCCGGCTCAACTGAGGGAAGCATTTGAATTCATCGCTACATTTAACAGCAGGCTACACGTAAGCGATGATCAGCCGACTGCAGATGAACTTGGTGACTTATGGTTTGAACCTGACCAGAACAGACTTTATATGTGGAATGGTTCACAGTGGATTGACCATGCCCACTTCCATCGGATTACTATTCGCAACTATGAAAGCGATCATCCAGCAATAGATTTATCAGAGAACTCACATTACGCCAATCCTATATTTAAGATTGAAACCAATAGCCCAACTGCTGACGAGTTTGTCACGTTCGGCACTACGGATAATGAGTACGAGTATGCCTGGAAGTTTGATGGCGATGAAGAGTTCCGTTGGATACACGGGACCAACGGCAACGTATGCAACATCGACAAGGATGGCATAACGACTCCGCAACTAGAGATAACACACACAAATGGAACGTACAACGTAGGTGATTTTGTTGATGGATTCACGAACCAAGTAAGTGACAAGCTGGACACCACTGCGTTCAATACTTATGTGGATGCAACACCTAAGATTTATTATCAAGACGCAACGCCAACGACACCAATCATTGATGGTTCACTTTGGTATGACACAACAAACACTCGTTTGCTTGTATGGCATTCAGCTGCATGGGTACAAACTGATCGCGTCGAAGATACCGCAATGAAGACAAGCCTCTATAACGCTGTTAACAATTCAACTGATTACGCTAGCTTGAAGTCTAATCTTCTGACAGCACTGTCGTAATCACTAAAATAAATAATGTCTAGAGGATAATATGTCACCGTTTGTTTTTCCAGATCCTAATGTCACAAGTACGGTAACGAATCCTAATACCGGCGAAGTCTGGATATTTAGCAATGGTGCTTGGGTAGTAGATAACCCGGAAGTCTCAATTCCAGAAATGGATGCGAGTATTGTATCACTTAAATTGATAAGCGACATTAGTATATTGCGAGATGAAATTGAAAGTCTTAAGGACGATATAATAGATTTGAGGGCAGAAATAGCATCTGCGACCTCAAACAATTTCCTAATCTTAGAATAGTATGTCTTCCAAGAAACTATCTGAGGCAACTGCGGTATCATCATCGAATAGTGATGATCTAGTTTACCTAGCGCATACAACTGACGCTGGTGTATCTTATGCATCCCGTAATATCACGGTAACTAATCTGTTCGACGGATACGCTACCGAGAGTTATGTCTCAACACAAATCAGTAATCTGGTTGACGGCGCTCCCGCTGCACTAGATACTCTTAACGAACTCGCAGCAGCCCTGAACGACGACGCTTCAGCTGCTTCTTCATTGACCACTCTTATCAATGCGAACGAGACTCACATTGATAACATGGCAACCCTGACAGGTGTTGCTAAGGATTCCACCGACATCGGCACCTTCACTGGTTCCACTATCTCTGACAACGGCACAATTGCTGCTGGTATGCAAGAGTTGGAAACAGCTGTTGAAGGTAAGCAAGCTGCGGCTGACGACCTCGATAACCTGTCCTCCATGGCTACGGGTGCTTCTACAGCCCTGGCCCTGATTTCAGCAACTGAACTTGAAATCCTCGATGGTGCTACTGTCACCACTGCAGAACTGAACATCCTCGACGGTGTTACATCCACTGCTGCTGAACTGAACATCCTTGATGGTGTCACTTCAACTGCAGCTGAACTCAACATCCTTGATGGTGTTACTTCAACCGCTGCTGAACTGAACCTGCTCGATGGCGTTACCGCAACTACCAGCGAAATCAACATCCTGAGTGGCGTAAGTGCTTCCGCTTCCGAAATCAACATCCTGGCTGGAACTTCTGTTGATTCCACCGAGTTTGAGTATCTCGATGGTGTAACCTCTGCTATCCAAACGCAGATTGACAACAAGGCTGCTTCTAATGCAAACATCAGCGGCTTCGTTGGCGATGTCACTCCTGACACCGCTCCTGAAGATGGATCCGGTGATGACAACTTCCTGTTCGTCGTCGTTGACAAGTCCGATGGCTCTCTGAAAGTTATCTCGAAGCAATACCTGGAGCTTGAGTGATTAGCCTCCTAGTGTAACTTCTAACCGGGGTCTTCGGACCCCTTTTTTATTGTTTAATAGTTATCATTAGAGAAACAAACTAATAGAAATATGCTTAATCCAGAAGATTTTAATCTGACGATGGAGAAAGAGCTTCGTCTACACACGATGAACAAAGAGATTGATGGTTGTTCTGATGTAGACACACTTCGGAATAGCTTAAAAGCAGTGACTGCTTCTCTGCTTAAGCATCAACAGATCCTATCTTCAGTACTTAGCAGGCAGATTATGGCAGACATGGAGAGGATTAAGGAAGCTTCAAAAAAGATAGAATAGAAAAAGCGAATATTACGATAGGTTGTTGTGACTAGAATCCAGTTAAAGCGAAGCGATGCATTAACGAGCGGTAAGGCTAAGGAACCTACAACTCAACAACTTGAGTTCGGTGAACTAGCTGTTAATTACAACAGTAGTGACCCCGCAATATTTCTCAAAGATTCAGGCGGCAAGCTAATTAGGATTGCAGGTGCCGGTGCTGCGGGCATGGGTTCTGCTGACATTACTTTGGTTGCAGGCGACGGACTTGTTATTGATAAAGGTGGCAAATTTTCATTAGGAGAACAGACTGATCAAACATTAACTCTTGACATTTCAATTGACGCTTCTAATATTGGTGGTCTTGAATTTAACGGAGATGAACTAAGAGTTGTAACGGCTACTGAAACAAAGCTTGGTGGTCTAAAAGAGCCGACTGGTAGCGGAGTATTCCTGCGCACAAAGACAGGTGCAAGTTTTGTATGGAAAGCATTAGAAGGATATCCGACACTTTCAGATGGCAAGGGTGCTTCTCTTGACCAGCGTTATCTTGCAATTCAAGGTAAAGCTGCAGACGCAGTCAAAGCAGACTCTGCAAAAACAGCTGATACGGCAACCAGTGCTTCGCTAGCAACAACTGCTGTTACAGCAGGTACAGCAAACTTCTGTGAGCGGACAGTCACTGTTGGCAATGGCCTTCAGCTGGAAGCTACAAACACAAGTGGCAAGCTTGATAAGAATGTCAAGATTGACCTTAAGCTTGCACCCAACTCTGGACTATCAGTTGATGCAAGCGGAATAAAAGTCACAGGCGGTGGCGGTGGCGGAGGCGGCAGCTCCTCTACTTCGATTACCATCGCTGCTCGTAACTCAGTAACAGCCAAGCAATATCCGGTATTTGCTAGCGGTCAATCAGGTGACTTAACTCTTGGTTCTGATAGCGCACTATTTTATGAGCCGAGCAAAGACCTGCTTACTACGACAGTTACGCAAGCGCAGACTGCAACCACAGCGACAACAGCAACGGATGCTGGTCACGCAATAAAAGTTACAACGACAGCTGAATCTTCAAATGCAACATATCAGCTGACCTTTGTTGATTCAACCGGTGCGAACAAAGACCTTAAGACTGACGCAGCAAAGCTAAACTACAACTCAGGAACAGAAACACTTACTGTTAAGGAACTAGAAGGTAACGCTAAGACTGCAACATCAGCAACAAGTGCTACCTCAGCCACTTCAGCTGCTACTGCGACAACAGCTACAAACTGTACTCGCAAAGTAGAAATTGGTAATGGACTTCAGTATGACACGTCAAGTAGTCGTAGCACTGATGGTGAGCTGGATGCAAACGTCAAGATTGATTTGAAGTTAGCAAGCAACAGTGGATTGACTGTTGACGCTAATGGACTGAAGGTTAGCTCCGCATCAAACTCGCAGACTGCTGATTCGGCAACTAGGGCCACAGCAGCAGATAAGGTTAAAGTTGATCGTGTCGGTAGCATTCCAACTAGCGGCACAGAGATATTTCTGCTTGGTGCAACTGGTGCAGCAGGAACTGACAAGACACCGTCAATGAACGCAGGGTTGTCATACAACCCAAACACAAATACACTAACAGTTGGTACTGTCAAAGGCACAGTTGCGAAAGCAACCAAGGCAGGAACAGCAACAACTGCGAATACCGCATCAACAGCTAACAATGCACTAACAGCTAACGTTGCTACCACAGCTAACGCATTAACTAAGAAGTTATCAGTTGGCGTTGGTATGGAATTCAAAGGTAAGTCTTCTTCTACAGAGGTATTCGATGAAGACTTAACAATTCAAGTAAAGCTTGACCCAGCCGGTGGCATTATTAATGCGACAGACGGATTGAAGATTGATACTGTACCTATTGCTGCTTCGGCAAATAAGATAAAAGTCAGAGAAAAATCAACAACCGCTACTGATTGCAATCTTCCATTCGTCGTTAGTCCTAGTGAAGGTGCCACAAGAGATGTGCTGTATGACACGGGCTTGCTCTACAACCCGCTAAGTAATACTCTTAAAGTTGCCAATTTACAAGGCAAAGCAACCTCTGCTGCTACTGCTGATGCAGCAACAACTGCTTCTACAGCAACCTCAGCTGGAACAGCAACAACTGCACAAAGCGCATCAAAGGCAGCCAAGGTTACAACTACTCCTGATGACACAACAAACGCAGATAGGTTTCCTCTGTTCGCTGATTCATCAGGTGCTGCCGATCAAACAATTAAGACAGACACTGGACTGAAATATAATCCTTCTTCTAATACTCTGACTGCTGCTGTATTCGCTGGTAATGCCAGCACAGCTACAAGTGCACAGACAGCTGCTTCAGCAACGACTGCTACAACTGCAACGACAGCAACAAACCTGAACCGCACGATTACTGCTGGTAATGGTTTGACGCTCTCAACATCTGACGGCAAGTTAGATAAAGACTTCACGATTGGTATTGACCTCGCTAATGCTTCTGGTCTTACATTTGACGGAGGCAAACTTAAGGTCACTTCCGCAGGTACTTCCGGTCGTTCTGCTGCTACCGACGCAGTTAAAACTCAAGTAGCAACGGGTAGTGCTGATCAATTCCCTATCTTCATTAGTGGTTCAACAGCTAATGATTATCTGCCTTCTGTAGATGCAGATTACAAATACAATCCAAACACAAATACGCTAACTGTTACAAACCTTGCCGGTAACGCAACGACTGCTACTACCGCAACAAACTGCTCACGAAAAGTTGAAATTGGCAATGGTCTTCAATATGACACCTCTAGTAGCCGCAGTTCAGACGGTGAGTTGGATGCAGATGTCAAGATTGACATAAAGCTTGCCACCAGTAGCGGACTGGTTGTCGATTCAAACGGTCTAAAGATCGGGACCGTTAATGCAGCAACAGTAACTTCAGTTGCCGATAACGCAACAAATGCAGATCAGTTCCTTGCATTCGTTACTGCTCAGACCGGAGCGCAAGCAATTAAGACTGATGATACTCTCAAGTACAACGCCAGTAGCGGAACTCTTACAGCAACTACATTTGCTGGTAACGCAACAACTGCAACAACCGCAGGTAGTGCAGGATCTGCTACGACTGCTAGTTCAGCAACAAGCGCAACAAGAGCTATTGCTGCTAATACCGTTAAGACAACAGTTGATGGCAGTAATGCAGCTCGCAAACTGCTGTTTGTTCCGACTAATACAGCTGGCGACCAACAGGCATCAACAGATAATGACCTGAGCTACAACCCAGGCACGAATACTCTGACTGTTGCAAACTTTGCAGGTAACGCAACAACAGCAACAACTGCAACTTCAGCAACTAGCGCTACTTCAGCAACAACTGCTACGACAGCAACAAAGTGCACGAAGAAAGTTGAACTCGGCAATGGTCTTGAGTATGACACTTCAAATAACAGAAGTAATGATGGCGAACTAGATGCTGACGTCAAGATTAATCTAAAGCTTGCAAGTAGCAGCGGATTAACTGTTGATGCTAACGGTATCAAAGTCACTTCACCCGTCGCTGCCGCTACTACAAGTGACAAGATTAAGACAACAGCTTCAACATCAAATGCTGAGTTCTTCCCACTGTTTGCTTCTAGTAATGGCGGTGCATCCCTTGATGCATTCAGCGGGGCAAACCTTAAATACAATCCATCAAGTAACACACTGACGGCTGCAACATTTGCGGGTAATGCAACATCAGCGACCAGTGCAACTTCAGCAACAACTGCTCAGTCAGCGACTAATTCAACCAACGCTACTAACGCAACAACTGCTGCGAACTGTAGCCGTAAAGTTGAGATTGGTAATGGCCTGCAATATGACACGAGCAGCAGCCGCAGCACTGACGGTGAGCTTGATGCTAATGTCAAAATTGACTTGAAGCTCGCTAGCAATAGCGGTCTAACTCTTGATGCGAACGGACTGAAAGTTACAGGTGGTGGAGCAGCTACGTCTGCGAACGCCGTCAAGGTTGATGTAGACACAACAACGAACACGGATATGTTCCCGCTGTTTGTTGCAGGCACGCTTTCTGAGAACAAGACGCCGAAGATGGATATCAGCGGTATCAAGTTCAACCCAAGCTCAAACACACTGACTGTTACTAATGTCGCAGGTACAGCGACTGGCTTAACAAGGAAGCTAAAAGCTGGTCTTGGTATTAGTTTGAATCCACATGTCACGAATGCCGGTCAAGTTGTTCCTGATACGACAGACCGTCAAATCAACGCAGACATCACGATTGGCTCCAACCTCGCTAACACTCAAAACGGTTTGACCCTACAGGGTGGAATTGTTGAATCTGGCCTTCGTGAAAACTGGGGTAGCAGCGCAACAAAGAATATTGACTTAACCAAATCGAACGTGCTTCATGTTGCTACGGCATTGACAAGCAAGATGACGCCTAACTTTAAGACCAGCACACTTGCTAAGAACGATAGCATTGTTAGCAATGTTTTTGTTAATGAACAGCAGACAAGTACTGCTGGTGGCAATCAGAAGCTACACGATGCAATCAAGAAAGAACTTCAACCTGTAGGTTCTTCAATGACAGCAACAATTACGATGACAGCCGCCACTGCTTCGTTTATTGATACTTGCACTCTTGATGACGCGACCGTTGCTGTCTACTGGCAAGGCGGTAAGCCAACAGCGGGCACAACACCCGCATCAGGGAAAACAGGTAAAGACGTTTATACATTCCAAATTGTGTGCATTAACGCAGCAAGTACTGGCACGTATGAAGTGTACGCCAACCGTACATATTTCGAGAGCTGAGGTAATTAACGATGCCGTTTTCATTCTCTGCTGGCTTTGGCTATCTCGTTGTTGATGACAACGATGAAGTTATAAGCGCACCCGCACCTAAAATTACAGTCAATCCTAGAGTTGATAACAAACCTGTATGGGATTTTGGTACTGACGGTGACATCGGCACAAAGATGCAACCTGAAGTTGAATACAAATTCAAGCCGACTGAAGATTTAATTGCGACTGTAACACTCGTTGGAGCAGACGGTGCACGAGGCACATACGGTGGCAATAAAAAACTTCATCCAGGTATGGCAGGGGCAAAAGTAACTGCTAAATTTACATTGAAGAAAGACGTTGAATACACTTTCTACCGGGGTAGTAACAAAGGAAAATACGGTGGACTAGGCGGGACTTCAGCAAACACAAATTTTCAAAATGCAACTAACGGCGGTAATGGTGGAAACGGTGGTGACCACAGTTGGGTTAAAGCAAACGGTAAATATCTTTTAGCAGCAGGTGGTGGTGGCGGTTCACGTGGAGGTAATAGTGACCAAGATTATGGGGCAATAGCTCCAGCTTTAGTGGATTCGCCAACGAATGCACAAGCTGACGCAGCTAGCGCTGGTCATCGGACTGATGCTCTCGTTAATAGCCAAGGCCCAGGTGACGGAATAACAGGAATGGGAGGCACTAGCCCTACTTATGCTTTCGGCCCGCAATCACAAGGCGGTGGAGGCGAAGGAGGTAATGTCACAAGAAACGCAGCAGGAGCACCAGGCGGAGGCGCTTATCAAGCAGGTAGTGCAAGTAATGCAGACAAAGGTGGTGCTGGTGGAAAAGGCACAGGGGCAGGCAAGCACTCGCAGTACAACGGTGGAGGCGGCGGCGGAGGCTGGAAATACAATCCCAGCGGAGACACAATTTTTGGTGCAGGAGGCGGTGGTGCAGGACACAACTCAACTGCCAGTCTGCAGACACGTTCATTCGCAGGTTATGGCGGTTCTGGAGGCAGCGGTGCCGACCTAAATGTGATTGACGAGAAAGACTGCGTCTTCACATTAGGCGACTCAAGAAACTTAATGCAATTAAATGGTGGTGGCCCTGCTCAAGAGCGTGTAGGAACTATCTCTTTCACTGCAGTAAATGCTCCCCCTGCTCCTCCGTCTGACTTAAAGGCAACAGTTACTCCTGCTTTGCAGAACGGTGGTGCTACAACAATTGACTTTGGTACTACTGGTGATATCACAGGCAATATGCTTCCTGGTACTGAATACAAAGTTACACCGACAGAATCATCCCGTCTGCTTATTACTTTGATTGGTGCTGGTGGAACAAAAGGTCAGATGGCATCATCAGGCCGAATCATCGGTGCAGGCGGTAAGGGTGCATTGATGAAGGGCGTTGTGACGTTCGACAAAGGTCAGCAATATACGTTCTACAAAGGAAGGGCGCTTACTTCAGGTAGTTCAACTGACGCAAGAGCTTGGGATAAGAACGGAACATACGCTGGTAAAGGTGGCTTTGAAGTAGGCAGACCTAACGATGTTGATGACCATGGTGGTGTCGGGGGAGAATTATCGTTCATCAAACGAGGTAATGAAATTATTTTTGCAGCCGGTGGAGGAGGCGGTGGAGGCGGTTCCACTGCTAGTGGTAACACCCCACTGAACGGTGGCGATGCTGGTATCAATAAGGCAAACGGATTTACAGGTTCAGACGGTGTAGGTAAAGGTGGTAAAGGAGGAAGCACAGCAGTTGCAGCCGGTGGAGCAAAAACTGGAAATGATGCAACAGCAGGTGCCAGTAGTAATGGGATTAAAGGCGGTAACGGAGGTTCAGGTTTCGGCAGAGCATCGGGCGGTGGCGGCGGTGGTGGCTGGGCCGGTAGCACGAACAACTCTTCTAACAACGGCGGTGCCGGTGGTGGTGGAGGTGGTGACCAGGGGACTGTCTCAGGTGGAGGCGGAGGAGGTGGTGCTTCTGGTTTAAACGCTGATTATGTGGACTTCGTTTCTGCTGCTGCTGGTGCCG
>MDSV01048943.1_pt1 | contig 14845 bp, 10 predicted proteins | sample 810851 | NCBI WGS metagenome assembly MDSV01 (sample SAMN05326640, study PRJNA326480) | marine metagenome | isolation source: seawater | place: Atlantic Ocean: North East | collected 2012 | reverse complement strand
TAGACATTAGATAATAAACCATTATTTGTACCTTGAGTATAATTTATTTTTTTAACTTTATATAAATTTTGATTTTGTCTTTCTATATAATCAAATTGATTTTGTGGTTTTGAATCTAACCAATCTTCAATTGTTTTAAATTTTTCATCTAAATCATTCCAATCAATTACAAAATAATAAAATAATTGATCACCTACGACACCGATTGGAAAATCACTAGCGTCATCATCATCAATAAGGTCTGGATAACTTTCATAAGAATAGTAATGTTTTAAATCACCTCCATTTGGACTTTTTAAATCAATATTAAAAGTAACATTTAGTGGGGCAGATGATTTCATAACCAGTTCAAAATCATAATTGTAATTTTGTAAATCAACATAATTGTTACCAAGTTGATTATCTTGACTAAATCCAAATGTAGTAATTGGAAAGAAATCAGGATGTCTATAAAAACCTTTACTGATATTTGTATTTGGATAATTAGAATCTTGAGTATTATCCAATTGTAGTTTTGGATTTGTTAATCCTAACCATGAAGTACCTTCAAGACTATTTTCATTCATTTTAACTTTTGGTAAAACTTGAGGTATAAAGCTCTGATAATTAGATACATCAGAGAAAGCATTTTTTACTCCAGCAGAAGTGTTTATTACTAAACTTAATGAAGATACTTTCCAAGCAGAAGCTTGAGCTCCACCACCACCATCACCAGTTTTTTCTTTTGTTGGAGAATCAAAATTAACCTGATATGTTAATCCTACAAAGAAATTATTTTCCTTTTGAAATAAATCATCACTACTAATTTTAAAAATTGAATACTTTCTTTTTCTCTCATCTGTATTTACTGGCCAAGCTACTTTTTTATGTCCTCGTGTATAAATAACAATATAAATAGGATTATATTGAGCTTCATTAAATATACTTGTTTGTGATGGTGATGTTTCAAGTGGATGGAGTTTAAAAGCTTTAGGAATATCTTCCTGTTCCATTGTTCTTCCATCAAAATCACCTAAAGTAACTGCAGGAGACTCAACACCAAAATTAGAAACTATAGGAGTTCCTTCTACATTAGAAATATTTCCAATATCAGTACCAGCATCTCTACTACCAAAACCAGAATCAAAAAACTTCCACTCATCATGATCCCATACTGTATTTTTTACCGTAGAATATCCATCTTTTGTTGGGTCACCACCATAAGCTTCTTGAGAAAATATCCAAGCCGCTACACGATTACTTTTTACCGTACCATCTACACCTGTATTTGAAATGTATAAATTTTCAATTTTAACAAATGGATCACCTTGAAATTTTAAGTTCTTTTCAATAATAGCTTCATTTGTTTCATCACCAACACATTTTGTAAATAAATCTTTATTTTGAAATTTATCATTATTTTTTGGTAAACCTAAAGAATCCAAATATACAACAGAATCTATATTATCATCAGCTGAAAAATTATATTGGCTCAAATCACCAGGTTTAGGTTTATTAGATAATATTAATTTATTTGTAATCCCATCAAAAAATGGAACGAACTCGTCAGTTTCTGTTTCAGAATCCATTTCTTCTGTTTCTGTTTCTTCTTCTGTTTCTGTTTCTTCTGTTTCTGTTTCTTCTTCTGTTTCTGTTTCTTCTTCTGTTTCTGTTTCTTCTTCTGTTTCTAAATTGGGAGGGATACCATCCCAAAGTTCTACTGGTTCACCACTATTATGACCTGTAGCTATAGTACCTTCTACTCCTCTTTCTAAAAATTTTAGATATACCAAATCATTATCATTATTTTCTGTAAAACTAGGATGTACATATTGACCCCCATCAGTACCTACACGAATTAACTCACTACCAATTAATAAATATTTACCTTCAAAAAAAGTTCCTGATTCCATTTGAGCTTGTGTAACCGTTCCACCAAAAGTATTATCATCGAATTGTCGATAAGATGTATAATTATATGTATTCCCATTTGTATTATGTAAAAAAGACCAAGTATTATTAAATCCACCTAACATAAATTGATCAGTAGTGGGTGAATGTAAACCAAATGAAGGATTTCCATTATTACTTACATACCAACCAGTACTTGTTGTTCCTATTAAAGTAGCCACTAAAATGCTCCTTTTACTTTAGATATGTGATAGACACCTTTTTGTTTTACTTTTTTAACTCTTAATGTTTTGTCATCAAATTCAGGATTGAAATCTTTAATTGCAAAACCATAATTTTTATTTCCACTGTCATCCGAAAGAGTATCAACTTCTATTTTTTCTTTACTAATATTGATTATTAGATTTTCATTCAATTCAAATTCATCAGTTATATCTGCTTCCAATGGAAATGGTGTTTTATTATCTACCAAAGTATCTTCAATAAATTTACCATCTTGTCCATATTTTGGTAATACAGGATAATAGTAATCATCAAGCCATTCTTGTGTTGAATAAGTATCTATAAACTCATCATCCAATCCGTGTCTGTTAAAAATAGAATAATCTTTAGGAATAGTATTTTTCCAATATCTTTCATCATTAGGATTTCCAACTTCTATATAATCTTCAGACTCAAAACCAAACAATTCCCAAATTGATTTTGATTTATTATAATATTTAACAGATGATATATCACAATCACCAATAGACTTACCTAGTTCCTCTTTTATAGGTGTTATACCTTTATAAATAAGTTGTGGAATTAAATTCCAAGAAATTCCATTATTATCAAGAAAAAAAGTATAAGATTTTTCAGTTATCAGAGTATCAAGACTTCCAGCCCAACCCCAATCGGCAAGTATTGCTGCTTCACCATCACCTTGAATTGATGTGATATGTTCTGGTATATTAGACTCGTTTATGACTAAATCCGGACCAGGCCAAACTACAGTTTGTTGATTAACTAAATTAATATCACCACTAACACCATATCTAGGAATCATATAATTTGGTAATACCTCTAAATCTTCAAAATTTTGATTTTCCATTTTCAATAAAGCTAATTCAGTTTTTAATTTATCACTTTGATTTTTAAATTCTATTTCAATTTTTTCGTCTGTAAGAAAACCAATTTGTCTTTTTATTTTTTTATAATAATTACTTTGATTAGAAATACCACCAATTATTGGTGTAGTTTTCTCATAAGGTATAAATGAATATCCATCACTACCAAAATATTGAAAGTCTTCATCCGTTCCTGGATTGATATTAATATTCAATTGAAAATTTTTATTGTGAGCAACACCTACAATATTATCATCGTTATCAATCTTTACTCTTATCATTGTTCCTGTAACTTCAAAAATACCATTACTTTCATATGTGTGATATATTGCGGTATTTTCATCTATTTGTTTAGGAGTTGATGTAAATTCTTTTGGAGTACCATCACCCCAATCAATATCATAAAGATAAAATTTACCCATTTTAAAATCTTGATAAATAGGTAATCTTCCAATCTCTAAAAGTTCATTTGTTGGATATTGTGGGTAAAAATAAAATTGAGCTTCTAATGGAGCTTGAGAATCTTTATATTGTTCAGGTTGTAAATCTTTATCATAGTAATGTGTTAAATCTGCTTTACCATAATTACCAACAGACTTCTTTTTTCTAACATCGACTTCAGGATAAAATTCATATGATTCAAAACACTCAATGTTATCAATTAATACTCTACCTTGAAAATTATTTCCAGCTTGTAAAAATAAAGATAAGTTTCCAATTCCATCAGTTGGAAATTGTGATTCATTACTAATGTATTGATCTATTCCAGTAATTCCTGATTCATCACCATTTGAATATACTCTAGCAATAATGAAACATTGATGATTAGGTATAAAATAATTTGAAGTAGTATATCCAGCATTACTATCATAACTCCATCGTTCACCATCCCAATATGCAATTACCATATCAGCTGAGCTATAACCAAGACCAGAGTTCATTGTTAAATTCATAGTACCAACAAACATTACATAAGCTTCAAGAAATGTACCATCCTCTTGTAGCCCAGTTCTCTGAGTACCAGCTCCTCCACCATCATCACCTAAACCAGAAGCTACTACCATATAATCTACATTATCTGTAGCTCCATGTCGTACAAAAACATTATCACCAAACCCACTCCAGTTAGTTGGTGGAATTATATAAAATTCAGTAGGTCTATCAGCTGCATCACTTTCTTGGTAACCCGGAACTTTAAAAAATAACTCACCTGGATTTGGAGTTGGTTGTTGATCCGCAAAGTTATGATTAATCATAATTTCAACAGGTCCAATATTTTCAGCATCATCAAAATTACCACCATATGGAACTCCATAAATCATTCCTTTATTTAAATGATCTTCTGTTAAATTAAAATTAAATTCAAATGTTTCCCATTCATTCATAACTGAATTTTGAAATCTTGACGAACCACCAAGTGGTGAATCTTTTTTATCAAGATAAGTATCACCCTTAAAATACCTTTCAGAGTTCCAACTACCAGGTGCTTTAAAACGAAAATGTTCCATACCACTTTCTAAACCATCTGTATCTGCCGGTAGTACTCCGTTAACTCCTGCTTTCGGTGTCTCTTCAAGTTGTGAATGTAAAATACCAACTTCTACTTTTGGTGCATAATCTAAATCTTTATCTAATGGATTTTCTAAAAATGTTTGTTTATCATCTGCATTATTGATTACATTATTTGGTGGTAACACATGTGTTGTTTTCATTTTAAATCTTATTTTCAATGAACTATATGGAGTAATTGGTTCATCATAAAATTTGTCATAAATTTTTTGAACTTGATTTAAAACTCTATATTGTCTAAGTGGTAATACTGACGATATACCTGCATTTACGGAGTTACAAAGACCATACTCATGTTCGTCATCATACATAAGCCAATTAAAAATATATTGACCTGCATCAGATTGTGGCTTTGTATACCTATAAACTTCACTATTACCCCAAGTTTGGAAATTCATAAAACATAAACATCTATCATGAGAATAAGCTTCAGAAGTTACAGGCCACATTGCTATATGTGGCATATCTTCATACCCAGCAGCTTCTCCACCATTAAAATCAAATGAATTATATTGTCTAACTAGATATAAGGTATTAGTATTTAAATATTGATTTATTCTTTCTTGAGTAAAATCTGAATCTTGAGTTGGATTATTTAAAAAATAATATTTTGAATTGGTATCAGTTAGAGCGTCTTCACATTTCCCCCAGTAATTAAATCCAATATCAAGCTCCTTAGATAACGGAACATAAGTACGAGACCCCCCATGACCTATATATCCTTGACTATCTCCTGCACTAGTTGTCCCAAAGTATTGTTGTAATTCACTATCCGTTATACGATAAAAAGACAAAAATTGCCATTCACCTTCAGGTTGTACTAATAATGGTGCTTCGTTTTGAAATAGAAAACCCTTTTCTATAAATTTACAATCCCCATTTTTTATCATATTTCGTTTAGTTATACCTCTAAAAGGTTTACCCAAAACTCCAGGAAAATTATCAGATGATAAATTTTCCTCATCAAAAGAAAAGATACCTAAACTAATTCTTTTATCTCTATCTGAATCGATAAAGCCTTGTTTTGTATTTTGAAAAGAAACCGCGTTAATATCCATCCCACTAAATGGGTCAAAGGATTGAGAAAGTGTTTGTTTAATATGTACTTTCTCTACACCGAATCCTTCTGAGATTGATTCTGAAACGAAACTCATTTTAATCTACCTTAAAACCACGAGCTCTTAATAAATCACTTCGTGATATAATTTCCACTTTACATTTGTTTCCATAATTTGATTTATTTGTAAATTGTTGTTCGGGAGGATTTTCTGGATTTATATGATTTAACCAAAAATTTTTTTCTCTAAAATAGTTATTAATTGAATCATACCCTACTTCATTATCTTCATCTATAAGTGGATTAAATGACGCACATATGAAATACCATTCATTAAAATCTTCAGGTATTCTTGTATTTGTCATCAATGCATAAGCATGGTCATATGGTGGCATATTGGCATCACCTGTAGTATAATCAAACATACCAAACTCAGGTAAACCTTTTCTTTTTTTCATAAATGGCATTCCTGTATGTGAACCTCTTACCGTACCACCATCATTAACAACTAACCTAACAAATCTTTCAGTATTAGATGTACTAAAAAATCCTTCACTTGGTACTTCACCATTACCAAAGTTTAAACCATCAGAAGAACCATCTTGAAATATTTCTTTCCAAGTGTGATTATCTGAACTAAATCCTGATAAATACTCACCTTCCGTCTGTCCGCCATAACTTGATTTAACAGGTTTTTCATTACCATTTATAACAAAAGTTTCTAATCTAAAACCAAAAGATGTATCATCACCATGACCCCTTAATGGATTTCCAAAATTAAATAAAGTTCCACTCGAAACTTTATCTAAAAATCTAACCCACATTGTAATTGTAAAACCAGTTTGTAAATAAGTAGGATTATTTGGATCTAATCCTTCAAGATAATCTTGATTTGTATTACGAATAATAATACCTTGATTTGGATTTCTAAATTTTAAATATCCACTTGATTCATTTCTATACTCCGGTCTACCATCTTCAATATCCTCCTGAGTTTCCAATATATCAGTTAAATAAGGTAAAATAGTGTTATAAATATCTTCAATGGTTCTAGCTGAATTTGTATCATTGGCTGTTTCTTTTAGTCTATGAATAAATGCTTCTTCTTCATCAATATTACCATCTGTATTATCTTGAGCATATGAAATACTATTATCTTTACTATATTGAAGTGAACCTGTCCAATTATTTGTTCCCTCTTCTCTCTCAACTGGATTACCAAATTCAGGTGTATTTGGAGGAAGTAATGTATTTAATTCTTGAAAGAATCTAATAATTCTAGCTTGTCTCGTATCACCCGTTGGAAGTAATTCAAATATATTTGTATCGAGAAATTCATTAGCCTTTTCAATATTAACAATTGATGATGATTGTTGTAATGGAATGAATTGACTTACATTCAATGGATTTAAAACAGTTGAAGTCCCTTCTTCATCTGTTGAAACTTCCGTTAATAAACTTGTTATATCAAGTCCATTATAAGGTGCTTCACCACCTGATATTGAAATATTACCACTTGAAGATACCAATATCGATATTAAATTAAAATCAAGATTATTAGCTATCTCTTGTAAATTTTGCTGAACTGCTCCTTCATCTGATTCAACTGTTGTTGAATTTATCACATCTTCCTTATTAGCTTTTATGTCTTTTTGAAAAAGAGCTAATACACCAGCTCCACTCCCTTGTTGAATTTGTCCATTACGAATAAATTTCTGTGCTTGTGTAACTTTAGTTTGGTTTACAAATTCACTTTGTATTAATGCATCAGCTATTAAATCTAATAGTAATTCTAATCTTTCGGCAGGTGTCATAACTATTTCCTTTTCACTATAAATTCAAAATCATCATCAAATGTTTGTTCTTGTCCATCCGTATACTTCAATTTCAATTGAAACTTATACACTCTATCTGGATAAAAACCATCCATCCATTGATTAAAATACATCCCATTAGAATCTAAACTCATAGATGTGTAGGAACTAAATGGAACAATAAACTCATCAGTAGCAACATCTTTAATAGCATATGAACCACTGTTTGATGGAAACCAAGAACTACTTATTGTTTGAACTGATGTAGAAAAGGTTTTTTGTATGTATCTTTTTCTCGCACCAACTCTGAACTTAACTCTTTCTCCTTCTCTGTATTCTTCTCTTAAACCTTTCATATAAAGATAGTTGTCGGCTAATCCACTCATTGTTAATTCATTTAAACTACCAGTAGCAGTAGAATCAAATGAGGAATCATCCCATCTGACTTCAAGTTTTGGTTGATATATTGTATGTGTATTCCTTGAAAAGAATTTTAAGTGACCATATGTAGTTACATCTGTTTCCTGACTACCACTAAATCTAATCAACATTCCATAATTTTCTTCTTGTCCCTGTAACCACATGTTAACCATATCAGTTACTTCAACATCTACATCAGGAGATTGATTTGAAAATGTCTGAGTTGATGAACTAACATTTAATATAGTTACACCAGCATCAGCCCATGGTACTTCTGAACCACCACTTGGATTACTACGATTATCCCAACTACATCCATTTGTATTTTTTGGTCTGTCACCATTCTTACCAGTACCCTCTGTCCAAGATTGTGATATTGGTTGAATAGCTAAAGTATAATCTCCCTGTATCTCTGTGTTACCCTCACCCTCATAAAGTTTTAAATAATATTTTGGACTTGTAATCGTACCATCAGCAACAGACTTTGATAATTCGGTAAATTCTGTTCCACTAAATTGAACCAATACTCTTGTTTGATGGTCGAATGAATTGTTATAAAATTCTTTTTTAACTTCAAGTATTTGGTCTCTTCCAAAGTTTTGGTCTTTGAAAGATGTTCCATCTATTTTACTTGAACCACTTGAAATCCAAGTGTCTTGTGTTGGAAAAATAAAATGATGCATTATCTAACTCTCCCTTGTATGTTTATGTTCGGATTCTTCAATTCAAAAACCGTTGGTGTTGCTGTGTTTGGTGGTAATACAATTGTCCCATCGTCTGAAAGGGCAGTTTGAAAATCATATTTATAACCATATCCAAGAGTTCCACCATCAGCTCTTATAAAGCTACCATCATTTATACCATCACCATCTATATCAGCTCCTTCACCGGAAGTACTAAATGAATAAGTATAAGTTGGTGAAGTTAATGTTTCACCATCATCAGTAAAATAATCTTTTTCCTGTGTGATAGTTACATGACCAATAGAGCGGACACCCTCGACACCCATTAATTCATATTCCAAATTACTTTTGTAAATTGGTTGGTTAAATTGCATTTTTTCAATTTTAAAATATTCTTTTATTCTTTGAATACAATTTAATTTTACTTGTTGCTTGTCAGCATATTTTTCAGCTATTAAGTCAAACATAACACCAAAGTTTACAATATATCCATCATTAATTGTTATAGTATCCGTCATTAATTTAAAATTTTCTAAATACTTTTTCATATTTGTCATTAAAGTTGATGGTATATTATCAGCAGTCAAAGTTGTATTTGTATGTGGATTACCAACTAATTGTTTTGAATTATTATAACCCAATACATAAATATTAATAGATGATAAATCAAAAACATTTAAATCAGTTTGTTCTATATTTGGAATATGTTTATCTCGAATCAAATCCTGTACAGTAATTAAAAACCTATTAAAATTAACTACATCCAGAGAAACAAGACTTTCTTGATTAATTACTTTATCTTGTAGCATTTGAACATAATCAGTCATACCTATTGAAAGATTATTACTTAAACTATCACCAGGTGTTGAAGACAAATTTCCACCGTTTAACAACACTGTCACATCGTTTTTTAATGCATTAACAGTATTATTAAATTCCTCAACAGGTACTGGAATATTATCATCTGAATTTCTTGTAACATAAGCTTTCGCTATGTTTCCAAACTTAGCTGGTATGTTTAATACTCTTGCTTCATAATCCTCTTTTGTTACACATCTATTTTGTGTTGAGAAAAATGCTTTTGCTCTTTCTTTTATTTCAATTGTATCCTCTTCATCTTTTCCACCACGAGCTGGTCTTTTATTTGTTACACTTGTTAAAGTTGCAGAAGTGTTTCCATTTTGTGCAGTAATACTTGGTGTAGTTGATATAATACCAGACGAAACATTAGAAGCTATACCACCACCAACGCGATAGGTAATTGTTAAAGTTGTTTGGTTTGGAGATTCACCTAATGTTGAATATTCATCACCAAGTAATGGATCTATAGCATTGTTTAAATCATTTGTTTGTCCTGGTATAACAATACCAATTTGTTCCATATCAATAAAGCTCTCATCAATTAATTGTCCATCTTTCAATATACCATTACCAAATACTAAAGATGTTGTATTATCTTGATTTGTTTCACGAGTAAATCTTTTTGGTGTTGTAATGTAAGTTAATGAATAAGGAACAGCTGTTGATGTAAGTATACCACCAGTTTCAGTTGAATAAGCTGAATCTCTATTTTCATTATTAGTATAATGAGTTTCAACTGGAACTTTATCTTGAGCTAGAAAATCAACTTCATACCAATTATTATTATTTGAATCTTTACAAGATATAATATCAATAACATCTGTATCAGGTATAGTAAGTGTTTTAAATTTTTCTGGTACTCCAACTTGAAATGAAATTGTTTTTTCAGTTGCACTTATTGCTCTCACAGTTCTTGATAGTGTATATGTTGAGACTAACCCACTGTCATTAGTTGTTCCAATTGTTTCAGTATCATTTGAAGCGGATATTCTAAAATCAATATGTTCTAATGTTGAAAAAATAATATCCGAATTTAAATCCGATGATAATTCAATCCCAGCATCCCATGTTCCAGCGTCTGAATAATCTACCTTTGAAGCATCGCCACTTGAAGCATTTACCTCAGAGGTAAAAGTTAAATCAACATATGATGGAACAATTGGTTTTACTTTATAACCAAACATCTTAGCCATTGTGATTATGTTTCTTCTTTCTTCCGCTAAAGGTAACAACATTTCTTTATATTGTTGGTCGATATAAAATGACAATACATCACCAACATATGCATTCATTTCAATTAACATCATACCGGGTGATGTTTCATTAAAATCACGATATGTATTTGGAAAATAAGATTTCGCATAATCCATTAAAGATTTTTTTAATGCACTAAAATCCTTGTTTAAATAATTTACATTTGATTCTTTAAAATTTTCTTTACCATAGTTTGGCATTATCTATCTCCCTCTGATATATCACTATTAAAATCTAAATTTATAGAAGCTAAAGTGTTTGGGTCTTGTTTAATATTAAAATCTATTTTTACTCTAATTTCATTGGCTCCAATATTTGTTATATTATCTTTACTAAAAACTTTTATATCCCGTACCTCAACAAAAGGTAACCACAATTCTATTTTATCCAATATTGCGTTTTGTATACCAAGTAAATTTTCATTTTTAATATGTTCAAATAAAAGTCTTCTTAAATTTAAACCCAAGTTTGGTTGAAAAAATCTTTCACCTTCATTCGTTTGTAATAAATTTCTTATATTGTTTTTTACAGCTTCAATAGTTGTTGATGTCGTAGCAAAAAATCCACCTTCACCATCATCTCTACGAATTGGTAAATCTATACCAACTTTAACATTAGTATCATTATCTTGAATATAAGGTTTTCTTGATGTATCTTTTATAGCCATTATAATAAGTCCTCAATATCTTCTCTAATTAATTTAACAGTTGTAAATTCTCGTTGACCATTCTCATCTTCAACATCAAAATCATCTTCAGAATCCGGAGGGTTTCCAATATAAACAAAACCAGTAGATTCCAATCCACCCTCTTCTCTCCCTAAATCTAAAGATTCTAATACAGAACCACCTTTCAATAATGGTATTATAGCTTTTTCTATTTCACCTTCTAGATTATCTATCAAAGCACCAAGACCAAGTGGGTCTCCCATTTGTTTTAAAGTTTTCAGTACAGGTTGATACTCACCCAATAAAGTTTCTAATTCAATATTTACAGGTTGGTCTGGAATTTTAAATTTCTCTACAACAACAGGAGCATTCAATTGAGTAATTCTAAATTCAGCTTTTGTTAAAAAATTAGCTATAGCTTCTTTAGTGTATTCAGCTTCTCTTTCAATGAAAGAACCATTGGATGTATCAAGTGGTTTTTTTATTCCCACATCTTTAGCTGCTTTTTCTTTAGCTCTAATTAAATCTCTTTTTAAACCCATTATTATCTTCCAAGTTTGTTTTTAGATTTTTCTATTGACTTTTCTAATACTTGACTATAATCTTTATTTAAGAATTGACTCATTGGGTCACTTGATGGAACTTGTTGTGGTGTCGTGTTCATCGTATCACCATATTGTCTACCAACTAATTCATTCATCCTATCAGAAGTAAACTCACTACCACCTAATGTTTTCCATTCACCATCTTGAGCTGTTTCATTCAATACATCATTCAATACCGAATTAGATGAATAATTTTTTTTCTCAATAATTTTCTTTGGTTGTGGTTTAGATTGAGTTGGCTGTCTCAATTCAGTTATTACTTCTTTGATTGCCATAGCAACTTCTTCTCTAACCATTTGTCTTATTATAGTTTTTATATTTGTCTTTTTCTTTTTCATAACTATCCCTGTTCTATTTTGTGTTTTGTACTTGTAATACTTTCTATTTTATTTGTAATTTTTTGTATATCTGCTTGTATTTGTGGCATAGGTGATTGTGGTCCTAATTGAGTTGTTATTACAATTGATGGTATTAAATTTACCATATCATTTAATACTTCCTTTAAGGCTTCACCTAACACCATAGATTCCATTGTTGCTCTTTTCGGATTACCAATATTGACATTATCAGATAAAACATTTACACTTTTTGGTGCACTTATTGATAAATGTCTCCCACTACCAATATGAATATCTTTTATTGATGATACAAAAATATCATCAAGTTTTGAATTTAAAGTTATTCTATCTGAGTGTAATAACATTTGATTTCCATTATACCCATAAATTGTATCTTGAATATCAGCATCATTATTTAAATTAGACTGAATATCACCAATTGGATAAGTATTACCTTCAACAAAATCTGAGGGTAGTTGAAATGTTGTACCTTCAGAATTTCCAAAATGTTGAGTGAGTGTTCCATTTGAAGTTATGGATAATAAACTACCATCTACAATAGTCTCAACAGAATTTTGTGGATGTCTTTTATTTGAAATAAATACATATGGGTTATTACTACGACTTCCTATTCTAATACTATTCCCATGTCTCCCCTCAAATAAAGTATCACCAATTGCTTCCCGTATCACATTACCATAATCTAAATCCTTTTTTCTTTTTTTAACTAATCGTGGAAATAAAACTTCCTTATTAAAATTTTTAGTTTCACCTTTTTGTCCAGATGAAGTTACTCCAGCAGTCATTTTTGAATTTGCAAATGATACTTCTGGCGTCCGAGACGGATCATCATTCCAAGTTGGATTGTTAGTAAATGAGTTTAATGGTCCTAAATAATAATTTATTTTACCAATAGTACAAAGTAATACTGGATCCCCCTTAGAAGGTATATCTGAATGTAATCTAAATAATGGCCAATACCTTTCTTTCTCACCAAGCATTGATTTTCTTTTAAGTGTTTTTTCAGTAATATGTGGTTTAGCAATAATAGTATTTATACTATTCACACCACTGTATCGTTGACTTTCATCAGAATGTACAACTTCAACTACAACTCCAGGTACAAATTGTAAATACATAGGTACTGGATATTGTTTACCAGCAAATCCTTTTATTGTTTTTCCAGGTACTGTTGTAAATGTTGAACTCATTTAGCTCTCCGTATATCCTTTTTGAATTGTTTTATCTTTTATACTTTCAAGTCGATGACTTTCTTTTTGTAAATCATCTACAGTATCTTGAAGTGTTCCCATTAATTCTTCTTTTTCAGCATCCGATAATAACATTGATTCATCAGATTCACCACTTGATTTACTTATGATTCTTTGTAGTACACCAGCCAATTTAACGAGGTGTTCATCGTTTCTAACTGCCGTATCCATATATTCTTTTATGATAGGAGCAACCATAACGACATCATCAATAGTTGTAATGAATCCGTGTATTTCTGATATTAACAAATCTATTTGAGTTTTACGCTTTGTAGTATTCTCATAAATATCTTTTGTTAAGTCTTGAAAGGTTTTTCCTTCAAATATTTCTTTATTGTCTGACATAACATCTCCTCATTAGATGTAGTTATTCATATATAAATATAAAATTTGTAAGAAATTGATTGAAATAAAAAACCCTCATTTAAGAGGGTTTAGTATTTAAAAGAATGAACCTGAAAAATTGTGTATAATTGTACCCTGTTTATAATAGGTATTTAGTAACTTTTTATAATGTTTCTTTAAAACATTAACAACTGATGTAATATGAGCTGTTTCCACATCAGTCATTTCTCTTATTAGAATATAAAGAGCTTTTTTATTAAAGTTTTCTATATCTTCTCGTTGTTTCATTAAGTCAATTATAGCATAACCTATTCGTAAATCCCTATCTTTTTTAAAAATAGTATTCATATTCGAATCAAAATATTCTATAATTTCATTTGTTAATGTTATAAAATCGGATTCACCTTGAGTATCAGAACTTTTTTTATAATCCAATACTTCCATTTTATCGTGTGTTTTTAATTTTTTATAATTGTTATTATTATGAAGAATCAGATAGTTCTTAGCCACAACTGAAAAATAACTAAATGCCTTTGAACCTTTTGTATGGTCATATTTATGCATATTCATTACCATAAAGGCAACCACCTCATGTTTTACATCATTAAATGGATCATTAAAATAAGTAAATTTAAAAGTATTAATTATGTTCTCAGCTAATTTATCAAAAGCAGCATGTATTCGTGTATGATAAATTTTATTTCTTGTAATATTATTACCAGATGAGTTATATTCAACAACCGCATCTTGAACCTCTTGACCAAAATATACTTTTCTTTTTTTCTTTTTTACTATTTTTTTTATCTCTTTTTTTACATCATTAATTTTCTTTTTTGGCATCTTGTGTCTCCTCTTCAAAAATCCCATCAAGGGCTAATTGAATTTGTTTTAATTGTTCAAAGAAAAAACCAGTCTCATCGTCTGATTCGTAATGTCCTTTAGCATCTACAAGTTTCATTTTATCT
>MDSV01191560.1_pt1 | contig 14849 bp, 18 predicted proteins | sample 810851 | NCBI WGS metagenome assembly MDSV01 (sample SAMN05326640, study PRJNA326480) | marine metagenome | isolation source: seawater | place: Atlantic Ocean: North East | collected 2012 | reverse complement strand
GAAGAGGTGAAGAGGTGAAGAGGTGAAGAGGTGAAGAGGTGAAGAGGTGAAGAGGTGAAGAGGTGAAGAGGTGAAGAGGTGCAAGATCATGGTGACGGAAGTGGCTATTTGAACCGATGTTAATGTGTCATTATTCTCGATCACTAACTGGTAACTATCGACTAGGTGAAAAAATCGATAGATTCCCTCCGTATTCCTCGTGGCGTGATCGAATTTGTAGCGGATCCGTCAACTGATTTTTATAACGATCAGATTTCTACAGATAAAAAATTTTCGTAATTTGCGGAGCCGGCGGGATGGTGGCCCTAACCGGTAAAGCTTTGGTCGATATGGGATATGACAAGGCCAGTAATTTGGGTGGTGTTTCCGCATGGGAAGATGCTGGTGGTCCCACGGAAAGATGAGTACTTAGACTGCGTGGAATAGAAAGACCGCTTCTGTAGCGGTCTTCATACACCCTGTTTTTTCTAATCATTCCTCAGCCGATGTTATAAACATTTGTCCCCATGAACATATAAACTCCAACACCAAGCCCCGATCCCGCCTAGCTCCAACATTTCAAGTGATTGGATTTATTCATAAACCTTGAAGTGGACCCTCCTGTTAATCGCAAAAATGGCTAAAAGACACCTGAAAGAAACCCAATCGTCGTTTAGTTATAGAACCAGATTCCCCAATCATCTCGAGACGTACAACCATCACGCTGTATTGATTTCAACTCGGAACATTGGTGATCGACAGATCTGTCATTGGTGTCATGACGGCGGTTTCCATGTTAACCCCGGCTTCGATGCGTTCTCTTGTCAATTCCGCATCGTTTTTAAATTCCTCTAACGCCTGTGGGGAATCGAATTGCATGATTACCGTTAGTTGCGAGTCATCCCCGACAGCTGTGCCCGCGTACACTATGCGAAAACCGATTTTCCTCATTTTCGTCTCGTTTGCGCTGACCATGTTTTTCCAAGTTTCGAACCCCTTGGACAGGGTGATTGTACCTTTAACGAACATAGAACTCCCCTTTAACTGTATTTGTTTGATCGCGTTGATATACAGATCAAAATCGACCGTGAAAAAACTCCGAACATCGCATGCGTTCGGTCTCTCGCTACATTCTATTTTGATTACTTTGTCGGTTGGTCGACTATGATCCAGCTCCTGCTTCTAATTGCTTTATTAGGGCTCGGGCTGCGTTGTCGTCGAGCATGGGCTTCAAAATTGGGAAGTGACACATTGTTGCCCAGCCCAGGGTCCATGCGGTCATCGCTTCTTGATCGTCGGTTTCTAGAATGGTGATGCCTGTACCGTTGGGTACATCGTGATACCGTGCCAGTAGTTTTACATTCGGCGGCACCTCGGCAGCGATCTGTTCGGCGGACATATTTGCGAAGAACGATTGAGCCTGTTCTTTTTTTTCTGGGAAGCACTCATAGGTAGCGAAAAATATCATTCAAGTATCCTCATTTGATTTTCCTTCGGATGATTTACTCGGGCCTCAATGGTCATCGCCCTCTAAATCCTTATTATAGAAGTTGCTACAAGCCGTAGGCATCGAAAGTCTTATTATTAAACTGGTTTAATCATGAGACCGAACGTAGACGCTTGATCTGGGTCATGAATTCATCAATAAGGGCATTGCCTGAAAAAAGGTAAGCCTTCGTTTGGCCCAACGTCTAGCTCGTACCGAAAATCTAGCGGTCCTGGCTTTATCTGACCCAGATCTAATATTCAATTTTCTAGAGACGACGCTTTACCTCTTGAATGTGTGAGGGCGAGATCTCACAGCAGCCTCCAACGATGGTCGCACCTACTGATATCCATTGGTCTACGTAATCGGCGTATTTTGTTGGTGATAGATCTTCACGAGCCTCTAGCTTAAACACGGACTCACCACGGGCAAGTGGCTCCACACTCACAAACCCATTTCCGTATGCACCAAATGGCATATCAAAGTCCGACAACTCCGCTATGTGATCGCTTATGATTTCAGGCTCGCTACAGTTTATAAGGATCCCATTGAGGTCCCTATGGTCAAAGCAACCCTTAACCTCTCTGAGTGTTTGTCCCGACTTAAGCTTACCGTTTTTTTCTAGACGGTAGGCCAGGAAAACCGGTTTGCCGCTTTCTAGGCCAGCCGTGACCGCGGCCTCTGCTTCGAGCGGGTTGGTCATTGTCTCTATGATCCACAGATCGACCGTGGGATGTAGTTGGACTATCTGCGCATATTCGTCCGACATACTGTTTTTGGTGCGGGAGGGCATCCCTAGATAGCTACCGTGCAGAGGTGGGAGGCAACCAGCCACTTTGATGGGAAGTTTGCTGTTCTGGATGGCTTCCCGGACAGCTTGATCGGCCATCGAGTGTATCAGCTCGAAGTCATCTTCACGATTCGAATTTCGGAGCCTTGTAGGCGTAGCTACATAGGTATTCAGGGTACATATTTCAGCGCCTGCTAAGATAAACTCGAGGTGCACCTCTGTAACAATCTCTGGCTCCTTGAGCATCGCCTCCACGGACCAGAGGAGTGCTTCCGTGAGCTTTGATCGACGGTATATTTCCTGTCCTAGCCCTCCGTCGAGAAGCGTTATTTGCATCAGGGTTACCTCAAATTGAAGAAATATTTTGGTTAGCTTGATGTTACAAAATGTTTATCGGGTTCATAAGTTTTCAACAGTCTACCTCGTGGAGATGGTCATCCACTTTTGATCAATCGTGTCTACAGACGCTGGGAAAGCAAGGGCCCCGAGCGGTGCAGAGAGTACTATTTTTTTCATTACTCCGTCCTTTGTTTTGCGGATTGTTTTCATACGCTAACCTACTCTATATAACGCGCAATATAATCCACATGGAAGCACTAAGAGCGAATTTACCGCGATCGAGGTTTTTTCGAAGGTTTTCAAAAATGGGATCACTCCGACTTGGAGAGTGTGACACACGGCGGTCTGCGGTTTTGGCGCCCGGAGGTATCGGATTGCTCTATATGATTTCTTTATTACCTTTGGACTAAAAAGGTACGTCTCCGATGCCTAAAATTCCGTCGGTCGGGAGGAGTGGCATATTGAGATATGTGTTTTTGCTTATGGAGATGCTGTGTTTATTGGGGGTTCTTTCATTTAGAACGACGCGCAAACCCTTTTGGATTGACACCATGAATGGATCAAGTATGTTAGCGCCATGTTCAGCAGCAATTTAAAGGAGGTGATCCAATGTCTAGTGAATTGAGTCTAATTTTGAGTGATGTTGGTTGCCGTAGTGAGGTTCGGGGTAACTCCTGAGGGCACGCGCCAACCCACTGAAATGTGATCGCTCGAGATTACCATTTCGCGAAGGGAGCTGTTGAGCTCCCTTTTTAATGGGCGAGTCTTTATTTTTAGTCTTGTTGACGTGCTTAAAATCTAAACTCGAAGGTCTTAGTGTCGCAGGTGCCTAAAAACCGGGCCTCTTCAATTGAAAATGTCAGGATCGTGTTTAGCCCGAGAGATGAACTATCCGATACGGCTGCGTTCTGCGACTAATGAATACGCGATCGACGAGAAAGCGGAGTTGACTTGTCTCAGCGCTCTCAATGTTTCGATGTGGATGTTACTGGATCGAAGGCTCGCAGAATCCCCATCTCGAAGCCTATCTAAATGGTTACGGTGACTTTCCAGTACGATCGTTCCAACGGCCCCCTTTTCCCGAACCAGTTGCCGTGCGCTCTGAACATGAGGCCAAGTGCAAATTCCGGGATATCGGCGGAATTGTTGAAATATTTAACAGGTTGAGTTCTGCTAAAGCCGCTGATCTCTTGTTAGTTGAATATTCACGACCGAGTTCTCGATGAAAAGAAAGGAAAGAAAGGAAAGAAAGGAAAGAAAGGAAAGAAAGGAAAGAAAGGAAAGAAAGGTGTAAAGAACGGGGACCTCTCGTGTTCCAACTATAGATTTATTGACATAAAGATATGTTTATGTTTTTATGTTTGCAGGTATTTGAACTTCAGCTTGTGCGCCTTGGCATAACGCCTAAAGCACTAAAGAGAGGTGGAAACATGTCTTATATTCACGACTTAACCACAACCGCTTTGAATCTAATCGACGCTAGGAGGAATCTCGAGGCCGATGGCTTCGCCTCCGCAAATCATTCAAAATACGCAACCTTTGATAATCTGCTTGCAATCGTGAGCCGTTGTAGTTCCATTCCTCGCTGCGATACCTCTGTTTTGGAGAGCGTGTGGAACGATCGCGATCGGGTAGCCGTCCGTGGTCAGGTGTCAGAGGAAATCTGGTACCTCTTGTCTGCCGCGAATGAGGGGCAGATTGATAATGGAAACCCTGCTTTGCTGGTGGACAGGGCGATTAGCCTTTGTATTGCTGACCAGCCCGGTTCCGCGTGAAGCCCTAGATCGCGCTTGACGAGACTTTCCTAAACTCAGGAGGCCGTATTCCCTCGCATGGAGATCGGATCACCTGTAAATAAAATAAATAGCCTCCATTAATAGAAGCGGATTGGTTGCAAAGGTCAGGCGGGTACCCTCGGGATGTCTTCAATAATAGAAGTCCGAAACATTACTAAGAAATACGCGGACGAAAAAGTAGCTCTCGCTGATCTTTCGGTAGACATTTCTTCGGGTGAAATCATTGCTCTGCTTGGCCCTAACGGTGCAGGCAAGACGACCCTCATCTCGATAATTTGTGGGCTCACCACGCTTACTGCCGGGAATGTCTTCGTTGACGGGCTGGATATCGAGGCAGACTATCGCGAGGCCCGCTCGTTAATTGGTTTGGTTCCCCAAGAGCTCGTTCTCGAGCCCTTTGAGACAGTTATGGGCACGGTGACTTTATCGAGGGGCCTCTTTGGTAGGTCCCCGAATCCGGAACTGATCAAAAGCATCCTTGAGAATTTATCGTTGTGGGATAAGCGAGCCTCACCAATAAGAGAGTTATCCGGTGGGATGAAGCGTCGTGTCTTAATAGCGAAAGCGCTCAGTCATGAGCCAAAAATTTTGTTCTTAGACGAGCCAACAGCTGGGGTCGATGTCGATCTGCGGCGTGACATGTGGCGGCTTATAAAAAATTTAAAAGCGAGCGGTGTGACGGTCGTGCTAACGACCCACTACATCGAGGAAGCAGAAGAGATAGCGGACCGGATAGCGGTGATCGACAAAGGAAGGATCTTGTTGGTTGAGGACAAGACTGTGTTGATGGAGCGTTTGGGTAAGAAGCAACTCTCTATTGACCTAGACAAACCATTGTCAGGATTACCGACGACACTGATGGATCTAGGAATAACATTAGAAAACGACGGCAAGAAACTGATTTATAACTATAATGTTGATCTTTCTGATTCAAAAATATCAGAAATTTTGTTGGCTATACGTTCGGAACAGGTCCAGATTAATGATGTCCACACAGAGCAGAGCTCGCTTGAAGATATATTTATCGAGCTGGTCACGGAGGGTCAAGCTTGAACTTATACGCAATCAAAGCGATCTACGTGTTTGAGATGGCCCGTACATTCCGGACGCCCCTTCAGTCCTTCGCGTCGCCAGTTATATCAACGATTCTGTATTTTGTTGTGTTTGGGTCTGCTATCGGTAACCGGATGCTTCCGATTGGTGACGTCTCTTATGGTGCGTTTATCGTACCCGGTCTGATTATGTTGACGGTCATGACTCAATCAGTCGCAAACGCTTCGTTCGGAATTTATTTCCCCAAATTTCTGGGCACGATCTACGAGCACCTATCCGCACCGATTTCGCCATTTGAGATGGTCGCAGGATACGTCGGTGCTGCCGCGACAAAGTCAGTCGTGGTGGGTTTTATCATCCTTGCGGTGTCGTTCTTGTTTGTATCTCTAAGGATAGAACATGTCGTTTTAGCGTTCATATTTCTGATTATGACGGCGTTCTGCTTTTCTCTTCTCGGGTTTATCTTGGGTTTGTGGGCCAAAAATTTCGAGCAGCTCAATTTTGTGCCGACCCTCATCATTACCCCGCTAGTTTTTCTTGGCGGAAGTTTCTATTCCATCGATATGCTCCCGTCGGCCTGGCAGGTTGTCAGCATGTTCAACCCCGCGATGTATCTCATCTCAGGATTCAGGTGGGCATTTTTTGGTGTCTCAGAGGTCCCGATCCAGGTCTCGTTTTTGGCGGTGTTTTTATTTGCGGGCCTGTTCTTAGGCGTCATCGGTTACATATTTAAGACAGGGTACCGACTCAGAAATTAGTCGCACGGCCACGTATTTGATGTTGCTTAGATCAATAAATAAGTATCATCTTGGGCATGAAGATGATTTTTGTGCTGGTGTATTTCATACCCGGGACTTTTGATCCCATTGATACTGGTATGAAGTTTGAGACCCTCGACGAGTGCAACCAGGCGGCCTTTGACATGTCTTCGGATTTTGATATGCGTTACAGCCTCCAGTGCATACCCCAGGACTCTGGCGAGCGACTTCCAAAGATATCCTGAGCGGCGCAACTATCCGTAAAAGTTCTGGTGTTACTTGTAGAGAGAGTTCGACTTTTGGCTATAACCCCTCGATTCATAGAACCTAGGTTGCTATATTATCTTTGGATATAACCTTAGATCAATATAGGGATACGTTGATGGGTAAAATCTATGAGCCGTCTCTTCCGAAGCTGATGGAAGCGATCGCTACCGAGGCGAGAGGAATGAAGGGCCTCGATCGTCGCAACTTCCTCAAGGGTGGTATTGCGGCAGTAGCGGGCCTTGCTAGCGTACAAATTATTCCAAAAGCGAGCGCATCTCCGAACCTCCCCCCGAACCTTCCGAAATGGCAGAGCCATCTCGGGCCCGGGGTTGTTTCCAAGCCTTATGGTGAGCCGGCTGAGTTCGAGGATCTTCAGCGCCGGACTGTCCCCTGGTTGACCGTGGACGCTGCCTCATCGATCTCTATGACACCGTTGCAGGATCTTGAAGGCATTATTACGCCAAGTGGAGTCGTGTTTGAGCGGTACCATGGCGGTATTCCAAACGTCAATCCAGAGCAGCATCGCCTAATCATCCATGGCCTCGTTGAGCGTCCGTTGGTTCTGACCATGGATGATTTGAGGCGATTTCCCTCTGTCTCTGAGATTCGGTTTATTGAGTGTCCAGCGAATGGTGGAATGGAGTGGCGTGGGGCACAAATGGAGGCACTACAGTTCACCCACGGCATGCTGGCGTGCTGTGAGTGGACAGGCGTTAAACTGTCTACTCTCCTTGCTGAGGTCGGTGTAAAGCCCGACGGAAAATGGATCCTAGCGGAGGGAGCAGACGCAGCGGGTATGTCACGCTCGATTCCGCTTGAGAAGGCGCTCGATGATACGATTATTGTCTGGGGTCAGAACGGTGAGGCGCTTCGTCCTGAGCAGGGCTACCCCCTACGTATGCTCAACCCGGGCTGGGAGGGGAACACCTCTGTGAAGTGGCTGCGTCGGCTGGAGATAGGTGATCAACCCTGGCATCACCGCGAAGAGACATCGAAATATACCGATCTAATGCCTGACGGACGAGCGCGCCGATTCACGTGGGTGCAGGAGGCAAACTCTGTGATCACATCGCCGTGTCCAGAGAAACCCCTCAAGCAATCTGGATTCGTTGAAATCCGAGGCTTTGCTTGGTCGGGTCGCGGAAAGATTAAGGCTGTCGATATCTCTTTCGATGGCGGTGTGAACTGGGAGCGCACAGAGCTCAAAGGACTCGTCTTACCCAAAGCGCTAACCCAGTTCAGTTATAGGACCACTTGGAACGGCCAGCCATGGCTGCTGCAGTCTCGTGCGATTGATGAAACAGGTTACGTGCAGCCAACATTGAAACAGTTGCGTGATGAGCGTGGTGGTTGGTCGATATACCACAAGAACTCAATACATACGTGGAACGTTATGGAAAACGGGGACGTGTTCAATGTTCAGATTTCTTAAGCTAATCCCGCTTGTTCTTGTAATGACATTCTCCGTGATCGTCTCTGCGGGTCCGCTTGGAATTGGTTCTGTGGCGACCCCTGAAATGATCGCCGGGTGGGATATTGATGTTAGGCCAGATGGGACCGGTCTGCCTGATGGCGTGGGTTCAGTGGCGGAGGGCGAGGGTCTGTATGAGGCTAAGTGTGCAAGTTGCCACGGTCTCTTTGGCGAAGGCGAAGGTCGGTGGCCCGTCCTCGCGGGTGGTGAGGGAACGCTTGACACCCTGCATCCGGAGAAAACCGTAGGATCATACTGGCCATATGCGTCGACGTTGTGGGATTACATTCATCGGGCGATGCCTTACACCGCTCCGCAGTCGCTGACTGACGACGAGACCTATTCAATTTCCGCGTATGTTTTATATCTTAACGACATCGTCGACGATGAATTCGTTGCGAATAGGGAGACCTTCGCTCGGGTGAAGATGCCAAATGAAGGAAATTTTTATGTAGACAATCGCCCCGATTCAAAGAACGAGCGTTGCTTCGAAAATTGTGCAGATCCGAAGGCTTTTGAAATCGTCACAACGATTAATGGATTGACACCGACGGGTCACTTTAAGGAGGACTCTGGAGTTGCGGCGAATCACTATGACGGGAATCCCTCCGCAGCAAGTGAGTCAGGAATAAGCAAAGTAAAAAATGATACTAAAATCGTACTGTCAGATGAGGCAAACTTAGGTAAGGGCGTGTACGATATGGCTTGTCAGGCTTGTCATAATCCTGGGATCGCAGGTGCTCCCAAGACAGGTGACAAGGCTGCTTGGGTAAGTCGCATAGATCAGGGAATGGATGTCCTGAATGGTCACGCGATTAATGGCTATCAGGGCGCAGACGGAGTGATGCCCGCGAAAGGTGGCAATATGTCGTTATCGAACGACGACGTAATTAACGCAGTTGCGTTTATGGTTGAATTGAGTCGCTAGGCTCTGTTCTAACTCGTTCTACGGAGAGGAAACTATAATGAAGAAGGAGCTCCTGTCGGCCATGCTTATATCCGCGCTCGTGTCGCCGCTGGCGATCGCTGACGCTGTAAAGCAGGGCAAGGAAATTGCGTGGAGTCGCAAAAAAGGTAATTGTCTGACCTGCCACATGATGGATGGCGGACAACAAACAGGAAACTCAGGCCCGCCGCTCATGGCGATGAAGGCTCGTTACCCAGATAGAGCAATGTTACGTGAGCAAATTTGGGATCCCACTAAGCGAAACCCGCTGACAAATATGCCCCCATTCGGTCGTAATAAAATTTTGACCGAGGCAGAGATTGATGCGGTCGTTGATTATCTGTATTCACTTTAAATTCATATAGGAGAGATGCGATGAATCGTCGTAGCATTTTAAAGGCAGCGGGTACATTCATGGCCGCTGCAGCAGCTGTTGTTGCGTTCCCGCGCATGGTTTTCGCCGGATACAATGCGAAAGCCTTCAAGAACCCAAAAATGGATGACTCGATGAACGAGTTGTTCGGGTCCAGCACGACCGCCCCCAGCGGTGAAATAAAACTAAAGGCTCCAGATATTGCAGAGAATGGGGCGGTCGTACCGATCGAGATATCGACCTCACTGAAGGCAGATCGTATTGCATTCATGGTCAAAGAGAACCCAAACCCGCTAGCAATCGTCGCAGACATCCCAGCAGGGACCCAGTCAACTGTTAAGACGCGTGTTCGAATGGGTAAGACAACCCAGGTGATGGCTGTGGTGAGTGCAGAAGGGAAGCTCTACACGGCTTCTAAAGAGGTGAAGGTTACGATCGGCGGTTGCGGCGGTTAATAGGAGGATTTAGATATGTCATCAATTCGGATCAAAGCAAAAGAGCGGAACGGAAGCGTCGATGTGAAGACGCTGATGAAGCACAAAATGGAAACAGGCTTACGCAAGGGTAAGGACGGTAAAAAAATACCAGAGCACTGGATAACCGATGTTACCGCAGAGTCGGGTGGGAAGGTTGTTTTTGCGGCGGCGTTCAATACCTCGATTTCCAAGGACCCATATCTTGCCTTCAAATTCGCTGGCAAGAAAGGGGATATGGTGAAGATTTCTTGGAAGGACAGCCAGGGTAAGACGGACTCGGCTGAGACAAAGGTTAAGTAGCTGAAAGGAGACAGTAAAATGAAAACAATAATCAGTTCGGTTCTGGCCGGTGCATTCGGCCTGAGTTTAGCTTTTGGCGTATCGGCTGGGCCTTTCGAAGACCAAGTGGCTTTTCAAAAGTTCTACGAGAACAGGTTTCCTGATACCCCTACCGAGGACTTTGCGAATGGAGTCTATTCGATTCTTCCAACTGCTCGGGAGCAGTGGGAAGCTATCGAAGAGTTTCCACCCTACGAACTCGCAATTGAAGCTGGTGAAGAGTTTTATAATAGGACGTTCGCGAATGGTAAGTCTCTAGCTGACTGCTTTGGGACGGATGGTGCAGTGCGTAATCAGTATCCTAAGTGGGACAGTGATCGGGGAATGGTCGTGACGATGGAGCTCGCAGTTAACGAGTGCTTGACTGCGAACGGTGAGAAGCCATTGAAGTACAAAAAAGGCAAGATCACTGAAGTAACGGCGTATATGTCTTTTAGTTCCCGAGGCCAAGAAGTGGAGGTAAAAATCCCATCAGGCGACCCGCGGGCGCTCGCTGCTTATGAGAACGGCAAGGAGCACTTTTATACGAAGCGTGGGCAGTTGAATTTCGCTTGCGCTGATTGCCATATGTTGACAGCGGGTAATTTATATCGTGCTGATACTACGTCACCTGGATTTGGTCATGGAACTCATTGGCCGGTCTACCGTTCGAAGTGGCAATCGATGGGAACATTGCATCGGCGCTTTGCGGGATGTCACAAGAATATCCGTGCAAATCCCTACAAAGCCCAGGGTGAGGAGTATAGGAATCTAGAATATTTTGTAACCTATATGTCAAACGGCCTTGAATTTAACGGTCCAGGAGCACGTAAATAAGGAATTGTTATGAGAAACGGATTGAAAGCAATTGCCTTAGGGCTGGCTCTAGTTGCCCCAATTTCTTTTGCTGGTAGTGGTACGACAGCGGAGCACATTGAGGCGGCGACCGCTGCTTACAAGAAACTGGCAAAGGAAAGCAGTTATCAGTGGACGGTTACCGTCAAGGCTATTAAAGCAGCGAAGAAGGCTCTTAAAGCTGGTGATGACAAGGCCGCCCGTAAGCTTGCTCATGATGCGATGGATCTGGTGGAGGCGACCCGTCTCCAAGCGAAGATCGAGTCGGAAACCTGGCAGATGAGGGTTCCTAAGTAGTTAGCTATTGGCAATGAAAAACGCGACCTTCTGGTCGCGTTTTTTTATTATCGGGGTTCAATAGTTCAATGAGGTATCACAGACTCCACGGGTGACTAAATACTTAGCCCGTTCGGGGAGACGCTGATTATTGCGATACCTGTCGAGCCCACACCTGCCATTAGCCTGTCTCGCCAGGATAGTCTGCGATACCAGGATTCTCATTCATTCCGACGACTTTCGGGTTGTTCACTTTGCTTAATCGTAGGACGTTATCGGTTCCCTTATTCTCAAGGATGTAGTCCCGGATCACGTCCCAAATCAGTCGTCCTTCGGGAGTCCGGTTCACGGTAGCCCAGCCAGTCACTTTGTACACTTTTTTAGGGTCGATGGCCTCCCCGTTATCGAGTCGAGCGTCGGAAATTCGTTCGCCTAAACCCTTTTTGGGCGCAATGGTATAGTCCATGCCTCCGATCCGGACCATGTCTCCCCCGGATTGGAGATAAGGATCTGGATCAAAAAGGTTGTCTGCTACGGCCTCCAAAGTTTGAAGTAGTTGCTCACCCGTCATCTCGGACACATAGGTCTCGGAATAGGTCGTGGCGACTTGGCTCATAACGTCATCCATGGTGATCCAGTCGCCCTCAAGCGTGGTTGTACCCCAGCGAACGCCCGCCGACATCGCGACGTCAGCATCATACTCCCAGCGAAGCGCGTTACAGATCACCTGATCCCAGGTACCCATAAAATTCCCACGGCGGTAGAGCAGACGGTCGGCTTTGCCGAGTTTCTCGGTGAGAATCTCATCATAAGTCTTGCCGACCCAGCTCGGGGTGAAGTATGCGTCCTTACGGCGGCTCTGGATGACCGTGTCATTGTATTTGGTCTGACGCATTTGTGAGATGTATGACTGCATCTCCTTGTCTGCCTCGAGCCAGCCACTGATCACCGGAAACATCTGATATGAAAGCCCTTCAAGCTGACCATCACCAAACTTAAAGTCCATGCAGCCAACAAACTTTCCATTGGACCCAGCGTTGGTGACCCAGCAATCGTGTCCACCGGGGTTCTTGACTTTCACGGGGAGCGGGCAGCCATCGTGCGTGTGTCCACCAAACACAGCATTGAGCCCAGGAACCCTCTCGGCCATCTTTACGTCTACGTCCATTCCATTGTGTGACACTAATACAACCGCGTCGGGCGACTCGTCCCCACGAATTTGCTCAACCAGTTCAGCCATATCGTCCTCCCGAATACCAAACGACCAGTCGGGGAAGAACTCTCTCGGGTTAGCGTTTGCTGTGCGAGGAAACGCCTGCCCTATGACAGCGATCCGGGCACCGTTGATTTCTTTTATGACATAAGGCTGGAAAGCGTGTCCGGTATCTTCGTCGTATAGCCCACGTCCATCGAATCGCTCGACCAGTGCTGGATAATCATCACCGAATAAGGAGTCCTCCAATACGCGTACGTTCTGGCCAATAAAGTCGCCCTTGAACAGGGCGACATTGGATAGCACCTCATCTTCGCGGTAGGTGAATTCCCAGTGCCCGACCATAACGTCAATGCCGAGAATATTTGAGGCTTCAACCATATCAACACCCCGGGTCCATAGTGATGTTGCGGAGCCCTGCCAAAGGTCGCCGCCATCCACGGTCAGCGTATTCGCCCGTCCTCCCGCCTGTTCACGTAAGTGGTCCAGAAGGGTTTTAAGATGCGCAAAACCACCGGTACGACCCAGTTGCTCTGCATGTTCTGAGAAGTTTAGATACGTGTATGCGTATTCTTCTGGAGTGCCTGACTCGAACCTGTTCGCGTCGAGAAATTTTTTACCAACGATGTGTGGGAATCGACCATAGGCATCGCCTACTCCTAGGTTGACATTGGGCTCTCGGAAGTAGACCGGGAGTAGTTGGCCGTGTACATCCGTTACATGGAGTATACGTGCGTCACCATCCATCGGTTTGTCATAAAATCTAGGGGGGGCGGACTTGTTTGCGAGGCCGTGTGAGCTTGAGATAACTGGAATTGATCCAGCGGCGGCCGCGGCTGCCATGAGTTTCATAAATTGACGGCGGTTGAGAGTGTTCATGCTGGTCCCTGCAGTCGTTATAACGAATTACTTGAAGGGTCGGGTCGCTGTGCTAGCATCCGGCCAAGTTTCCTTTCACGCCCGAGTGTACGTCGTTTGCAAAAGAGCCTTCAAAAACTCTTATTATTCTTTACGGTTATAACTTTATGTCTACCAGCTAACGCAGACATTGTGAAGCCTGCATTAGTTGAAGTGAGCGTGTTTTCTGATGGGTCAACGATTGTACAGGTCCGGACCAGTGTTGAGGCTTTGTTAACCGGGATTAATGGACGGTACCGGGACACACAAGAGGCACCGAACTCTGAAGAGTACGATAGGTACAGGGTGCTTGGACCGGACGAACTGAAGACAGTATTCGAGGAGTTTCATTCAGAGCTACTGGACGGGATTTCTTTGACGGTCGACGGCACGAAAATACCGCTTTCGGTGGGTATGATAGATGTACCACCACGAGGTTATACCAAAGTACCGCGGACCAGTGTGATTGAACTGGTGGGAGAAATCCCGGACCGGGCCACTTCCTTACGGTGGTACTACCCACTGCGTTTTGGAGATCAAGCCGTCCGAGTCCGGCAGGTAAACGAATCCAGCGGTGAGTACCACTGGTCCGCATACCAGTGGATCAAAAAAGACGAACCGTCGAGATCATTTTCTCTGACTGAGGTCTACACAAAACCAACATTTTGGTCGGTCGCCTATACCTACATAGAGGTTGGCTTTTTACACATCGTGCCTAAAGGGCTGGACCATATTCTGTTTGTTCTCGGAATATTTTTGATCTCGATGCGACTGAGGTACCTGATCCTGCAAGTCACAATGTTCACGGTAGCGCATTCGATAACCCTTGCTCTGGGTGCCTATGGTCTCATTTCATTACCTCCGAGGTTAGTTGAGCCGATGATCGCTCTCTCGATTGTCTATGTGGCCTTCCAAAACTTGATGACTGATCAACTAAGTCGTCACCGGCTTCCGGTTATATTCGGGTTTGGGTTACTCCATGGGCTCGGGTTTGCGTCGATTTTGACCGAGTTTGGGCTACCGGAAGACCTTTACTTGGCGGCACTGTTATGGTTCAACGTCGGCGTCGAGTTTGGGCAACTGGCGCTCTTGGTTTGCGCCTATCTAGCGTTTACGGTTTGGTTCAATGATCCATCGAGATATCGCCGTGTTATCAGTGTTCCGGGATCTCTGTTGATTGGTGCGGTGGGGGCGTTCTGGGTCCTAGAGCGTGTCGTTTACTTTTACGTCAGTTAGTGGGCGGCAGGTTTCTGATCGTCTGCTCGATTTCGTGCGCATAGAAGTCAACAATATCGGGCACACCATACTTAGGTGGCGCCAACGGGTCACCCCTGGGGCTCAAGAAGAGTAAGGTGGGTGTTCCAAACGCTTCATAACGGCTGGCGAACTCCACGGTCGTCGTTTTCGTGCCATCAAAGTCGATCATTGGTGTAGCGATACCGATATCGACCGTAGTGAACCGGATCTTTCCCTTAAACTCCCCTGAGGCACGCAACGGTTGCAGGATTTCTTCTTCAAGTCTGACGCAAAATGAGCAGTCCGGCTGTGTCACCATG
>MDSV01142720.1_pt1 | contig 14850 bp, 7 predicted proteins | sample 810851 | NCBI WGS metagenome assembly MDSV01 (sample SAMN05326640, study PRJNA326480) | marine metagenome | isolation source: seawater | place: Atlantic Ocean: North East | collected 2012 | reverse complement strand
ACCAGCCAAGATTTGGTGATCCACAAAGCGTTACTGTTAGCGGCCTGATATTTGCTAATTATGATGGCAATATTTTCCTTGAAGCTTCAGGCTTTGATCCGTCACAAAAAGGATTCATTGTTCACAGACCATACGTAGAGTCTGTTATTGGAAAGCTACAAGCTGGGACTGGAGTTGACAGTACGTTCAATTTGATGACATTTGGAAAACCAAACTCGCTAGACAACGCTTGGCCTTGGATTTCAGGCAATAAAACCAATGAATTTAGCACTGCTTTTGCTATTGATATGGACTCTCTAAGCTATAGACCATCTGGTACAAGCCTGTATATTCTTGGTCCAGATCAAGCAAATGTGTATAATAGTATAGATATGAACGTAGCTGGAGTATCAGGAATACCCAGTGGAACCATGCCATTGTTTACTTTTGCCCCAAGTGGCTCTGCCAGCGGGTTCTTAAACCTAAATATGACGAGCAATGAACTATCAGGTAATTTAAACTTAAATGTTAGAGGTAGATAAATGCCAATTCGAGTAAGATGGAAAAATGATCCAGCACACGAGTGCACTATTAGGCCCACGCCTTTAGTGTCTATCGCTACGGAATTCAATACCACAGCGGCTGGCGACATGCTGGGTGCTACGTACACCATCACACTAACAGGCAAGCTTTTAGCCGATGAAGGTACTCCGTACGCCTTGAGGAACATTGATGGAGATGTCTATGCGGCACATATAGGTGGTGGAAGATATCCTAACCTTTGTGGTCCATACAATACATTTGATAATAATATTAGTCATTTCGGCAACAATCGTCCTCCCAAACAAAAAATTGACCACAAGCAGTCTCTTAACGCTATATTAATGAAACAGAGATCCTTAAGGGGCTTGTTTGCGGAACACGGTCAGAGGATTGAAATAACAGACGTAGAGTTTGATCTAGCTACCGTTGTTTTCTTCCCCAGAATAAGGAATATTAGTTTTAGTGAGGGTGACTATGTAAACAGCTGTGATTATTCAATTACTCTAGAAGCTGATACCATGTGGACTTACGGACTGGTTGACGGCGACGGAAACAGAGATCAGTCTGACCCCATGTCTAATGCTAAATATGGACTGATAGAAGCCAACTTCTTGAGAGAGGACGATAACGGCTATATAAAAGATTTCTCTGAGTCTTGGTCTATAGAGGTCGATGAAGGACAAGGCGAAGTTGTGAGCTTTGACAACACATTTATACCTAGAGCCTACAGAATAACCCACAACATTAGTGCCAACGGTAAAGATCACTACATGCCGCACGCAAATGGTCAGGTCGAAAGACTGAAAGCTTGGGAGCAGGCAAAAAGATTTGTAGTAAACCGCCTGTCATTTGACCCAGCGTACAACAATGAAAAGTTTCTGCTGGACGGTACTTACGACATGACTTCGCATGGATATCCAAATAAAGATCCTTTCAACCAAATGAATCTTCTTGGTATGCCGCCAAATATTTATGGCCAGATAGGTGCGGGTACAATTGACCTAGTAAGTGCATACAATGGATTTAATCACACCCGAACAGAAACCATTGATGAAGCCGGAGGGAGTTACAGCGTTGTTGAAACTTGGCTACTGGCTTCCGGTAATGCTTACGAGACGTACAACATGAGTGTCAACAGTAGTGTTGGCGATCCATTTGTCAAGGTTTCTATAAATGGAAACGTAAAAGGATTAACGTTAAGAGGTGCAAATGACAGTAGGTATGGAGGACGAAACGGTTTAGGCGATCAAGTGGGAGCAAACATGCCCTACACTAACGCCTTAGAACATTATAATTCTATATCAAACAATCAAGCTTTTGGTGTGGGAAGCATGATATACAAACGTGCTAACAACCAAACTCAGGTACAACTTAATGCTGAACCAAAGTCAATCTCATTAGGTCAAAACGAATATGCTGGAACAATAACTTATGCATTGGAATTTGACAACAGACCGACTAATATAATAACGAACACTGCTGCCGAGACGATAAGTGTTAATGATACATATCCGGGAGATGTGTTTGCCACCATACCAGTGATAGGAAGACCAACAGGCCCCGTATTACAATACATTGGAGGTAGAACTGAGTACAAGAGAGACATATCTGTAAATTTAATTATGGACTATACCAAAATACCATATGACAGCGGTAGGCCATTATTATTGACCAAGCCTAGCGTATCCGAACCAACGGCTACAGAGCTAGCAATGCTATTAGAAAGTTTAAGCCCAGCAAATGAGCCCGGAGTTAGAAAATACTTTATTAATGCCCCCACAGAGTCTTGGGAGCCCAAAGCCGGTGCCTACAACTTTAACATATCGTTTACATATGAACTGGACAAATAGCTATGGCCGCTCCCCCTCCATTCTACGGCTTAGGGCCGAGTTCTATTCTGCTCACAACAAGTGGAAATTCCTACTATGGGAATCCAGCGTGGGCTGTTTCTGGGTATAACTCATTTGGATTCAAAGAGTCATTATTAGCAGCCGGTAGCGGGCTTATTACCGCTAATTTCGCTGATTTTCGTCAAGACCGAGATTTTGTAGATAATGCAGTTGGTACTCCTGATGAAATAAACTTTGGAATAGACCTGAATCCGGCTGGCTTTCAGGGGGAAGGCATCAATAGGTATTACCCCTCTCCTAAAGAGTATGCTGCCGGAACATTCGGCGGAATAACATACGGGTCTGGCATATACATTACATACCCACCCGCATCAGGTAAAAAAGCCGGGCCTCTGTACGCTACTTACAGCGGCAGCACCGGTAGCGGAATATTTAACTTTAAGGAATTTATAAGTAATTTTTCCAACGCGAAGGAATCCAAGGATGCTACGAGTGGAATTAATAACTTTACAATATTTAATCCATACATACACTACCTGCCCGATCCAGCAAGTGCTAGCACTACGGTTGTTCCGGGAGGAAGTGCGGCAAGCAGTCATATCTCAATCCCATTTGTGGCAGACTTAATACCCACAGATGCCATGTGGGACAGATATAGATTACTGACACCAAAAGATGAAGCGGATGAAGACTCCACAGACCCAGCCGATTCAGAGTTTGGAGACGGAGACAATGGAGAAAATGGAGATACAGGAGATTAACGTAAATGGCAAACGATAGAGAAGGTTACAGTATAATACCACCCAGTGCTGTTTATGGCGAGAACTGGCCATTAAGCGGTGTAATACCACAGGGGCTATACGGTGCTCTGTCAGTAGCGGGCTGGACATCTGGGAATGAGGGCTTTCAACAGCAAACTTTCTTGGGTGCTTCCATTAGGTCTTTTAGTGTTAGTGCTGGCTTTGGCGACACAAGTTCTACTATGGGGATAGAGCTTGTCAACGATGAGTACAATAACTCGGAGGGCTCCGGCTTTGGCCTTGGACTAGGCGATGATCCATATCACACCGGATCGGGTGACAAATTCAACCCTCCCGTTGTTGGTTCTCCCGTATTCTTTAAGTTTGGCAAAAATTATGCCACTGTTGAGCAGGCATTTAGGAGAACTCTAGATGAAACCTACCCAGAACTTACTCCGGGCGGCTCAGGCACTCTAGGTATGCCAGCAGACCCTTTTCCGCAAGTAAGAACCCCTTTACCGGTAAAGGAACAGCCAACAGGTTACTACTTAATGGAGAAAGACCTTGTTACTCAAGAGGCTGTCTGGATAGATAAAAGCCCCCTTCTTAACCCTAACACAAAATGGCGTGGCTTTAATCACTTTGCGTTTGGTGGTGTACTTCAAAGCTACACAGAAAACAGAAGTTCTGCCGGTAATCCATTATACAGTGTTAAGATTGTTGACCCTAGAGAAATACTCTCAAACACAGAGATGCTATTAAATAATTACCAAGGGACAACGTTCGGAAACAAAAACTTATTTAACATATACGGTTTCTTAGAATACGATGTGAGCGATAAGCTGGCCGGTGAGCTTGAGTCTAAATCTACAGGTAAAGAAGTACTTAAAAAGTACGTAACACAAACGGGTGATGTTTCCTTCTCAGGGCTAGATATCTATAACTTCCCCAGCGGTTCAACAACGAGAATAACTTCTAACACAGTTTTCACTGACATTAGTGGAGCCTTCCCGATTACAGGTCAAGGTTTTTCAAGACGAAGTAGTAACGGCATCCCTTGGTATCGAGTAGAGCAAGCCATGAACGCCATGTTTGGTTATGATGGTAAAATACCAAAAGAATACGAGGACTCTGGTTTTGGAGGTGTAATTGACTTTCGTGGATATAACTATGTAGTAGACTGGCGTGGAATACCAACCAAAGAGATACCGTACTCATACTACTTAAATTTTGACAAGATAAATATGTTAGACTTGGCACAGGAGTTGTGCGATGTTCTTAGTCGTGAATTATATGTATCGCTATTACCGATTATCGACCACCCCGGAACCGCCAGTCTATTTGCAGAAAACCAAAAAGTTATAGCTAAGGCCAATGCTGCGACAACGCCGGATGAGAAGAATTTGATACTAGGTAGCGGTCTAGTTACTGGGCTAATAAGAATAGATACAATAGACAAGAAAAAACCACCGGTATACGGAGCGGTCAAAAAATATCTAGACGACCTCGAAAAAAATGATATTTATGTTGAGAACAGAGATGTTGGCTTTGAACTATCAAATGTTGTCACAGATAGATTTGTAGTAGGTGCCCAAGAAGTAGAAATGTACTACTTCAACACATTGAGAGACAGGGATAATTACTTAGACAGACTTAAAGATACAGGTGATAGCGAAGCACAGCAAAGGTTAGAGCAACTGGGGCACGACAAGTGGACTATTCAAACGAATCAAAACCAGCAAGTTCTACCTTTCTATGGATTTTTAGGAGACAACGCTGTTACAATTCCTAGAGGGTTTGGCTCCTATCAACAGATAATGCTAGATACAAGAGGGGTTGACGCTCACGGGGTTGGTGCCTATTATGTTGCTACAGAAATGGAACTTCGTGCTGCTTCTGTGTCCTTCAAGGCTTGGTCTGATTTTCTGTTAGGCTACAATGAGCTATACATACAGGAGCTGAGTGAGAATCAGGCGTTTTATGCCAGCCTATCAGTTAACATGACTGAGGAGGTAGAAGGCATCAATGATCAACTCGATGAAGACAGCCCGTTAAAAGAACAGTTAAAACATTTAGAGAATAGAAACTTTGGTGTTAGCGTTCCTAGGTCTGTGTGGAATTCAGCAAAGAGCGATGAACTTACGGCAGAGGTAGAAGATAATCCCAACTATAACCCCACCTTACCTCAAGGTTCTGGCAATGAGCCAACAATGGAAACTGGTAACAACTTAGGTGGCCCTTTTAAGGGGAAAATGGGTAAAGACGGCTACCCAGCCAGCCCATGCAATCCTCCTTTTGGGTACCCACTGTACTACAAGCGTGCCGAGAAGCTAGGGCTGCCTAGGGCGGGTATGACAAATCTTTCAAACAGCATCACCACTATCATAACTAATATAGAGAATCTAGAAAATAAACGTAGATCCGACAGGCATCATTTCTCTGCCATAGCAGAAGCTGGTAGACAGAGCATAAAGAAGTTAGAGCAAACTAGGGCTCAATGGCTAAAGAGAAGGAACGAACTAGCTGGTGCAGACGGAGGGGATAACCCCGAAAGCGTAAAAAACATTGACATAAAAATTAAAACACTCAATGATAGAGTGAAGACTATTGAAGCCAATGTTAGAAAACAAAAAGAAGACATGGCCAAAATGAGGCATAATACTAAGATTCAAATTGCCCAAATGAAAGACGTTGTAAAAGGTAACGCAGGTATTATTAAAAACATATCTAGATTCCAAAGAGATAATCTTCAGAACGCCAAGAAGGTTTACAATTTTGTCAAGAAGGTGGCAGACGACAACTTAGGTAAGAAATTCTTAGTAAAAATTCCAAGAGCGTGCAATGTTAATTATGCTTCAAAAATAAAGAAGCGTAAGGGAAGAGCTTGGGATGTTGTCAAAGGGCCATTCGGATTTGACCCGCAACCAATCAGTCAGATCCCAGATTTCAAAGGTTCGGATGATTGGAAAGACGTTATTAAAGAACATAAAAAAGATGCAATAACAGCAGAGCGTAAAGGCCCAACCCCCGCCGACGCTGGAAGCTCAGGCTGGCCAACGAAATCTAATATACACTGGCATTATTTAGACGTGCATACAATGGGGGCTGCTTCAACACAGAACCAACATGCAAACACTATTCCATACGGAAGTGGATACACTTACGGTGCCCTTAAATGTAACTTCAATCCAATAACACAAAAGTGGGAGTTTAATTACAAGCCAGAGCCACAGGGTGGTTTCTTTAATTACGCACTCTATGACAAAAACCTTTCTGCTGTAGAGGCAAATGTCAGTGGTGTTAAAAAATCTCAACTACCAAAGATTACGCAAAGTATTTTAGCACCCAAGCTTTTAGACAAATTGGTCACCAATGGCAACAGGATTAATTGCTATGTAAGATATGACCATAGTCAACACCTAGACTTTAGCAATATAAACGCTAAAGATATTGAACAACAAACTATAGGTGAAGATGGCAAAACAATAATTCCAGACGTAATGGAAAATCTACCCAACTTAAAGCCCGATCAAAAGGGGAGCATGGATGCTATACAAGCTAGAATTGATGACGACAAAGATCTTGAACGTCAGGCACAATCAGTAGCTTTTGTCAAGTGTACCGTAGATGAACGTTTTTATATGTCACCAAAGGTTGAAATGGGAGATGCTAGAGTTTGGGCGGAAGATTTTAGCGTAAATATAACTCCACAACCTTACGAGGTTGTTTATGTGCCTAGCGGCAACAAAGGTTGCAAGGCACCAAAAGAAGTTATGCGTAGACCAGTTCCTTCATTTGGAGTCCCCGGAGTACCACCAAAACAGTCAAATGATGACGATCTTAGCGATGAACAAGTCTCTGAAGCAGCAGAACGTGGACTTGGCATAGGCTCAGACACAGGAGAGTCTGTTCCAGAAAGCGGTGTAACACAAGAGGGTGGAGGCTTAATAGAGGGTTCTGAAGAACAGAGGTGGGATGATTTTGCTAGAGAGTGGAGCGACACATACAAAGCTTGGACGTTCAGGACTGATGAGAAGAATTTAGATCCAGAACACGTCTATGCGTTAATTACTGTTCCGGGTAGGGTAATACCCACTGTAGACAGTAGGTACGTTGACGGCCCTCTGAGAGCCTTAAACGGGGCATCTATAGCCAACGCATTGACAGAAGATGTTGTTAAAATAGACGAGTTTGCAAAACCCGGATTCGACAACGAAGAAGATAAAACTGTTAGATGTGAAGATTTGCCATCGGGTGTTGAGTTTAGTTTTTCAGATTTAAGCAGAGCTGCACAAGCAAGCAAAGATGCCTCAAAAGGTATTAGCCTGTCAAATAATGGCGAAACTAGTATTATAGCTTTCACTTCTCCATCGCCAGTGTATCCAGATATTGTGGCTTTACCATTAATGTCGATGGAAAGATGCTACGGCCCATGGCTATCTGCCGCACTCAATGGAAAACAAATAGGCGGAACGATTAAAAAATATTCAGACATAGGTGGAAAAATAGAATTTGTAAAGGACGAAAAATTAGCTCCTTGGAACTATGCAGGGTTTGCTCTTATGGATGAAGCCGCTAAGTTAAAGACTCAGTTTTCAAACAGCTTATTGCTATTCTCTGAACGTGGATCTTTCTCTTATGCTGATGCCCCTCTTGATGTTTCTTTAGCGAAGGCTTTGAGAGATAAAGGCCCACTGGTAACTTCTATTTCTGTAGACATAGGGCAAGCTATAAAGACCTCCGTAAAACTAGATTTGTATACTTCTCAGTTCGGGAAATTACAGAAGCAGAAAGAAATAGCAATATCTCAAATCAGCAGAGAAAGACAGAAAATTATAGATCAAAATAATAATCTAGAAAGAAGAGGAATAGGAAAAGGTGGTGCGAACATGAACCTAATGGGCACACTGCTAGAAAACGGTGGGCAGAGCCTGCTAGACGCAGCAAAAACCGGCAACGAAATATTTACAGAATTTGAAAAGGGAAACCAAAAGTCGGCATCACTTATAACAATTAGTGCTACTCCTAATACTCAGACGTTTGGCACTGGTGAGGACGCTGTGGAGATAATCTCTGAAGACTCAGAAGGAGCTTTTCAGTCTCCAAGTCAATTACAGGAGAAAAAAGCGTTAATTCAAGATGAAAAGCAACTCAAAGAAGCTGAGGAAAAAACTGCTGCAACGGAAGTTTCTAGCTTTTGGAAGGGTTTTAAACAGGGTTTCGGAAGTGCAATTGGTGGCCCGTTTGCTACTAAAAAACCAGACCGAAGACAACAGATCAATCAAAGGACACTTGGAGGAGAATAAGGGGATAAAATTATGGCACACACAACAACTAACATGATGGACAGTTACTTCAATAGTGACCCAACAGGTTTCGACAACGAAGAAGCCAGTTTTCACTTAATAACAACTGACCATCCGTATATGGCTACACTAGGCCTTTCCACTTTTACAACGGGAACTCTTTACCGATGGTGGAATCAAAGGGATGGTGCAGGCAATTATGAGAATCATAAATACTTTGCAGAAGACCCAGACACGATACAAGACAAGACCTTTCCCAGTCTTATATTACTGGGCACTGAAACTGGCGAGTTTAGCAACAAGAGCGATCCGATTGGGGAAAACCAGTTTTCATTCTCCGCTTGGAGAAAGGAAGCAGACAACGGTGCTGGAAAATACGGCAAACAGTATTTAGATGGAGGGCACACAGAAGAATGGACTTTTATCCAAAGAGGCCTTAATCAAGCCGGAGAAAATAGACACTATATATACGAAGATATTGAAATAGATGAATACAAGCAGTACTTCTTAACGCCAGACTTTGTTAAAAAATCTTTATTTGAAATATCTGACGGACAAGGTGGAAAACAAAATGTTAGATTTAAAGGAATTACTCCTATAACAGAGGTGGTTACGCTTAATGATTATGTTCGAGATATAGAACTTAACGATCTTGATAGAAGCCTATGGGACGAAAAGAATTTTGCTAGATTTGAATTTATCCATGATATTTATGCGAGCAAGGAAACGTATGTCGAATGGAGTGGTTACGTTCCTTTCCATATAAGCTTAGGCTCTGGCGATGTGGGAGACACGTTTAAGTGCAACAAGGCAGACTGGGTCAAGTTTAAGCTATACTTGTACCCCAACAGTTCACCAGCGGATTCAACGAGAGGTGTTGCTTTAGCTGCCCCAACCTTTGTTGGCCCACCTGTAGACCCCCTTGGGAGGTCTTATGACTACAAGGAAGATGGTCGTTTTTCAGCCTTCCCAGAAGGTTCTGCTTCCTCTGAAGTTGCGGCTGAATTGGACATGACGTATAATGAATACACCGGCCAGTGGGAAGCTGGTAGTAAAAACATGATCGCTGTTATTACTCAAAAATGCCCTGCTGCACAAATGCTTACAGCCGATAGGTTATTAACAGCCACTCCTGAAGAAATGCTTGCGTCACCTAATGATCCGGCTAGTCATATTGTGTGGGGGTCTGGTTCTGCTATACCGTTGAATATGCAAAATGGAAATCCTATGCAGTGGACTCCAAACTACGCAGAACCTACCGAACGAGACTCAGATGGTAAATTCGCGGTCGTATGCCCAGATGATTCCACGGCAAAAGCTGAAATCAGGATGTTTAACCCCAGTGCTAAACCTCTAGAGACACACCAAACAGTTCTGCTTAGTAAAATTGATGGTGTTTGGTTTGCAATGGACTTCCCGTCTGGTTTAGAACCCGTCACAACCTTTGATGGAAAAACCCGCTGGGAGTTTACATATCTAGCGACTAACTGCATCCATCACTTCAGGGATAGCGGATTTAAACCCATAGACGCAGATGACATAGAGATGGGCCTTCACAAGTCATATTACCGCTTAGACGTTCTTAATTCTGGCTATAGCAAAGATGCTTTTGATCTCACAAAGTTATTAAAAGGTGGTTATCATCAATTTTCATCCTTTGACATGTTAGATTCTAAAATAGCAGGAACCAGAGAGAAGGGAAACGCTTACTCAACGATAAACCCTCTTAAGGCTGCTAATGGCGATGAGATTGTAGAACAAGATTCAGAAACCACTACCGGATCTTTCTTTGGCTGCGTTTTCCCAGAGGGGTATTCTGACGTAGATGGTAAAATAACTTCTTATATTGGAAATAGACAGTGGGATGCTGTTCCTTCTGTTGTTGCCAGTGCCGTATATGAAAATGGTTTTCAGGGAGACCCGTTCTCTACTTATGACCAAAATGGTTATGCTCAACCGTTTAACTATTTTGACCCAAATGGGATTGGTAGGGATGTCCTTCCGTTTGAGGATGGCAGAGCGAGGGACGACACGCTTTCGACCTACAAGGATGAAGGAGGTAGCGGTGTTCCAATGTTTACATTCAACGACGAGGTGTGCAAAGACGACGTTGCTCTAACTCAGCTACCAGCAGATGTAGCCACTAATGCTTCACCTAGCGGAGATTATGGTCAACCTATTAGGAATGTGCACTACATAGAAGCTGCGTATACCCAGCTTGCACCAACCATGGGTTTTACAAGAAGGTATGTATGGGATATATTTCATAAGAGCCAGAATTGGCTTCGTAAAAAATACGATGAAGACACAAGAGGAACTATTCCCCACACTCAGAATAGTGCTTTTGACTTAAAACCAGTGAACCCTTTCCACATTCAGTTTAGACCACTTAAAGCTGAGACCTATGCTCAGTTCTATATGGCCGACGAAGCTGTAAAAAATCCAATAAATGGTGACGATGATCCCAGTAACAGCAGGGCTAATTTCTCATCGCACGCTGCAAGACAGTTAAAGTCGAATTTCAAACCGGCATCAGAAATATCAAAACAAAGAGAGTATGGATGGGATTCTGCACATGGAGATCCGCAGAGCGTAAACACAACACTCAATACTGTTGTCGGAAATTACTATAAGATCTATAATAGCCACTGGGGTTTGATGTACAATGTAGATATTCCACCTCTTGGTTATGATAACAAGGGTGATCCGTTTGGCCTAGGTGGTACTAAAGAGCTTAAAATGAGCCCTATGGCTAGGCTGCCAGCTACAAGTAGATTCCGCATGGATGTTTGGGGTCGTGACAGTAATGAGGGGTGGTGTCACGGAACTGTCAAAATGTATGCCGGAGATGCAGGCCAGTGGGCAGGTATTCCTTGGGCCGCGAGTAATTATCAACCAGCCGGTGCGTTTGGGATTATTGGAGCTGTAACCTCGGTAGCAGCAGATGAATCCATACAATTTGAAACATTAAACAGAATAGGTGTTTGGAGTTGGGCTTATACGGCATCAAATGCTCAAGGTTTTACCACTCTTTGGCAAAACGCCGCATGGGGAAAGCAAAATGACTATAAAAGCAATCAGACTACTGGACTATGGTGTAAAATATACCAAGCTTGGCCTAGGGAGGATACTATTTATGATGCTAGGTACTTTGCCGTACATCATTTTAATGCAGGCTTAAAGTCGTTAGACAGAGAGGATCAATACCCCTACATTGAGACTGAAGAAAAGAAGATTAGCCAGACAGATGTTGATAATGTAAAAAAACCGTTTACCTATAAGATAGATATACCAACCTATCCCACAAGCGACATAACACTCCCCACTGTCAAGAGGCACAAGAGCAATCTTCACACAGGCACTAACAGGCCAGAAGTACTTGACGTTGGTGATAAATGCTATTCGGATGGGGTGTATAGGCCCGCACACGGAGGATCGTTCGATGACAATTGGTTTGAGACCCTTCCTGCAAACCAGTGGATTGTGGATGCCCAACGCAGAGGTAAGCTTTTGCCATTTAAGTACAAGTATAAAACTGTATCTTGCACGAAATTTGATCTATTGGATGAGATACCGTTTGACACGGAAATTTATGCTAGTGGCGGTTACGCTATTCATAGCTGTGATTACGCTGGTAAAAATTGTGGCGTCGTACCATTCTTAAACAGAAGCAACGGTACGTACAAAAGCTTTACGCCTATAAAAGACCCCGATTTGCTACTTATTATGAAAAACGCTGGAACTGGCTACAAGATTGACGATACATTTACTTCCGTTGAGGGAAAGGGGTTGCTAGTTAGGGTCGCCAGTGTTGCTGCTAACGGGGAAGTTACGGGCCTTGAAATGATGTCATCTGGAACACAGTTCTCGTTTGAACCCTTTGCCACAAGTGGTGCAAAGTATACTCATACCACCCGAAAGGGGGTGCAGCTAAGAAAAGGCGGCTCTCAACCAAGCGATGCTGGAACAGGACTTGAAGCTTATATACCATTTGGGGTAGTAAGGGAAGCAATAGATCAGGATGACAAACCGCTATTAGCTACCTCAGAAACAACCTTCCGTCTCTCAATACCCTCTAATGCTGAGAACGACAAAAATCCAAACACAGACGGTACGATGCCATTTGGACTAGAGGCTGGGGTTGAAGAGGTTGAGGCAACCTTAATCAACAAGACGGTAGACGGTAGATATGACGTATTCTTCAGGTTTCATAACGATATTTCACATACTTTACTTGGCGACTGGAGCGGAAATGTTTCCAGATGGTCAAATCAAGAACAATATATAGACTTAACAATAACAACCAACTAATTTCTAATATTATCACTTTTTCGTGTATAATAAAGAGACTTCTATAAGGAGAACTAAAAATGGCAGAAATTAAATTCTATGCTAACGAGACTAGCATAGCTGGTGGTGCAGCCGCCACTGAGATTAAACATACAAGCGGCTCTGGTTTAGGCTTCTTTGGTGGCGGTTTTGGTATTTCTGTCCCAGTTGGTCAGTATCAAGACACTACCTTTGTAACCAATGGCGACGGAAACGCTAGTGGAATCAGGTGTAAAAACACAAAATTTGTAGCAAGCACGACTATTCCAAATAGTGGTGTTTCATCCAATGGCGGTGCAACGATTGGCTTATCTGGTATGCCAAATTACTATGCACCATTGAATGTTAGATTCACGCACACGTCAGCCGTGCGAGTGCAAAATTGCAAATTGAGAATCTTTGACAGAAACGATATTTCAAAGCAGGCTAGTGGTGTGACCACCAAAGTGTTCGAGTGTCGCCATCCACATCCAGTTGAGTCGCATAATCCTAATAGCGGAACTCTGGCTATGCGTGGTATTACGAACTATGGCTGGACTGAGTTTGACCCCACTGAAACGATGGCTGATTTAGACCTAACCGCTTCCCCCGGAATTAGCGGTCTCAATACGTCAGCAGCAGAGACTCTACCTTCAGGCAATGCCGATGGAAGTCAAAACTGGGTAACCAACGAAGGCTCTGCACATCAAGGGGTAAGGCACGACTGGTATCTTGCTTTAAGTGCTTCTCCAGATAGCATTGGAAGCAAAACCCAATACGGGCTCTATTTTACTTTAGAGTACTTGTAAAAGCTCGTTCGTTATTGAGGTCAAAAGAAAGGGGTGACTTAGGTCGCCCTTTTTTTATTGGTAAGGTTGGACTCAAAAGGCAAAATAAAAAGGGGCAGCTTTCACTACCCCTCTTTATCTAAACCTGAAGTTTAATAATACTATTCATTCTTCTCTGTCTTGGGATTCCATTTAACCCAACCACGATCAGGCAGCCAGTTCCCTTCGCTATCCTTACGTTTAGGGAACAAACCTCCACCCTTCTTCATAGATCCGAATGACAGTCTTGCACCACAGTCTGCACAACGCAATTCGTAGTACAAGTTTTCGTCCACGTTTCTAACAACAAATTTAATGTTATTAGATCCGCACTTTCCACATGTGTCTTCCTCGAAAACCTCTTGAAATTTGGCAATCTCACCAAAGATATCTCTCTGTGAATCACCTTCAAGCTCGACACTAAGCTTGCCATTTTTTGTTTGATAAGTAACTTTCATTAACTTCTCCAATCTGCTACGTAGCCAAAAATACTATCAGGAACTATGCTAGTGTCCTGCTGAAAATCGTTTAGTTTCTCAATAGCTTGACTAGCCTGTCGCTTGTCAATCTTTCTATTCACATTAAGCTCAAACACCTTCTCGAACAGTTCTGACACACTAATATTTAGCTGTCTGCATTTAGCGTCGATAAAGTTAGCTTGAGGATCAGTCATACGTTGAGAATCGTCGTACTCACCCTCCGTCTCTGCTGTAGCCTTTGTAATACTGATGCTCTTAACAATACTAGCTGTATTCTTAGAGGTCATCTCCTCAGCCGCTACGGTACGCAATCTGAGTGCTTTCCTTAATGCTCTACCCTCAGCTCTTGTGGCTGCGGTAGCAGTATTAAACACACAGAAAGTGTCATCTGTATTGCCTTCCCAACAGTCCGCTACATCAGAAAATACCGATCCATTAGCGAAAGCAACTTCCCATATAACAGTAGCCCTACCAATCTCGTCTCCGCTTGTTGGCGGGAATACTTGCGTTGGTCTGCTGGATACAATCTCTCCAAGCAGAAGCTCTGCTACTCTTCTTAAACCAGCACAAAGTGGCCTACCATCATACAACTCACTCTTATCAAAGAGACTTAGTACGTAGTCGTTCCACTTTGGATCTGTAATATTAGGTGCATTTTCATCCATAATAATATCCTTTACTGCGGTGTCCGTATTAGACGGAGTTTCCAATTCAACATTTGCAAATAAATCGTCTGTCATTATTCAACCTCTATAAAACGTTTTGACCTTGAAGGAAATTTCTTCTTAATATTATTTAAGTGTTCGATAACACATTTT
>MDSV01089524.1_pt1 | contig 14850 bp, 13 predicted proteins | sample 810851 | NCBI WGS metagenome assembly MDSV01 (sample SAMN05326640, study PRJNA326480) | marine metagenome | isolation source: seawater | place: Atlantic Ocean: North East | collected 2012 | reverse complement strand
TTTAATTCAAACATTAACAATTTCTTTTTTCTAATGTTTTTATTATTAAGTAAAAATTCTTTACCAATAAAATCTTCTTTTTTGTTAAGTTTTATTGAAAACTCTAATCCAGCCTCATAAGGATTTTCTGCGGGTGAAATATCATGTCCCCAGTGTAAATAACCTTTTTCCATCCTCATAATATCCATTGCATGCGCACCAGCATGAACTAATCCGAATTTTTTTTCTAAATTAATGATTATCTCATATATTTTTTTTGATTTTTCAACAGGTATATAAATTTCCCAACCAAGCTCACCAACATACGATATTCTTTGAAACCATAACTCGCTATTATCTTTTGTAATTTTTTTACCTGTGCCAAATTTAAAATCAGTATTTGAAAAATAATCACCAAAAACTTCTGTTAATAATTCTCTGCTTTTTGGTCCAAAAATACCAAAACATGCAAAGTCATCTGTAATATCTTTTAAATTTACTGATGAGTGTAGATATTTTAAAATATGTTTTTTATCATGAGAGCGAACACCTGAGCCAGTAACAACTCTAAATTTATTTTCCTCAATACATGTAATTGTTAAATCTGATTCAATTCCACCTTTAGAGTTAAGCATCTGAGTGTATGTAATTGCTCCAGTATGTTTTTTAATATCATTTGCACAAATGTATTGAAGAGAAGAGTGACTATTAACTCCGGTTAATTCAAATTTAGCAAAAGGAGATAACTCAAACAAAGCTACATTCCTTCTAGCGTTAACAGTTTCATACTCAGCAGACTCATACCAATTTTGATATCCATAACTATACTTATACTTTGGTTCATTACCGTTTATTGCATACCACATTGGTCTTTCATATGCTGCTGCTTGCCCAAAACATGCTCCTTTTTTTAATAAATGATCATGATATGGCATAAGTTTTTGGTTTCTTGAAGTAGTGTGTTGTTTGAATGGCCAATGCATTGCATATAAGTTACCTAGAGTCTCTGTAACCCTCTCTGTTATAAAATCTAACTCTGAATGAAATTTTTCAAATCTTGAAATATCAAGAGAAAATATATCTTCATGCATTTCACCATTCATCATCCATTCAGCAGTAATTTTTCCTGCCCCACCTGAACTAACAATACCAATACTATTAAAGCCTCCACACATAAACAAATTTCTTAGCTCTGGAGTTTCGCCAAGAAGATAGTTGGTGTCTGGTGTAAATGACTCAGGACCATTAAAAAATTTTCTAATTCCCGATCTCTCTAAACTAGGGACCCGATTCATTGCATTAATTAAATATGGCTCAAAATGATCAAAATCTTCAGGTAACTCACCAAAAGAAAAATCGTTAGGAACTTTATGGTTATTTGTAAAAGCTGGTTTTGCGTTTGGCTCAAAAACACCTACCAAAAGCTTACCAGCATCTTCCTTTAAATATAAACAATTATTATAATCTCTTAAAACAGGTAAAGATCTATCTATGTCAGAAATAGGTTCACTCAAAACGTAGAAATGTTCATCAGGATACAAAGGAATACTTACATCAATTTCTTTTGCAATTTGTCTAGACCACATACCAGTGGCTAATACAACATATTCACATTCTATTATTCCAAAATTAGTTTCGACACCTGATATTTTATTATTTTTTGTTAATATTTTTTTAACAGGACATTTTTCTATTATTGTAGCTCCATTTTGTCTTGCTGCTTTAGCTAAAACATTTGCAACTCCAACTGGATCAGCCTGTCCATCTTTAGTAATGAAAACACCACCAACGACATCATTAGTATTTATAAGTGGATATATTTCTTTTATTTCTTCATTATTGACTTCCCTTGCTTCAATTTCAAACCTTTGAGCAAAAGTAAGTTGTCTTTTAAGTTCTTCAAGCCTATCCGATGTAGTTGCAACAGTAAGTGACCCATTTTGTTTTAGGCCAGTTGATAGTCCAGTTTCTTTTTCTAGTTCCTTGTATAAATTTAAGGAATAATTTCTAAGTCTTGTAATTGTTGCACTAGAACCTAGCTGGCCAATTAAACCTGCTGCATGCCAAGTAGTGCCTGAAGTTAAAACATCTCTTTCTAATAAAACTGTATCTTTCCACCCAAATTTAGCTAAATGATAAGCTGTTGAACAACCTGCAACACCTCCACCAATAACTACAACTTTACAAGAATCTGGCAAATCTCTTTTCATAGAAACAAATATATATCCATAACTAGTTATAAAACAAACTTTATAAAAAAATATATATAAAAACCAACTAAATTTTTGTAAATGTTTTATTTAAAGTTATAGTAAATTAAAGTAGAATATATTGATAATTGATAAAAGTCTTATAAAATGAATGATTTCCAAGACCCAAACTTTACTTTTAAAAAAAGTACAGTAGAGGATAAAATACAACTTGTTAAAATTAATGGGAAAAAGCTTCCTCTTCCGTCTGAAATAGAAATTAGTGAATCAGGGACATGTAATAGATCTTGCTCATTTTGTCCTAGAAGTGCTCCAGATTTTATAGACAAGAAAGAGTTTATTTCAAATGACCTTATAAGCAAATTATGTGAAGAATTAAAAAAATTTAATTATACAGGTACAATTAGATTTAGTGGTTTTGTTGAACCTTTAATTGATAAAAATATATATAACTTAATTAATAAAGTTAGAACTAATTTAAAAAATGCAAACATAGAATTAGTAACTAATGGAGATCCATTAAATAAATCACGTTTAATAAAACTATTTGAAAATGGATTAAATAGAATATTGATTAGTGTTTATGATGGAGAAGAAGATTATAATCGTTTTATGAAAATGTGCCTTGATCAGAAACTGAATGAGAAACAATTTATAGTTAGAAAAAGATATCTATCAGAAGATGAAAACTTTGGAATTGTATTAAGTAACAGAGCAGGCATGTTAGAAAAAGCTGAATATAAAATTGAAAAATTAAAAGAACCTCTTAAGCTTCACTGTTTTATTCCGGCATATACTTTTTTTTTAGATTACCAAGGAGATGTTTTAATTTGTCCTCATGATTGGGGTAAAAAAATAATACTTGGAAATCTAAAATTTCAAAGTTTTGAAGAAATATGGTTTGGTAAAAAGGCAATAAACATTCGCAAAACATTAATTAAGAGTAATAGAAATTTTTCACCTTGTAATGTTTGTGACGTAAAGGGGACATTAATGGGTGCTAAAAATGCTGAATTTTACAAAAATACAAGTTAAATGAAAAAAGTTTTAATCCTTGGAGCTAGTTCAGATATCGGTCAGGAATTAATTAAAATACTAAAATTGAGTAAAAATTTAAAACTTATATTACATTACAACTCAAACAAAAAATTTTTTCAAAATTACAATAAAAATTATACTCTAATTAATTTCAATTTTAAAAATGAAGATATAAAATGGATAGATAAAAAATTTGATAATAATTATGACATAATTATAAATTTAATTGGATATATTGACAACGTAACATTTAAAAAATTTGATTATGAGAATATAAGTGAGAGTTTAAAAATAAATTCAATAATACCAATGATTATAATCAAGAAATCATTAAAACATATGGTGAAAAAAAAATTTGGCAATATTGTTAATACATCAAGTATTGGTGTAAATTTTGGAGGTGGTGAAAAAACATATAATTATTCTATATCTAAATTTTTAAATGAATTTATCCCTAGAGACATCCGTAAATTATTTAAAAAAAATATATTTTATAACGTTGTTAAGATAGGTTTTACAAATACAAAAATGCATAAATCTATCGAAAAAAAAATATATCCAAAAGAACTAGCTATATCCCCATGAAAAAATCAGCCCAACCAATAGATATTGCTAAAACAATTCATTTTTTAATATCTAAAGATAATTCATACATTAATGGTCAAATAATTAATGTAAGCGGTGGAGAATAATAACTTTTAATCATGTTTAAAAATCTAACATTATTAGCATTTAATTTATTATATTTAATCAATAGAATAATTGAAAAATTTTTAAAAAGGAGCATGTTTGATTATTTCAAAGATTTTTTAGAAACTAAAAGATATAAAAAAAAATCAATAAATAAAATAGAAGCAATTTTTTTTGTACCTAATTATTTGACTAAATGGAGGGTATCTACTTTATATACAAAAGAACCAGACACTCTAAATTGGATAAATAATTTTCAAGGTAAAGATATTATTTTTTGGGATATAGGTGCAAATATTGGTTTGTATTCAGTTTATGGATCTCTGGTTCATAAAAATATTTCGATCTTTAGCTTTGAACCTTCTACTAGCAATTTAAGAATTTTAAGTAGAAATATATCTATTAATAATCTACATAATAAAATATCTATTCTCCCATTGGCACTCAACAATCAATCAAACAAGTTTTTAGATTTAAAAGAAAGTAAGTTTATTGAGGGAGGGGCATTAAATTCATTCGATGTAGACTTTGATAGTAATGGTAATCCATTTGTTCCTCAAAATACATATAAAACTCTTGGGACATCTATAGATAGTTTAATTGAAAATAAAGTTTTGGAAATTCCTGACTATATTAAATTGGATGTTGATGGAATAGAACATCTTATTCTTGAAGGGGGTTTAAATACTCTAAAAAACAGTAAAATTAAAAGTTTACTTGTAGAAGTTAATGAAGATTTTAATATTCAAAAAGAAAGAGTGATTTCTATAATGCAAGAATGTAACTATACTTTATTAAGTAAAGAAATGTCACCTCTATTCAGCTTAGCAAAAGTATATAATTATATATTTATAAATAATAATTAATCTGAAAGAAGTTATTAAAAATTTATTTTCTATGATAAAATATAATGAACTTTTAAATACAAAGTTACTAGAAGTTTTTATTGAAGTTCTAAAAGATATAGAAAAAAATGGTTTAAATGATAAAAACCACCTATATATAACCTTTAATACATTAAACGTAAATAATGATATTCCTAATTGGCTTTTAGAAAAATACCCAGAAGAAATTACTATTTTAATTCAATACGAATATTATTATTTAAATGTTAATAAGAGTGATTTTGAAATTGGCTTATCATTCAACAATATTAAAACTGATTTAAAAATTTCTTTTAATTCAATCACCTCTTTTGCAGATCCTTCAGCCAATTTTGGACTTAATTATCAATTTAATAAATTAATTAATACTAGAAGAAGAAAACAAAAAATAGTAGATGAAAAAAAACTATCAAACATAATAGAATTTCCTAACTTTAAAAAAAATTAATCTAAATAAAAAAAATTAGTTAATACTTTATCTTCAAAATTTATACAAAGAGGAGATCCGGTTGGTAATTCAATTGATGATATTTCTCTAGATTTATACATCCCAATTTCTATCATCATAGCTCTCAATGAATTTCCATGAGCGACTATTAAAATATTTTTATCTTTATCCAAAAAAGGTTTAATATTTTCTTTAAAATATGGTGAAACCCTCTCAACAACATCCTTCAAACTTTCTCCATTAGGTGGCGCTGTATCATAGGAGCGCCTCCATATATGCACTTGCTCTTTACCAAATTTTTCTGCTGTTTCTGCTTTGTTTAAACCTACTAAATCACCATAATCTCTCTCATTTAGTCTTTCATCACAAGTCATGATTAATTTATCATTTTTCCATAAATTATGAATCTCAGCTTTTTTTAATGCAATTTCAGCAGTTTTATTTGCTCTTTCTAAAACACTACTAAAAACAATATCAATAAATATTTTATGTTTTTTTATTAACTCCCCTGCTTTTTTAGCTTCAGACTGACCTTTTATAGTTAATGGAACATCTTTCCATCCAGTAAATTTGTTTTCTAAATTCCACTGGCTTTGACCATGTCTAAGTAAAATAAGTTTGTTCATAAAATATTTATTTCAAGTATTAATTTATGTTATAGAATAAATCTGTATTAACAAACAATGCCAAATAATAAAAGAACAGAATATGATAGTTTGGGGCCTAAAAAAATAGCCTCAGATAAGTTATGGGGAGCTCAAACTCAAAGATCCTTAGAAAACTTTCGTATTGGAAATAATAAAATTCCTTATGAGATTATTATTGCCTTAGGTCAGCAAAAAAAGGCATCTGTTTTGGCAAATCATAGTTTAGGTTTGATAAATAAGAGATTTTCAAATGCAATATTAAAAGCATGTGATCAAATTATAAACTTAAATCTTTTTGATGAATTTCCTTTATCAGTATGGCAGACTGGCTCTGGCACACAAACAAACATTAATGCAAATGAAGTGATTAGTAATTATGCGATAAAAATATTAAAAGGTAAGGTTGGATCTAAATCACCTATTCATCCTAATGATCATGTAAATTTATCTCAATCATCTAATGATACTTTTCCAACTGTAATGCATATTGCTGCAAATGAGTTAACAGATAATAAATTATTTCCTTCATTAAAAATATTAATAAGTGAATTAAAAAATAAAACTAAATTATATTCAAAAACTATTAAGATTGGGCGCACTCATACACAAGATGCTATCCCATTAACAATGGGTGATGAATTTTCTGGATATTTACAACAAATTGAAAATAATTTTAAGAGAATAAAGTTAGCAAAAAAAGAACTAGATTATTTAGCTCAAGGAGGTACCGCGGTTGGATCTGGTATAAACGCTCCCAAAAATTTTGATAAAGTTTTTTGTAAACACTTAAATAAATTTACAAGAAATAATTACAAACCAGCAAAAAATAAATTTGAAGCTATTGCTAATCATGATTCATTAGTTAATTTTTCTAATTCACTTAACACATTAGCTGTTTCCTTATTAAAGATTCTTAACGACTTAAGATTTTTATCATCTGGACCAAGATCTGGTTTAGGAGAAATTAATATTCCAATTAATGAACCTGGTTCATCAATAATGCCGGGAAAAGTAAACCCAACACAAATTGAGGCTTTAAGTATGGTTTGTTGCCAGGTCATGGGAAATAATTTAGCTGTAACTCAAGCAGGTTCGCAAGGTCATTTTGAGTTAAATGCATTTAAACCAGTAATTATTTTTAATATAATAAATTCCATTAATTTGCTGAGTGATGGAATAAATAGTTTTTGTAAAAATTGTTTGTATGGCATTACTGTTAATAAAGAAAATATCAATAAACATTTAAATAATTCATTAATGCTCGTGACTGCTCTTAATAAACATATAGGTTATGATAATGCTGCAAAAATTGCAAAAAAAGCCTATAAAGAAAATCTTACCTTAAAGGAAGCAGCTATAAAATTGAATTTAATTTCTGAAAATAAATTTAATAAAATTGTTGATCCAAAAAAAATGATCTAAGTAATATATTCAAAATTAGACTGATCAGAAAAAAGTTTTCTTAAGAGTAAATTATTTAGATAGTGGCCAGATTTATTACCATAGAAATATCCTATTATTGGTGATCCGGCTAAATAAAGATCTCCTATTGAGTCTAGTATTTTATGTCTTACAAACTCATCGTTATATCTAAGGCCGTCCTTATTTAAAATTTCATTTTCTCCTACGACTACTGCATTGTCTAGAGAACCACCAAGAGCTAATCCATTAGATCTTAAGTACTCTACATCTTTTTCAAAACCAAATGTTCTTGCAGCAGCTATATCTGTTTTATAATTACCATTAATTAATTGCAATTGGCAAGACTGCTTTGAGACTAACTGACTTGGGAAATCGATTTCAAAATTAATTGAAAATTGATTATTAGGAATAATTTTAGCAGAGCTATTATCTTTTTTTACTTCAATAGTTTTTTTTACATTTAACAACTTACGTTTTTTATTTTGAACTTTGATACCTGTATTTTCAATCAAATCAACAAATGGCTTAGAACTTCCATCCATAATTGGAACTTCGGATGCATTTATATGAATAATTAGGTTATCAATATGTAAGCCTGAGAGTGCACTCATTAAATGTTCAATAGTTGAAATTTTAATATCATGTTGATTTGAAATAGTAGTGCTCATAACAGTTTCAGAAACATTAGACCAAACTGCATCAATGACATTATCTGTATTTTTATCTATTCGAATAAATTTAACACCGTAATCAACTTTTGCAGGCAAAAGTTTCATTTCAACCATTTTACCTGAATGCAAACCAATTCCAGAAAAAGAAATAGCTTCTTTTATAGTTTGTTGATTTTGGTTATTTGGGTTAATGTCTATCATCAAAAAAAGTGCTGTTTGCAGCACTTTTTCTATATTTTTTTAGAGAATCCGCAACTAACTGAATATTACAAAATATTACACAAAGCTAGAATAACTTTAATTAGCCTGTCTCCTCAAGAAAGTTGGAATATCCAGCAACTCCTCCTCTGTCTCTTGATTAAACTCATCATCTAATTCATCATTTTTCGCATTAAATTCTGGTTCAGTTTCTTCATTTGACTCAATTGTCTCCAAATTTTCAGTTTTTTCAATATGAACTGCATTTTCAGAAATTACTGGTTCAGTTTTCTCATCTTCATTGAATGATTTTTCAGGAATATTTGAAGAAATATTATCAAATAAACTTAACCTTCTTACCGATGGCTCTTCTACTTTTGAGACTACAGACTCCTCTTCAACAATATTATTATTTTGATCAGATATTGTTTCAGTTTCAGTTTCAGTTTCATTTATTTTATCTTCCTCTTGAATATTATCTATATTTAAATTTTCATTTAAATCACTATTATCATTTTCTTTATGTTCAGTTAATTCATTTTCAGACACAGAGATTTCAGAAGGCAAATTATTTGCAAAACTATCAACATCATTTTCTTCAATAATTTCAGAGAAATTTGTTTTTTGAGCCTCGATATTTTCTTCTACCTCATCAGAAAATATTTTTTCTTGGACATGATCTAAATTCTCCTTTTGAATTAAATCGTCATCAAATTGATGATTAGCTAAGTTAGGTGTTTCTACCACATGCTCATTTGTTATTTGAGTTGATTTATAAATATCATTATTAATATTAATAGATCCAAAACTATTCAGTGGTTTTGCATTAATGCTAATATTTGAATCTATTCCTGTTGCAACAATACTTACTCGGACTAATCCATCTAATCTTTCATCACAGGTAGTTCCATAAATGATATTAGCTTCTTCATCCACCTCTTGTTTAATCCTGTTTGCTGCTTCATCTACTTCATATAATGTTATGTCTTTTCCGCCAGTTATATTAATTATTAATCCCTTTGCACCCTTTAAAGAAACATCATCTATTAATGGATTTGCAATTGCAGCTTCTGCTGCAGCTACAGCTCTTCCTTCTCCAGAAGCTTCACCGGTACCCATCATAGCTTTTCCCATTTCAGACATAACTGTTTTGATATCCGAAAAATCTAAGTTAATCATACCTGGTTGAACCATTAGATCTGTAACACCTCTCACGCCAGCATACAAAACATCGTCAGCCATTTTAAAAGCATCAGAAAAAGTTGTTTTTTCATTAGCAATTCTGAATAAGTTTTGATTTGGTATTGTCAGTAGTGTATCAACATATTGCTGCAATTCTTCTATTCCATTTTCAGCTAGCTTCATTCTTTGTGAACCTTCAAAATGAAAAGGTTTTGTTACAACACCTACTGTTAAAATACCTCTTTCTCTTGCAAGCTTTGCAATGACTGGTGCAGCTCCGGTACCAGTACCACCTCCCATTCCAGCTGCTATAAATAACATATGACTACCATCCAACTTTTCAGTAATTTCTTGTATGTTTTCCTCGGCAGCTTGCTTACCTATGTCAGGTCTCATCCCAGCACCTAGCCCTCTAGTACTATTTAATCCTAGTTGAATCTTATTAGAACATTGTGAAATTTGAAGTGCTTGAGCATCGGTATTAGCTATTAAAAAATCTACACCTTCAAGATTAGCATTAATCATATTGTTAACAGCGTTTCCACCAGATCCGCCCACACCTAAAACTGTTATTTTTGGATGTAAGTTATCCCCTACATCTTGTAATGAAATATTTATTGTCATTTATAAATCTCCGCCGTTTTTTTTAATTTTTAACGAATCCATGTCGAAATCGTCAATTAAATAAATCTATATATTGTATGTATATCAAATATATTGATCAAGCCAATTAAAAAAACCTTTAATACCTTGTTTTTTTTGTTTTTTTCCTTGTTTTTCAATAATAATATCTAAAAAATCACTTTTATTATACAAACTACAACCTATAACGTCAGCAAAACTTGAATTGTATATGTTTTTTTCAGTATCAATTTCATTTTTTGGATTTCCAATTCTGACATTACTTGAGAATATTAACTCAGCATACTGAGAAATACCCTCGAGTTGTGCTCCACCTCCTGTTAAAACAACATTTTTAATTTGTTTTTTATGAAGATTATTTTGTTTTAATTTTTGCCAAACAATTTCTAAAGTCTCCTCCACACGAGGCTTCACTATTGAATTAATTTTCAATTTATTTATTTGATTAAATTTATTATTTTCTCCAGAAATAATTGGAATTTCAATAATTTCAAATTCATCACTTGGAGAACTAATTAGAGAACTATATAAAGTTTTTAATCTTTCAGCACTCTCTAAAGTAGTGGATACCCCCCTTGCTAAATCATTAGTTATATTATTACTTCCAACTAAAAAACTATCACCATATATAAATTTATTATTTTCAAATATAGAAACTGATGTATTTGAATGACCTAAATCAATACAAATTGTTCCTATTTTTTTTTCATCATTACTCAAAGTAGCTAAAGAAGAAGATAATGGAGAAGGAACAAATGAATCAATGGAAATTTTTAAACTATCAATAATATTTTTATAGGTTTTTAAGTTTTTATATGGAATTAAAATTTTATAAAATAATATTTTTAATTTACTTGCATAATTACCAACTGGAGAATCAAAAAGTAAATTATTATCTAAAACATAACCATTTATGTTATTAAAAATTTGAAAATAATCATCATCTATTTTAAAATATCCAGAGTTATTTATCAATTTTTTAATATCTAATTCAGTAATTTTTTGTTCCAAGTTATCTATTTCTGATTCATAGTATTTTGATATACTATCAATTGTTGGTAAATTTAAATTTATGGAATTTATTTTAGTTTGAGAGCTTTTCTCTGATTCTGAAATCAAAAAATTAATTTCATTTGATAATTCATGAAAATTAGTAATGATATTTTTTTTTAAAATATTTGATGGATAACTTTTGCAAGATAATAATTTAATTTTTTTATTTTCTTTAATCTCAGAGACTGCGCAGGATATTTTTGAATTACCAATATTTAAGCCGACTTTTATCATTTTTTTAAACTTATAATTGCTTTATCATTATTTCTTAAATCAATACTTTTAATTAAAATTATTTCAGAGTCATTTAGTTTATCTATTATTTTAATATAATTTTTAAATGACTCTTCAATGTTTTTTTCTGATAAATAAACCAAAATTTCATTTTCTAATCTAATGTTCCATCTTCTTTCATTAACGTAATAGGCTTCTTTTATCTTTAATAACTCAGGGTGTTGATTTTTATTGAGAATTTTTAAAAAATAATCAGCTTTATTTAGAGCTTCATTGCCATAAAATATAATAAAATTTTCATTAATATTTTTACTAAATTTGCCTATAATTTTACCCTTTTCAGTAAAATAAAAAAATTGTTCATTAAAAAAATATAATCCAATTGGTTTAAACTCAGAAATCTCGATTTTAATTTTATTCTTAAAATTACTTGAAATATTAACATTTTTAATCCATTTTATATTTTTCAAAGATTCTGAAATTTTATTTAAAGGAATTAAAAAAATAGATTGATCTAAATATTTATTCATAATTTTAGATATTTCCTTTTGATCAACTCTATGTAAGTTATTTACTTCATAAATTTCAAATTGATAATTGAGTTTTTCAGAAATATCTTGAATAAATTTATTAAACTTTGCTTTATTTTGTATCTCATCATAGGTTTTAATTGTTATTAAAATCAAGATACTTAAAATTATAAAATATTTGACTAATTTACCTATAGGTAAAAAATTTATTTTTTTTTTTATTAAAATTTTTCTTCATTCTGCATTATTTATTAATTGCAAAATAATTTTTTCAAATTTAATTTTTTGATATCTTGCTTGCTCTGGTAATAAGGATATTTTCGTCATACCAGGTTGAGAATTTATTTCTAAAAAATAAATTTTATTTTGCTTTTTGTTAAATATAAAATCTACCCTAGACAAAGTTTGACATTTAAAAATATTGTGAATTTTTAAAGCTAAATTTAGACACTTATTGTAATTTATCTTACTAATTCTTGCTGGAATGTAATGTTTTGAAAAACCTTTTGTATATTTAGCCTGGTAATCATATGATTTATTTAGGGAAACTATTTCTGTTACTCCAAGAGATTTTAGCGCTGATTTATGTTCTAATATGGAAACTGTTAATTCTTTTCCACTTATATATTTCTCAATTATAAATCTTTCATTTCGATGAAATTTATTTTGAAATTTTTTTAATCTTTCATAAAAAGCATTTAAATCTTTTTTTGATTTAATAATAATCAAACCATGGCTAGAACCACTACTTACTGGTTTTAAAACAAATTTTTTCAATCTTTGTATTAAGTTATTCAAAAATTGTAGATCAATATCTTTTATTTTGATAACTTCATAAGATGGCGTTAAAATTTTAAATTTATTTATTATTTTCTTTGATTTTACTTTATCAAAACAATTAAATGAACATATCTGATTTGAGTGAGTTACACGAAATTTTTTTATTCTTAAAATTTTTTGTATTTTTCCATCTTCACCAAATGTTCCATGCAAAGCATTAAAACATATATAATCATTATTAAATTTTGAAATATCTTTGGTAAAAGTTTTAGGATTAACAGTTAAGATTTTATAATTAATTTGAAGTTTTTTAAGTGCCTTAGCTACTTCTTTTGCAGTATTAATTGAAACTAAGTGTTCTTCATTAAAACCTCCCTGCAATATTATTACTTTTTTCAATTTAATTTCCTATAATTTTTATTTCCCATTTAAGTTTAGTTCCAAATTTATTTTGTACTTTTTTAACAACACTTTTTCCTAAACATTCAATATCTGTAGCTGTTGCTTGTCCATTATTAATAATAAAGTTTGCGTGAACATTACTAATTGAAGCACCTCCAATCTTCATACCTTTGCATCCTGATTTTTCAATAAGTTCTGCTGCAAATTTGCCAGATGGGTTTTTGAATGTACTACCTGATGTTTTTTCTCTTATTGGTTGTGAGTTTTGTCTTCTAATTTTAATATTATTATTTTTAGTGATTATTTTTTCTTTTGTATCATATTGAAATTTAAAGTCAGCTTGCAAAATAATTGTTTTTTCATTTATATCAGATGATCTATAATTTAAATTTAATTGCATTATATTTACATATTTTATTATTCCATGCTCATTTATTAATAAAACTCTTATTAAATTATCTGCTGTTTGAGAGCCATAACATCCAGCATTCATTTTTACCGCCCCCCCAATCGTTCCAGGTATACCAATAAAAAATTCGAAATCTTTTATTGAATTTTTTGCAGCAAATTTTGCTAAATTTATATCGAGCACGCCTGCCCCCACACTCAAAATATTCTTATTAATTTTTATATTATTAAAGTTCTTACCTAATTTTATAATTAAGCCGTCAAAGCCTCTATCACGAACCAAAAGATTAGAACCTACTCCTACTATGTAATATTTAATTTTACATCCATAACTTATTATAACTTTTAAATCTTTTACGCTGTTGACTATAACAAAACCTTTAGCTGTTCCACCCACACGAAACCAACAAGATTTTCCCATATCATAATCTAAAAGTATTTTACTTCTTATTTTTGATTGGATTTCTTGAATTATATCATTCATTAATTTTCATAAAATTATTTGCTATTTTGCTAATAGATCCAGCCCCCATAAATATAATTATATTTTTTTTTGTTGTTTCTTTGTAAATAATTTTATTTAAATTTTTTTTTCCAACATAAACAATATTCTTATTTAATCTTTTTAGTTTTATATAAATATTTTTTGATTCAAATCCCCTAATTTTTTTTTCTCCAGCTGAATATGTTTCTAATAAATATAAAGTTTTTATTTTTGATAAAACATTTAGAAAATTATTAAACAGCATCTTTGTTCTGGTATATCTGTGAGGTTGAAAAACTATGACTATATTTTTATTAATTTGTTTCGCTCCTGACAAAGTTGCTGCTATTTCAGTTGGATGATGAGCATAATCATCATAAATATTAGATAAATTTACTTTGCCTAAATGAGTAAATCTTCTTTTTACACCAATATAATTTATTAATGCTTTTTTAATATAATAATTTTTTACACCAGCTAGAAGTGCAGCAATAATACTAGCTGTTCCATTTAAAACGTTATGTAATCCTATCGTTTTAATTTTATATGAATATTTACCCAGAAGGTTATTTACTGGAATGTTAAAATTTAAAGTAAAATTACTGTAATCCTTATTGAAAGTAATATTTTCTATAAAAATATTAGCTTTTTTATTTTTTCTTGAAAAAGAAATTATTTTTCTAGTATCATTTTTTTTTATTATTTTTTGCAAATTTCTATCATCTTCATTTATTATAGCAATTCCATAGAAAGGAAGTTTTAAAATAAATTGTTCGAAAGCAGAAAATAAATTCTTTGATGATTTATAATAGTCAAGATGTTCAATATCTAAATTTGTTATAATTGAAATCTGATGTGGAAGTCTTAGAAAAGAACCATCACTTTCATCTGCCTCAACTACCATCCAATCACCTTTTCCAAATTTATTATTTTTAGAAAAAGAGTTTA
>MDSV01084181.1_pt1 | contig 14850 bp, 13 predicted proteins | sample 810851 | NCBI WGS metagenome assembly MDSV01 (sample SAMN05326640, study PRJNA326480) | marine metagenome | isolation source: seawater | place: Atlantic Ocean: North East | collected 2012 | reverse complement strand
AAGTCAAGCCTGCCTGCGTCTCTCCCATTACTGTGGTACGAGAGTCCACGGGAAAGGAAGTCACTGTGCCCCTCTTCTTTCTTTCGTATTCCTCTAACTTAGGCCGGCACTTTCGAGTGCCGGCCTTTTTTTAATTTCCAATAGTTTTACTTTTATGATTCAACGATTTCGCAGGTATGATTGGGATGACTATTGACACTGCGGATATATTCGGTAGCGACCAAGTGGGGATTCACCTCTCTGCAATCGGAAATATGGTTTTCCATCCACCGGAATTAACTCCTCAGTTAAAAGAAAAAATTGATTCTACACTTGCTCTTGAAAGCGTTGAATTGACTATTGGTGGCTCAAATTTAATTGGTGCTTTACTTTGTGGTAATTCTAAAGGTATGGCTGTAGCAGATATTGCTACTGAAAGTGATATTGATATTCTTACTTCCTACGGTGATGTTGTAGTAATGGAAGGTGGTGTAAATACTGCAGGTAATCTTTTACTGGCTAATGAAACCGGAGTTGTAGCATCGCCAAGTATCCCTTCTGAGGGCTTAGAAATTATTTCTGAAGTTATGAAAGTTGATGTTGTAGCTACAACTATTGCCTCACAAGATGTAGTAGGTAGTTTAGGGGTTGCCAATGATCAAGGAATCCTTCTTCATCCTGACGTCACTCCAGATGAAGTTATTTTGGTTGAAGAGGTTATGAAAGTACCTCCAATGGTTGGTACAGCATGTTTTGGCTCACCTTATGTTGGAGCAGGAATTTGCGCATCAAATAATGGTGCTTTAGCAGGTACAGAGACCACCGGTCCAGAGATGAACCGAATCGAGGATGCACTTGGATTTTTGTAATTGTGTTATGAAATGTTCAAAGGCCTATTCGAGCCAAGAGTAAACATGGGCGAGATGTTATATCAAGGTAAAGTAAAGCAAGTGTGGTCTACAGATGATCCAGACATTTTGGAATTTAGGTTTACTAATCAAATTTCAGTTTTTGACCAAATTATTCCCTCGCTAATTCCTCGCAAGGGTGAATCTCTTAATCGGACTACTGCTCACTGGTTTAAATTAATTGAAGAAGAAGGTATTTGTGGGACTCATTTGGTCGAAGTTAATGCTGCAGACAGATGCTTAGTTCGCAAAGTGGAAGTGATAAAAGAGCCTGGTGCTATTCCTCGTGATATGGAATGGGTATTTGTTCCTCTTGAAGTAATCTGCCGACATTACCTTTCGGGATCAGCATGGCGTAGATTTCAACGAGGTGAACTTACCGCTGAAGAGCTAGGTGTTGATCCAAATTGTGAATACGGTGCTAAATTGTCTAAACCATTTTTGGAAGTTACCACCAAATTTGAGAAGTTTGACCGAAACATATCTATTGAAGAGGCTCTAGAGATTTCAAACATTACCGAACAAGAACTTAACGCAATTTTTGATGTCGTTTTGAAAGTAGATGCATTAATCGAAAGAGAAGCAGGTAAAAATGGCTTAATACATGTTGATGGTAAGAAAGAGTTTGCTTTGGGGCCAAATAGAAAGGTTGTATTAGTTGACACATTTGGAACTTTAGATGAAGACCGTTGGTGGGATGCTGAAGCTTATGAAAATGGTGAATGTATCGAACTTTCCAAAGAATTTGTTCGAACACATTATATCGGTACAGGACATCAATCAAATCTAAAAAAGGCTAGAGATGAAGGGTTATCAGAACCACCTATTCCTGAATTACCACAAACTGTGATAGATCAGACAGCAGAACTGTATGCATCTATGTATGAAAGATTAACATCACAAAAATTTTGATTATTGGTGTGATCTGTGAATTATCCCAGAATCTCTACGTTCTGCAGATTTGAGCATTGATGTTAGATGCTTTATCGCATCTCTTACACCACCATCTAATGGTTCATCAGATGAAACAGACCAATATCTTCCTGCAAAGAATTTTCTCATTATTACAACTTCTTCAAATGTGAGAAAACCTAAGATATTCATTCCTCCTTGTCCTGAATCATATCTTGCATTGCTGTAATCATTTTCTTTGTTAAATGAATATAGTTTTTTGAGTAGGATTATTATTTCTTCAAATGGTTTTGAGGAATTTTCAATTTTTGAATTTGGCCTTAAGTATTGCAATAAATATGCAATCATTGATCCATTTTCACATGGAAATCGACCAAATCTTTCGCGTGTCAAATTGTCACCAATTGCTATTGGTTTTTTATCTGAATCAATATGTATGCTACAGGTGAATAAAAGAATAGAATAATCGATATTTATTGAGCTGAAGTCAATTGCCTCATTGAAACCTTGTTCTATTAATCTGTTTAATAATGATGGGTTGTTTTCCATTAAAATCTTCCATGAAGATTGTTGTTCAATATTATCCATCGATAATACTTTAGAAACTTCCATTGCAATATGTCCATCACAAGCATTTAGTGTATAGAATGCAGTTGTAGTACCGCTAATGTGTTCTAGGTCCATGTTCAACGCTAAGAGGCGTCTGCCATAATACCTTGCAATTACTCTTTGAAGAAATCAGACATCCTGTCTGCTAGAGGCCGATTATCTGGTGGCCTTTCATCATCCATAATTTCGTTACGCAATGATGCTAATCTACCAGATGCTGTAGCATCATCCAAGTCAATGATTGGTTTGTCGATGATTTCTTGTTGCTCATCAATTTCAATGATTTCTTCTTCAATCACACTTGGTTCTAAACTTATATCATCAGTTTCTTCAATTTCTTTGATTTCTTTATTTTCGACAATGCTGGTTTGGTCAATTTCTTGTTTTACATGTTTATTTGCTTTCTTTGTGGGTTTTTTGGATTGAATTTTCGCGGTTCCAATAAATCCACTAAAATAGGCCAACATCAAAATAATACCAGTAGTAATGACTCCAAATAAAATCTCAGAACTTTCGATGATTTCTGATTTTGGTGGTTTGTAGAATGTCTGAGCAGTGTCATCGCTAGGATTGTCGTCAATATCATAAGGTGAAGAGCATCTTAACTCAGCATTTACAACATCATCCTTTTGCAAAATTCCTGGATTATCTATTTTTATTGTTGGAGCGTTGGTATAACTCTCAATATCAATTATCAATATCTTTTCCCATGAATGTTCTGTAGATTCCACTTTTAAGGTACAAGTTACATCAGCAAGTCTTTCATATGATGTACGAGTGATTAGTATCATTATGTCATCATCTGCTGTTATTTCATTAATCCCAACATTCCATCCACTACTACGGGATATTGCTTCAAGACTTTTTGATTCAATTTCTCTTCCATAAGAATCAATAATCTTCAATGTAATTTCTAATATACCTGCATCTGGTTTCCAGCTTGAGGTATTGATTGAAATAATTTCTGATTGGTTAGCAGATATCAAAAATCGATTTTCTTTTAGGTTAACTAATTCTCCCATACTTGTTGAAACTATAATTGTTCCAGTAAACCTTTCACTAAGCGATGACGACAGTGTACAAGTTGCAATTTGACCAGTTAATGAATCCATCCCAAGTTGATCCATGGAACCGGGTGTAAAATCACAAGATGCTGAATAATCAGGTAATTGATATCCAGCTGAGTGAATGAAATAGTCTAATTCATCACTACTATTGGCAATAGAAATATTTTGTACACCATTAGGTATCGAAAATGTTAGTAAATTATTGTCAATCGATACATAATTAGGATAATCATCAATCAGGCTATTTGAGATTCCAACATTTGCAAAGTTCCCTACTACTCCTGAAATCACTGGACTAGTGGTAAAGGTAAAATTAGATTTTACTACTAACATTTCAATTTCATTAAGACCAGTAATAGGATGTGTAATTCCGATAGTTACTGTGATTGGTGTGCCATCCCAAGATGAATCAGGCATCAGATTTATTGGAATTCCTATAATTTGTCCTGGCGAGACTACCATGGAATTGTCAAAAGTAGCAGACCAGTCATTTGGAGTTCCACTAAATGTTATGTCAACTACTGCTATATCATTACCCATATTGTTTACCCACGCAGTTGGCATTCCTCCATCTTGATCATTAATTGCCCACGATCCTTTAGAATCAACTACGATATTAGGGGATGTTCCAACTCTGACAGGTATTTCTTGAATAGTTTGTCCTGAACCATCTCCATCTGAGACTCGCAATCGTAAAATGCCAACATCTCCAGCAATCGCATCACTGGGAGGGTTTACAAAAATGGTAACCGTTGAACTGCCATAAGGATTTACGGATTGACCATTTTGTGGCACAGTGATATTCCATCCCTCACTCGCCTTAGTATACCATGGCTGTCTTGCAAGGTTTCCTAAATGTTGAACATTTAATGTTAAATTTTGACCATTCGGGTCAATAACTAAATTGGTATCTGAAAGATTTAATCTCCATCCCGATATTTGCTGAACATTGAATGATAGATTTTCAGTATTAACTAGTAATTCATTCGAGTATATTTCTAAGGTTAATTTCACACTTGTTCCAGACCATGTGTCGCTAGGTGCAGTAAATGACAATGTCATTGCTACGGTTTGATTAATAGATACATTTTGATAACTCATGTTTTGAGCAGACCAAATGCTATTATCTTGTCCAAAATATGTTAATTGGAAAACCGGCTTAATTATTACGTCATCGATAGCATTACCAGTATTTTTAACATTGTAGTCTAATGTTATAGTTTCCTTTGGTAATATGCTATGATTAAGTCCTGCTGGGAAATCTACAGACCAACTGTGGTCTGGTTCAGCCTCGACTAATAAGTCAACGATTGTGCTAGCATTTGGATTCCCTAATGATGTCCAAGAAAATCTTAGAGTAAATTGCTCAAGTGCCGGTGTATCTTCGGATAACAATACATCAACAGTAGCAATAGTGCTGGCTAATGCCCCTAAAGTTTTTTGCGGGTTATATGTGGTAAACTCAACAATTGGAGGGCTAGTCATATTAGGTCCATTGATTACTTGAGTTTCTAATATGAATTCATCTTCCCCATTGCCTGGGTTCTCGAGTCTGAGCAATATTTGATTGCTGACTTCAACAAATAATGGTATTGGTTGACCTACTTCATCTGGTACCGGTTGTAATATTGTTGCTGCACTACGATAAACTTGTAAGACATGCAACGTAAAAAATAAGTTGTGATGTGGATCAGATGAGGAATTAGTCGAGAAGTAATGTCTCTGTGGTAGAGCATTTACCGGTAAGTCAAGATATATGTTTCCGGAGAAATAATCGCCATCTAATCCATTGGCCTCAATATTGCTACCAGTAAATGAGAGATCACCATCAACACTCCACGCCCAATTTGTGTGAATCATGTTTGCAGATGCAATGTTCCAAGATAGCATTCCATCTGATGGAATTGCACCTTCGACACTCCAAGAAAGGGTTTCATTGGGCAATGTCCTTTGGTGAATTGGTTGAATTGTAACCAATGCAGATGTGAGATTTACCGTTAAATCTTCACACAATGTTTCAGCTCCACTTCCAATACACATGGTCATGGTTGTGGTAGTAGTTGAACCCAACGGAAATTCAAATTCTTGTGGTGTATTTAGGTTGACAAATAATTCTATCATCTCACCTGGTGCTAAATTAAGCGAGAATACTTCAGAACCAGTTTTGTCATGAAGCTTAGGAGTACCACCCCATGAGGGGGCAGTCCAATCTGTTGATGTAGTAGTTTCGTAAGCATTGCCAAGATTTTCAACCATCATCCATGCAGTGGCTATATTTCCAGGTCTACCAAATCCAGTCGTGTTGTCTAAGCCACTTGGACCAACAATAGATAACCCCCTGGTTCGTAATACTTCTAACGGTAGAATAGTATCAAATGTTACAGAATTATCAATATCAAGTGTTATCGAGAGTGTGACATATGAATTATCATCACCTAGTGCAGTTTGTGGGATTGTGACTACAAAATTGAATTGTTGTGCAGTGCCTGGTTCCAGTGTTGGTTTGTTACTTTGATTAGTAGCACTGGATATTGACCATCCATCGGGCAAATTAGAGTCATCCCAAGTAAATGTCCAGTCTTCAGTTCTCGAACCTGTTGAAAGTAAAGAGATAGATACAATCTCAGTTGTTCCTGGTGCAATTCTTGGAACATCATTAGGGATGTCAATCTGTGCAACATATGGCTCAACCACAACTAATTCCATTGTCATGTTATTATTATCTTCTCGAGCTTCTGATAAATTACCATTAATATCCAGGATTAATTCAAAAGTGTGAATTCCTAACTCAGCAGTGATATCAACGCTAAATGTGTATGGCCCGCCATTGCCAGTTGGGGCGACAGGCTCAACATCAGTGAATCTTTGCCGGGCAATCTCATTACCGTTTTGAATGATTGCTACATCGAGATCATCTTGGTTTTCTAAAGTACCTATGTTACTAAATTGTCCGGTTACGGTAACTAAATCACCAGGGTCTGGTTTACTTGGATTAAAACTAATTCCTCTATTATCGCTCAATGGGGCAAAATCCGCAACATTTTGTGAAATTAAAGTGTCACCAATCAAGATGTCTAATGTTCCATCATTATCCATATCCGCTACTGCTGGAGCAGACCAGACGCGATGGGGCATGCTTAGTGGTGATGACCAACCATCAGAAACTTCAGCTGAAGTTCCCGAATCTCCATCAAATGCCCAAAGACGTTTGCCAAATGGTACTATAAGTTCGGGCTTTGCATCACCGTTGATATCCATCCATATTGGCGGTGAAACTCCTATTTCGTCGTTATCTGTGCCTGAACCTCTTTGCATATCTTTAGACCATTCTTTGGATGGGGGGTCTTGAGTTATGTCGTGACATCCTGCCATGCCCTTACGATTGGTAGTTATACTTGATTCAGAATACCAAGTAATCCAGCATAATCGGTCATGAATTAAATCACCATCAGTATCAATCGGCAATGGCTGTGAATCCGAATATCCATTGGGTGCGCGAAACTCAAAAATTTCATCGGTTGAAGTCATTTCCATCGCTACAAATCTTGCACCATTACCGGATGTTCTACCGTTTGAATCAGTAGGAATTGTTAGAATCATCTCAGGAGCGTTATCTGCATCTAATTGTACTACTACTGGTCCAGGTAGTCTCAGTCTTGGAGCATCGGAATCAGAATCAGTTCCACCGATTGCAACTCTCTCCCAATCTAATGATCCAGAGGCTCCATCAATACGCCAAATCCACATATTTCCAGAATTTGAATCAATCGTGGTTAGCACAATAGCCGTGGTGTCATCATCAAGCATCCCCCATGCAGGATCTGAAGGGTGAGTTCCTCTGTCAAGAACAACTTCCCAATCAAATTCAGTAGGTGTTGATGTTGAAAGAGATAGGGAGACGACAGTTGGGTCATCTGAATTACGATCAACTGCAGCAATAACTAATTCTGCATCACCATCTAAGTCTAAATCTGCTAGCAGTGGCTGAGTCACAGCTTTGTGATCGGTTTGCGAGGTCCATAGGTGAGGACTATTAATGCCAATAGAATAATCACTGTTACTCATAGACCATAATTTTTCATTATCGTGACCTGACTTTACCCAACCTGATTCGGAACATGATAATTCAGGTGACCAAGCTTCTACTTCTAATGATGTTTCAGTATCATAAACTAATAATATTTCAGGTTTTGAATCTTGGTTAATATCCGTTAGCATAGGGGTGCTTCTTATTGTTTCAGTCTGACCTAAATCAACTTCCCAAGCAACTTTTGCATCATCTCCGGTAATTATGCTAAGTTTACTTGCACCATTATCACTTGAGATTAGAACGCCAAATAGTTCACCTTCTCCACATCTTTCAGTAGATGCTGCTGATGCTGTGATGCTAGAAGAAAAGTTTCCAATTATTGACCCATATGCATCTGCACCATCAATATCGTCAAATGCAACCCAATTCACTGTGGGATTGTCAATTATGCCAAATTCAACAACATCTGATACTGAGCCACTACCGGGGCCGCCATTTGGGCCATGAGGTGGCATAGTCCCGTTATGGGTCGGTAATCTGGAATATTGTGCCCATGGTTGGTTTAGCGGGTCCCATAATTCAGATCCTAGGACTAGTTTTGCATTATTTTCTCCGATATTATCAACTTCATTATTCGAATTAAATAGAGGCCCTATAGGCATCAAAAATAGTATTGTCACCAACAATAAAGATGTCCTTACACGCCACATGTTAAAGGCATTGGCAGATGACATCGATGCTATGTGTGTCAAAGGGGTTGTTATGACTTATGGCAGTTCGACTGTTATTTGCATCAAATTTAACAGTAAAATGGCAACGCCAATACAAATCAATACTTCGTAAATTCCGCTTTCATTAAATAGGGGTCGTTGGTGGAAGGAATGACTGCGGTCGATTCTATCCAGAGGTAAAACCGGTGAAGGACAGAATAGTTATCTATTCTTCACCATTTACTTTGAATCGGTCAAAGGAAGTGAAACGATGTACAAAATAGTAACAAAGGAAGACACTATTCGTATTCCAGCGGAATACATGCGTAAAGGGGCATCATTGAATGACCACATCGACAGATTGTCAATGACTGCTTTTGAAGGTAGATTTGACGATGATAATCGATTTGTATTAGTTACTTCGAATCATCAACCTCTAGGCCGTGGAAGAATTATTCACGGAGATGGAGCAATTTATCAAAGAGTAAAATTTGACGCAGTTTTATTTTGCATGGATGATTATGAAGTAGTAGAAGGCGTAGTTTCAGAAGTAAACGAATTCGGAGCTTTCGTTAGAATAGGGCCTATGGAAGCTCTTCTTCACAAATCACAGATTATGGAAGATACAGTAGATGCTAATGTTGGCATGGGATGGATTGAAGGTAAGCAAACTGGAAAGAGGCTCCAAATAGGGGACTCGATTCGAGCTAGAATCGTTTCACTTTCACCAGATACCAGTGATCCTAGGAGGTCGAAGATTGGTTTGACTAGTAAGCAACCAGGTCTTGGATGCCATTCTTGGATTGAAGATGAGAACAATGAGTGAGGTGTAAATTATGGCAAAAAATCCGTTTGCATGTGGAGAATGTAGCATGATTCTCCCCGATCCTGAAAAGAAAAAAGAAATTCCAATATGCAATAGATGCCCAACAGCACAAGTCACGACTGATTGGCAAGGTTATGTCATCATAATGAATCCTGAGCGCTCAGAAATCGCTAAGCGTTTGAATGTAGATCGTCCTGGGAAATATGCGTTAAAAGTTAACACAAGGTGAGTTGAATATTATGGATGTAGTAGATCGAATGGAAAATAAATTATTAAATCGCATAGAGATTAATTTTAGTTGGAGGCACAGCGGTAAAGCAACGCCTTCGAGAAAAGAGGTTATGGATTTAGTCAAAACTCTTGAACCAAAATCAAACCCAGAATTCATTGTCATCAAGAATTGCAGCACACGTTTTGGTCAGCCTTTGACAACAGGAACTGCTTACATATATGGTGATCAAGAATCAATGAAGGTTGAGCCAGATTATATTCACAAAAGACACGAAAGTATGCGCGCTGGAAAACCAGCTGAGGCAGCCGATGATGAGCCCGTTGCTGAAGAGGCTGCGTCAGAAGAAACGGTTGCCGAGGAAAATAATGAAGGAGGCGATGAATGATGGGAGACGGACCTAATTCAAGTGCTAAGTGGAGTAAGTATGCGGTAAAAGAAGATGGTACTCTAGAGCGCAAAGCAGAATTTTGCCCTCATCCAAGTTGTGGACCTGGAATCTTTTTAGCTATTCACAAAAATCGTAAGTCATGCGGTCGTTGCGGATATACCGAAATGAATGAATAGAAATTATTCTTCTTCGGAAATATCACAGATGTCCCATTTGCCATCATTACACAGATATATTCCCGATTCTGCGTCAATGAATACAGCGATTTCTTGAATTGCAGTTCTACTCTGTTTTTCCATTGATAGAAATGCTAATTCTCGCCAGCCTGCTATGTGCCATCCTGAATCATTTTCACTCCATTCAGCATGTTTTATCGGGCCGCTTAATATAGCAGTCATAGTAACATTGTCATCTTTTAGTAATAAGATAGTTGAGTTATTTACCAATAGCAGATAATTATCCATATACTTGTAAACTTGCTGTAAATATCCATCTATATCAAAGATTTTTTCTGTAATAATGTTTCCATTATTGATATCATATCTTATCATTCCTCCACCCTTAGACCAAATTTCAAAAAACGTGTCATCACAAGTAGTAGCAACGGTTTCCATTGCTCTGGGGATTTTCTTTAGACTGGGCCAATGAGCTTCTGCAGATCTCCAGTTCTCCAATGCATCACTGCCAAGATTGTAGATCCCCTTTCGCCATAAAACGAAGGTAAATGAGTTGTCATTTGAACTCATTGATAGTGGTTCTGAATCGAGTACGTGTGACCATTTATTACCAGCAGGATGAATTGATTTGTCGATAGTTTGACGTACTCTTAAGTCTCCACGATTTACTCCTTGCTTGAATTCTTCACTTAGATCTAATGCTGACATTCTAGCTAACATTAATTCTTGATCTAACCATGTGGCAATCAGCATGTTATCAATAATAATTGCATGGCTAATCGGAGTTGGAAATGGTTTAGTTGGATTACCAATCAGGTTGCCTTCTGTTGATATTTTTTGTAATTCACCATCAACACCTATTACTAAATATCCCCCTTCGTATTTCAGTACCTTCATTGGGGTGAACTCAAGATTACTTGGAATTCCCCACGCCATGTACGACCCTGGCGACAATAGTTTGTCAAATTATGGAAAGAAGTCAAAAACACTGGCCATTACAGGTATTTGTGTCCGGTTCATTGGTTTCAATGATTGCAGTCAATAAAGGCGACATTGCTTCACATAACCAAGCATTAGTGCTATTGGAAAAATATGATTGGTTATCAATGGGTGAAATTGAGGGAAAGCAAGCATATCGATTCAAAGATAATCGTATGTGGATTTTTGAGCAAGGCATTTTATTTGAGAATTTGATTGACAAAAGATGGCAAAATGAAACTGGAGAAGTTGTTACCGAAGTTATTTTCCCTTCAAGACATTCAGCAGCAAGTGGTAAACCATCACTCACCTTACATCCAATTGGAGTGCCCCATTTAGATAGAGATTCACTACCCCCATATGGTGGTAAAAGTGGTTATTCTCCCCCGCCTTCAACACGTCTTTCTGCATGGTGGAAAGATTTGCAAAAAAAAGTGAAAGGTAGTGAACTTGAAAATGAATTTGAATTAACACTTGAAGTTACACATCACGGACCATGGTTGGAAGTACCTGCTCTTTTCATTGAAATTGGCTCAACCAAGATGACTTGGAATCATAAACCTGCGGCTAATTTGCTGGCTGAAATTATTGCAGATGGAATGGGTTTAGAGAATGATATTTCATCGGGGGTTTGGGACCCAAATGACAATAAAGATGAATTGGTATTAGTGACTTTAGGTGGTGGCCATTATGCACCTAGGGCAAATAAATTAGCTTTGCTTGATGGTATTTGGTTAGGTCATATGTTGGCAACTTATGCTTTGCCTTTTGTCAAGCCTGAAGTAGAGGGTATGATTCCTGGTGGTACTTGGAGCCAAGCAATAGAGCAAGCTCTCAGTTCAACAGCAGCAGCATATCCTAATGGCAACATAATTTGTTCGATGGACAAAAAAGCATTTCGTGGTTGGCAACGACAAGCAATTCGCGATTTTTTATCAGATCGCAATATACCTTTGTTGACAACTAAGCAAATAATTGAAATTTTGGACAGCAAATCACAAGCCTCATGAATCTCCTACAAGAGCACTATACGGGGTAGTCATGACTGGGTGGTTTTCACGATTAGTTGTAGGCATGACTATTAGAATGCCAAAATGGTTTGTTGGTTGGGTTTCTCGAAGATATGTAGCTGGAAACACTATTGATGATGCAATTAAAGTAATGAAAAGACTGAGCAAGGAAAATGCTTGTTTTACAGTTGATGTCTTGGGTGAAGAGATTACCAATCTAGAAGAAGCGCAATACTTTATTGATGAATATAAAAATCTGATTTCAGCGATAATTAGGCATAATATCGACTCTAATCTAAGCATAAAACCAACTGCATTTGGTCTATTAATTGACCGTGAAAAGGGATATGATAACATTAGAAATCTTGTTGAGATGGCTGCTCATAATGACATGTTTGTTCGACTGGATATGGAGGACCATAGAGTTACTCAAGCAACTATTGATGTTGTAGTTGATTTGCATTCAGAAGGTTTAACAAATGTAGGAACTGTATACCAAGGTAGATTGTTTAGAGTGCTATCTGACATCGATTATTTGGAAGAGAAATTAGGGCCTGCGGCCGATTATCGCATTTGTAAGGGTATTTATTTAGAACCTGAAGAAATTGCCCATACTGGATACTCAGAAATAGTTTCAGCAACAAATGCTTGTATCGATAAAATGCTTGAATCTGGGTCATATTGTGCTATAGCTTCTCATGATAAGCCAGTGATTAATCATGCACTATCAGCATTGAAATCTTATGGAATGGGTCCAAATATTGATGATCCTAGGAAAAATTCTGGAAAACCTCGTGCAGGCAAAGGTCCTGGTTACGAGTTTCAAATGCTACTTGGAGTAAGAGGTCCGCTTAGACGTAAACTTTCCAAACAAGGTCATAGAACACGAGTTTACATTCCTTACGGTGAAAAGTGGTATGAGTATAGTATTAGACGTTTACAGGAAAATCCAACAGTTGGAGTACAAATTGCCAAGGCATTTTTGATGCCATGGAGCAATAGGCCTTAATTCACTTGCGTGGACTTTTACGTTTTCTCTTATTGCTTGGAGTGACGCGTTTTTTAGTTATTTCTTTTGGCACTTCTGGATTTGGATTATACCCTAGACGACCTTCTTTCCATGCTTGTCTTCTTTCTCTTGGTGTCTTTGGCTCAAAGTGTTGAGGATTAGGTGGCTCATGAAGATAAATACGTTTGATATCTTGAGCTTCAACAGTACCTTTCATTGTTCGTCCTCTTCCAGTATGTATTGCTCTTATACGCCAAACATCACCCTCATAGTCCATTTTATTGCCTCCAGTAAATTTTGTACCATAATCAACTTGAATGGATGAAGATTCAGATACTTCGCCCCGAGTCGCAGTAATTTTAACTCTAACCATGTCAGTTCTTAATGCAGATATAATTGATGCTTCTGTAGCAATTAATGATTTCTTTTTACGACCTTCGTTATCAATTATTTGATTTATACTCCAAAGCATTTGATTTTCCTCAAAGACATCTCCAAGCCTAAACATTTCATCATCATCAATTTCAAGTTCAACTCTTGCAGAAGTCGGTCCGTCAGTTAATATAAATGGAACATTGATTACAACAGGTTCTCTTAATTGTAGATTTGATATGTTGCCACAGATTGAACATTTAACCAGTAAATCACGACCTGAGCCCACTTTTCTTTCTTTGAGGATTTCATGTTCTTCATAGTCATCACATTGTGCACACATCACAACATTATCAATGACTTCTTCAAAGTCATCAATGGGCTCGCCTTCCTCCATGCTATCGTTTGTCCCAAAACCCATTAGGTTTCAACTAATCGGTAAATACAATCATACGAGACTTCTTGACATGTGGGCTATTGGCAATAGCGATGGAAGATGAAAGCGGCATGCTTATCGAGCGCTCCGAAATACTTGGCCATCTACTTTCGAAGGGTTCTGAACTGTCAAGAGATGAACCTTTGATAGCAGCTAATATCAATGAGCAATTGCAACATATGGGGCTCTCTACATGGTCATTATCAGTACTACGCAGGGTTCGTGATTCAATATATCGAATAAAACCAAGTAATATTTTGGAAGTAGGCGCTGGAATAGGTCACAGGACAGCATGGTTGTTAGATTTATTTGAGCAACAGGGTAGTCCTTTACGATATGATATTATAGAGCAAGGAGGTAAATTTGCAGTCATAATTAAGCGTTTAGTCGATCGCTATGATGCAGCAAAATGGACCAATATAAAGGTAGGCGAATTACCATCATTAGCCGCAGAAACTATTGCTTGGAAAGTTGCCACAATTACTGGAGTTCAACTAGATGAATCTCCTTTATTTCATGAATATGATGTTATTATCATTGACGAAAAGTTATCAAATTTGTCAACATATATCGAAAATTGTTTAACGCTCCTCTCAAAGAATGGAATATTATTGACTACTGAGCCACCAGTTCCATCTGGTGATATTGATGAGGGAGATGAGGAAATGATGGCCACAGTTGACGGTTTTAATTCTTGGATTGAGTTAATAAAACGATGTCAAGAAACTCATCATATCGCTTTTGCACCTGTATTTGAAGGAACAATTGTTGCATTTTTACCGAAATAGTCTAACTAAATATTGCTAGCAAATTTTCAATTTGCAATAGTCCATATCCATAATTGTCATCATGCCCATTTTGGTTTGGTTGAGGTTTTGATGAATCAATTATTGCTTGTTTAATTTGTAAAACAGTGTCTGAACTGCCAGAGCTAGAATTTGCGGCTAAATTTGGATTTTGTTCAAGAAGTAATGCAATTGCTCCAGTGACAAATACAGTAGCAGCACTGGTCCCATCAACAATAGACCATGTCCCATCATTGTTGATGACGGGGACTGCTTCTGCGGGTGCTACAATTTCGGGTTTCTTATTAGGATCTGAGCGTGGTAATATTAATGGAATTAGGTTGCCATTATTATCGCCTGTTGAAGAACCAATCCAGTGCTCGCCAGTGATAGTTACACCTCCAACTGATATAACCTCACTTT
>MDSV01128731.1_pt1 | contig 14851 bp, 12 predicted proteins | sample 810851 | NCBI WGS metagenome assembly MDSV01 (sample SAMN05326640, study PRJNA326480) | marine metagenome | isolation source: seawater | place: Atlantic Ocean: North East | collected 2012 | reverse complement strand
GGCAGCAACAGCTATTGGTATAGAGCGATACCATCCTCGCCTCATTATCAATCAGGGCACATCTGGAGGACATGACCCATCTTTGAAAGTCGGAGACATCGTTTTGGGCGAGCGCAGTGTAAACGCATCAAGCTTTAAAACGCCAAGGCTAGTGCAAGGAGAAGGCAGTAATCCTCTCAATTGGATCCCCATGGATATTATGGCATCTGAAGGGAGTGCAGGAGAAGGAAGTAGTGCAAAGGATGCTGAAAAATTGCGGTTTTATTTAGGCGATAAGCAATTAATCGCGCTGGCTTCATCGCTAGCTAACCAATATGAACGAGGTAGTGTAGTAAAAGGAACAATCGGCAGCGGTAACTTTTGGAACAATGAACTAGATAGAATTGCATGGCTTAATAGGAACCTAGGTACTAGCGTGGAAGAAATGGAAACAGCTTCGGCAGCCCAAATTGCTCACGCCTACCATATCCCGTTTTTGGGTATTCGCGTTTTATCAAATAATATCACTAATCACGGTGAATATGATCCTACAACAGCCGAGGATTGCCAAGCATTTGTCGCAAAAGTGATTAAAGCCTACATTTCAAATATCGACGGATAGATTTACATAGAACCAAAAACGCCCTTTACTTTCTCAAAGCGTAAAGGGCGTTTTCATTAAAGCAGTTTCGGCTAGATTGCCTGTGCAGTGTAGGTCTCTGTCTCTTGAGCTATATCGTTCGCATATTGTGTAAGATGGTGGCTAATGATGTTCTCAGCGCGCTCAACAAACTCGTCACGTTTAAACTTCCAGCCTCTTAAATCAGCTTGTTTTGCCTGCTTAACATAAAAATCTAAGCGTGTTTTTCTAAGCAGATGCGCCTTTTTGGATAAATCAAACTCTACAAGTGATAATGTCTGTTCAACTTTGACGATATCTGCATGAACAGTGCGTTCAGCGTCATCGGCCGTTGCTTGGCTAATTGAAAGCTTGCCCTGCCCGAACAGACCGATTAATGCTATTACAACTGAAACAACTATAGCTGAATAAACCCACTTTAAAATGTTCATGCTTCACTCCTTGATCAACTGTGAACTGCTCATAATCTGATTAATAAACTTAGCGCTAAAAAGTTAAGGTAAGCCAAACAATGCGCTAATTTTAATTACTATGTGTAATTTGTAATTGCAGCTTCTATACCACAATATATTTCTTTGTATTTCAGGAAGATATGAAACAAGACTACTACTGCAAAATGTATTGAAAGAATTTTCTACACACTTTAAGAGAAATTTTCCGTGTCTTTCCTTCGGGTTTAATCAAAGCCTATCCAAACAAAATTTATAAAAACGGCCTTAAATAAACAGTGGATGAAGAATATAGTGTTCAGTGAATGTTTGGTATTACCAAAAAGTTCATTTTTCGCGCTAAATATTGTCGTGAAAATAGACATAAGTATTAAAAGACAATTAAATCAGTAGTGAAAACAACAATCACATAATCACCCTTCCCTCTCTAAGGCAATCTACTTAAAGACTTCATAACTTTTGTCAATTGATTTTAAATTGGCATTACAAAACGCAATTTCACCCCCTTAACCGGACTTACCAATAATATTGATTTAAGTATGAGATGCATCGGTAAGCAATTGTCTACCAAGAGGTTTAAATGTCTAAAATAAAGACAATGCCTACTGCCTTCTGGTTATGTGACGTTTCTGTTATCCCATGGATGAAGCCCGTTTTAATGTCTCTTACATTAATTCTCGCTTCGAGTCTTGCTAATGCTGGAGTAATTTCAGCTGAAAAGTTTGATTTAAGCATTTTGATTGAAGCGAACGGAAAATTGTTGAAATTTAGCGTGATTTGAATATGGTAGTTTTGGCTTCTGCGGTGCTTACGCCTATTTTGGGATCAGAACAAGAACGCGAACATAAAGCGTATTGTAGAAAGTAAGCAATATGGAACTGATATCACTATCTATGAATTCTATTTTGTTTTTGATGATTGCACTGAATCTTGCAAAGAGATCAAATCTGAAAATAGCTAAGCAATTCTCCTTAACGAAGAATAGAAGCATTGACTTCGATAATTATATATTTGGTTAACATTTAAAAAGAAAAAGGGGCGAATGCCCCTTTTCAAACTTATCTACATGAAATGCGTTTAGTTCATTGCAGTTTTAGTCACTACACGAAGGTCGCTTTTCACATTTTTAACATCAGATGCATTTTTTGCGATTTCAACCGCTAAATCGCGCTCTGCATCAGAATCAACGTCGCCCGACAGCATTACCACGCCATTTTCAACGTCAACATCAATGTTGAAACCAGAAATATCAGTGTCCATTAGAAGACGGGTCTTGATTACAGTAGCGATTTTAGCGTCAGTAAGTTCGCTTGTACCTTCATCTACCGTATCTTCCATATCATCAGACATGTCGCCGTCCATGTCTTTGTCAGAAACAATGGTCAACTTGTTGTCTACAGAGGTTACACCGTCAATGTTTGCTACCAGCTCTTCCGCTAGCTTTTTATCGACAGAATTTTCAACCTTACCTGTTAGCACTACATTGCCATTTTTCACATCGGTATTGATATCGAATGAATCTAGGTTGCCATTGAACAACAGCGTAGCTTCAGCTTTGCCATCAATCCATGCGTCTTTGGCGCCCTTTTCCCACTTGTTGTCAGTGTCCATATCTCCTGCATAAGCTGCAGTGGTCAACGTTGTAGCAACAATCATAGAAATTAGTGAACGTTTCATAACATTTCTCCTTTGTCGAAACTCACAATGAAGTAAGCTAGAACCTTGCCAACAACGCAACCCATTGTTTTTGAATGAATATCATAGAAATATTCGTATTTAATGGTTCAAGAATTTGAAATCTTTGCTGTGAAACGAGAATTTTTTACCTGTTGCTTTAAATGTGAGTTCTCCGACATAGCTATCGAAGAATAATCAATAAATGTGAATTGAGTTTCATCCGTATTGAAATGAGTAAAGATTAAACTGATTTAACAATTTAAGCGTAGATAATAGAGAAATCTTCTTATTGCTAGGTACCTTTCAAAAACTTGATAGGAAACAGCATTTCAAATTTTTAATATCAAGGATGCTAAGCCAATGGATATTGCACTTTTTGCTGCATCAATACTCTTTATTGTAGTCAGCTTTGTTCCTCTTTTACCCTCTTCTCATTGGGTGGTTCGAGTTTGGGAATTCCCTCGCCTGCAAATATCTGTAATTATTGTCATTCTTCTTCTTTGCCACGCATTAAATTGGACTTCTGATAATCATTGGTTAGTTATTAACTCGCTGGTAATTACAGGACTAGGGATAACTCTGCTCTACCAACTTGTTTGGATACTCCCTTACACACCCTTTTATAAAAAAGATGTCAAAAGAATAGAAAAATCGCAGGCAGCGAGCACGGTAAGTGTGCTTTCAAGTAACGTCTATATGCCTAACAACGACTTTAGAAAACTTATAGCGCACGTCAGAAATAAGAAACCGGACTTCTTAGTAACATTAGAGTCGAATGAAAAGTGGCAAAAAGGAATTAGTGAGATCGAATCGGAGTACCCTTACCGGAAGTTCTGTGCGCTTGAAAACCTTTACGGTATGCACTTGTATAGCAAAATACCGTTTGAAGAGGCTACGCTTAATTTCCTGATTGAAGATGATGTTCCTTCCATGAAGGTAAAGATAAATTTAGAAGGGCAAGACACTCTCCTCTACTTTCTTCATCCTAAGCCCCCTAGCCCAACAGAAAACACGTATGCAAAACCTCGTGATGTCGAATTAGCTATTGTTGGAAAGGAGATATCGAATACAAACGGGCCGATTATTGTGGCAGGCGACCTCAACGATGTGGCGTGGTCGCCGACAACACGAAAATTTAAAAAGATAAGCGGATTGCTAGATCCACGAGAAGGTCGAGGCTTTTATAACACGTTTCACGCAAAATACCCGTTAGTAAAATGGCCACTAGATCACGTATTCCATTCTAAGCATTTTGCGTTGGTTCACATAGAAAAGCTAGAGAGTATAGGTTCAGACCACTACCCTTTGTATACTGAACTAGCGTTTATCGACGATTAAACAAGCTCGAGAGCGTAGTCCGGGCTGTTTAACGAGAGCTTCTGTGCTTTACACACCACATTAGACTTTCGCACGCGTCTTCTCGCTTTTTAAAGTGTGCTAAACCAATAAGCGCCCCATCTCTAGGCCAAACTGCTTGGTTAAGCACGCTTTGCTCCTCTTCGGACAAATTCTCACGGTTCAACACAATCTCTACCGCTTTTTTGTTTGGTTTAATTAGCGTAGGGTTAGCGGCTTTGACTAGTGATGAATTAACACATATATACTCTCGTTTTACTGGGTCGCGTACCACACCGATAATGTCGTTATCGCAGATTATCGCCGGCCAGCCCTCTGAGATTCGACTTTGACCAAACATAATCAGCGTAAACGCGAATAAAACAAAAAGTGTTAGACCAATAAATTGTGTGCTTAAGTCCGGTGCAACACTGATAATAACGCCTACGACTGCGGCGAAAAATATCCATCCACCAAACACCCTTCGCATAGCGTTAGGGGAAATTCCAGATATCACATCCACTGATTTCAGTGATTGCTTATCATAGCTTTTAATAAATACAGACGATTGTGATTCCACAGTCTTTTCCACCAGAAGAATAAGAGAAATAAAAATTAATACGTTACAAGTAAGACTGAAGATTTACCTACTCTCTGAATAGAAAAGTATTGCGAGAGAAAATCAAACTTTTCGTCAGAAAAAGAGTTTATCGATAACAGAATAGATATCTGATATCTTTAATTTCATGTTTAAAATCATGCTAATAAGCATAACAAAATTAGTTGCCAGGGCAAAGCAATTGCACGCTTAAAGTACACTTAAATAAGACCAAAAAGGCAAGAAATCCTCTTCATCAAATTGTGTCTAACATTTCGATTAATTTCCTTTGATGTTTTTCCTATTTTTAACGGCATTCAGTTAACACTTTTATGGTTCTAAAAAAGCGCTAAGAATAAAGAACACTGAATACAATAGGTATGTAAAATTTTCCTTTATCGGGCACCTCTTTCGTTATCTCCCGTAAAACTTGGTGCTTAGCAAGGCACCAAAAACAAAAATACCCCATCAAATTCAAAACCTTAAAGAAAAGGAACGTTCTTTGCTTTCACACAAATACAACGTGCAAGGTGCACCGTCGCAAGCGTTAAGCATTATAGGGCTAGGCAAAGGAGGTTGAGTATGCGTTCACCAATAAGTGCAGTAACTATTGTTAAAAATAGAACTGAGAAATTGATTCACCTTATCGATCAACTCGAGCAATGCTCTCCAACACCAGACGAGCTTGTCATCGTATGGATGGCACCACCATCAGGTCTTTCTCTGATAAAAAGCGACAAATTCGACATCGTGCACAAGTTTACGACCCAAGGCGAACTTCCTATCGCGAAGGCGAGAAACAAAGGAATGCAAGCCGCGAAACACGCAAACCTTGCTTACTTAAATGTTGATGCGGTGGTGTCCCCATCACTGTTTAAAGATGGCTTACTTGCACTGAAAGACAACGCGGTAATTTTTACTTCCGTTGTTTTCTTGCCTAGTGAGCGATGTGAGAAACCGTATTCGGACATTTCAAAGTGCGAGCAACAGATTGGTTATTTAGCGAGTAATGACGACACGCTACCCAAAGAAGATAACAACGAAATACCCTCAAGAGATCAGGAAATTAATCATGGAAAGTTTAGTGACGATAGTGTTTGTTCTACAGTGTTTTTTATTCGTAAGGCAGACTTTCAGAAAACCGGCGGCTTCGATGAAGGCTACGCGGGTTTCGGACTAAATGACGAAGACTTTTTTACCAACTGCAGAGCATTAGGCTATTCATTAGAGCAGTTACCTACCCGCACTTTTGCGCCACAGCGCCCTAATTACCAGTGCCCCGTCAATCACTTATTAGATTTTGTTCATAATGCTCAGCGCTTCCACGCTAAATGGGGCTTCTACCCTTGCACTGAAGTACTCACCGCTTATGCGGAGAAAGGCTTTATCGATTTAAACTACGAAGAAAATGGATTAAAGGTTATTCAGTTGCCCAAGCAGGAAGATGACCCGAGCAACACGGATACGAGCGCCTCAACCCCTACCCCGTCGACTGCCGGATTTGAATTCACGTCTTTTCATTCGCCAGCTAAAAGCCAAGAGCATTTAAGCAGCACGGCTTAATTTCTTTATAAGAAATGAGCGGTAATGTTTAATTTAGGGAGATATGGAATGTCTTTAATAAAACCCGATCTAACACATCGTTTTTTATCATTTATAGGGGAAGGGGACTTCCCCTGTGTAGGTGCTAAATCGGCGCTAACTAAGAAGCAAATACACGTTCTGCAATTTGACGATATCTACTGCGAAAGTAATGAACCTGATATCTTGGCTTCAATTCACAAGTTCGTAGAAGCATTTATGCTGAAGCGTGATATGTATTCCTCTCTTGTGGTTACATTTGAACAGCCCGACACCATTACCGAAACTGAGTTTGATAAAGTACTCTGGGAAAAGCTTCAACGTCTTCATGAAGTAGACGCATGCTTAAAAAGTTGGGATAGCAAAGTATCAAGCGATCCGCACAGTGCTCAATTCAGTTTAAGTCTTGGCGGGAAGGGCTTTTTCGTAATTGGGTTGCACCCAAATGCCTCTAGAAAGAGCCGACGTTTTTCTCATCCCGCAATCGTGTTTAATTTACACGAACAGTTTGAGCTGCTTCGTAAACAACAGAAGTTTGAAGCATTTAGAGATCATATCAGGAAGCGTGACGCCGCCTACTGCGGCAGTAAAAATCCATTGCTAGCTAACCATGGTGAAAGTTCTGAAGTTTATCAATACAGTGGTAAAAAGCATTCAAAAAGCTGGGAATGCCCCTTTAAACAAGTAAAAACTAACTCATAAGATATAAAAGGCACAGTATGAGACAAACTATACAGCCAAGAAGCGGTACTGCATTTACTATCAAGAAAGGTGAACGCCTTAAAGTCATTGACCCTGAAGGGGAACAAGTGGCCGACCTTTACGCGTTCAATGAGCATGATAAGGATGAGTTCATTTCCTCGGGGAGGAGTTTAGATTACAACGAAAGCCTTAAATTTAAAAAAGGCAGCCTGCTTTATTCTAATCAAAGTAACGTCATGTTTGAAATTATCGACGATAAGGTAGAGGATCATGATTTTTTACTAACGCCTTGTAGCGTAGATACCTTCAAACACTTCTACCCCAATGAAGAGCCGGTACCAGGTTGTCACGGTAACTTAGTTGCCGCTTTCGCTGAGTTTGATATTCCAGAGCATCACGTATGCACAACCTTCAATACATTTATGAATGTTGAGGTAGACAGTACGGGTAAAATTGCTGTTTTGCCGCCGAAGTCAAAAGCCGGCGACTACACGATATTTGAAGCTAAAATGGATATGATTGTAGGTTTAACTGCATGTTCTGCCGGTGAATCTAACAATTTTCGATATAAGCCAATTCAATTTGAGATAATGCCCGCGAACCCGTTGTAATTCGCGAGCATTATTTTAGCAAATGAGGCGAGCGTTATTGTGCCGCTGCAATAGCGCTCGGTTTTTCTTGTTGCCAATCAAGCCGCATGTCCCACTTAAAGCGATGTTCAGGCTTTAGCGGCGGTTGCGCTGCATCAATAGTACTCAACACATTGGTTGCCTCTGTCAGTGTCGCATCGCGACCAAAAAGATAACTTTGTTCTTTAACTATGGTCAAATACGCTTTATTTAGCGCATAAGCGCGCTCTGGCGAAGGCGTGATGATGTCGTAAACCGATTTAGTGCGCTGCAGATCTTGCGTTTTAACCATGCCTTTTTCGTCGAACCATTTCGCCAGCATTTCGCCGTTTTGACGAAACTCGTCGCCGCCGCCTACACGCTCCATATAGGTCAAGTATTCACCCGTTTCTTCGTTAATGTTTGGTACATCTTCGATTGCACGCAAATCAATATAGCCCCACCCTGCCTTGCCAGGTACTTTACGGGCGAATGAGAATGTTTGATCGAACGTTGACCCCACTGTTTTATGACAGCCATTACAAAATGCTAGTTCTTGATCGTGTTGCGCACGCAGTTCGCCCTGCTCATCTTCGATGAAGCCGTTAATCGTCCACCCAAAGCCATTATCTATCCCTTTTTCACCTAGGTAGCGAGTTTGAGGCAGTTTCTCAAAGTGTTTATCTTTTGCCTCGGCATAATAGGCAGAGGCTAAGCTTTCGCGGCTTCTGAACATGTGTTTTTTCATGTAGCGCACCTCTTTCATACGCGGCGCATTGTAAATATTTCCATCTTCATCCACGCCAATGTAGCGTACAGTATGCAAGAATTCGGTACCTTCAGGATACAGCATATGGGCAAGCGGAATTGCACTCGCATCGCCAACATAATGCGACGAACGCGCTATTTCAGTCACTGATTTTGTAAGCTTACCGTCTTGGTTTATATCAAGGTTCAGCGCTAATTCATCGACCGTTGCCACGGTTAGTGTGTCTAGCTCTTTGACTGCCATTTCAACCAGGCTTAAGTTCAATGTATAAATGGCCTTATTGTATTCGCCATTCAGTGTTTGAAAGCTTTCAGGAAGCCTGATCATGGCGTCACCAGTCGATCCGTTAGTCGGCCAGAAGGTGCTGGGGAAAGGCTTATAGTTGTAAGACACCCATCCGCTGTTATCTTTAGCGAAACCGTCGCCATCAAACGCTTCGTCAGCTGCGCTTAAATCCTTTATTCGCATATAATCTGGTATTGCGTCTGTTTTAAGCGATGCGGCGTAGTTATCTTGCGCTATATATTTTTGAATGGTGGCATCGTCAATACCCGCTATAAGCGAAGTACGGTCTATAAACAGATTCTTCCAGCTATTTGTTAACCCAACATCGGAAAATTCATAATTGCCCTGTAAGGTACCATCACCCATTTGGTTAGGGCGCTTTTCCATTGCATCGTAACTTTGATGACATGCATAACACGGGTTGTTAACCCCTTCAGTTTTGGTGTAACACTGGGGAGGAATAACCGATTCAGGGTTGTACACTTCATTATGCTCAATATATGCCAGAGCAGGAATATCGTCCCCTTCTTGATAAGGGTAAGAGTGCACATTGTCGGCGTTTGTCTGCTCTGATGAAGGCCTTTTCCCGATGGCAGAGTGAGTACTTGTGCTCATGCCGGTATTTGATTGATTGTTTAAATCATCACTTGTGCTTTCAGTGCACCCTGCACTGACAAGTAGTGAAAGCAGAATGCCTGCACCTGAAGTTATTTTTAGTATTTTCATATTCGTCACAACGGAAAAAGCCGAGTGTGAATACACCCGGCATATTTTAAATTAAAGAGAAAACTTACTTATCTGCTGGCTCATACATCCACAGCGTGTTGTTCTCTTGGAAACCGTCTTCACCGATAAGAATACGGCCGTCGTTCATTACCACTACGTTATCTGGCTGAGAAAGCTGTTCTACGTCACAACGCTCTGCGCCTGTTAGGCTTGAGCGGTACGTACCGCCCATCACAACAGGTTCGATACGAGAAATGTTGTAGCCTTCTTCGAGCTTCGCGCGATAAACACCACCACAATCTTTAACGCGGGCAGAAAGCTGCATGTCGCCTTCACCGTCAACCATAGTGTTGTCGATATCCGCAATGCCAATGTAAAGGTAAGCATTTTCTACTACTTCACCTTCAATAGTATCAACCCCTTCCACCGCTTCTTTTGCGCGCTTCTGATTAATAGAGATACCTTCTAGTTTTCTCCATTCTGCGGTAGCACCCTTAAGACGGGCCGCTGCACGGCTTTCTAGGAACGCCACGCGGTCGTCCATAGGTTGGCCAGCGGTTACGCTTGAACCGCCCTCTTCCACTGTTGGATACGTTGCATCGCCATCCACCCACGCTTGAACGTCGGCCATCGTGATGTAAGAGCTTTGGCCATCTACGTAACCGTCGGTGCCAATACCGTTGTATTCATCAATCCATGCGCGAATAGTCATATTGTCGCCACTAGCAAGTTCAACCCACTCAACCGCAAAGCCAGTAGTCGCAGGATCATTCTGACCCGCATCCTGGGTAAGTTTTGCGCCGTAAAGTGTACCTGCTGATAGGTCTTCTGCAGTATCAGCGACAAATTTAAACAGCACGCCGCCGGTGTCATCTTGAGAAAGATAAACCGTTTTTCCATCAGGCATTACTGTTGAATTTTCGTGCTCATAACGGCCCATCGTGAAGTGCTTAACAATCACTGGCTCATCAGCCAATGGCTCTGTAACTTCTGCAATGTAGCCATAGTTATAAGGGTTTGGCGCATCTGGTGCTGTCATCTGCCACATGCGACCTAAGCGTGCATCTGTAGATACGGCTTCTGGGTTATTCCAGCTAGGAGACGTTGTTGTGTCTACCGCAGAGTTAACCACCCACTCTTCCGACGTAAGAGGCGTACCCCAAGGTGACATTGAACCAAAGCAGTTCGCTGCTGTACCCCATACTGGAGAGAAATCAAGCATCATTGCTTCTGTGACTTCCCACATACCAAACTCGTCTTTTTCTACTTTCATGCGGCTCATACCGCCAGGTAGTTCTTCCCAGTTTGAGAACAGGTACCCTTCGCCTTCGGCAGTTGAAATAAAGCCGTTAAAGTCAGGCATATCGTTTTCAAGAACAAGCTCTTCGCCATCTAGTGTGTAGATGTGGCCCAAACCTTCAGGAAGATCAGTACCGAAAGTATCACCGGTTTGACCAAGTACTTGGTATTGACCAATAGCAGAAACCACCAGCTCTTTTTCTTCATCAGAGCTTGGTACAGGTGAATTTGGTAATGTAACTGGCAGATTATTGAAGTTAGCGCCTGCTAGCACACCTACAGTACCTGTGTTTATAGCCATATCATTTACGCTAGTAGTCGCAGCGTTAGTGCCAGATGGATGCTGTACGTTGAAGAAAAGGTCGCCTTCATCAGTTAAGAAAATACCGGTAACTTCAGCGCCAAGAGGAACAGTCGCAATTCGAGTAAGTGTACCTGCTGTTGTCCCCTCTGGTCCCTGTTCACCCACAGGGCCCTGTTCGCCAGAAGGGCCTTGCTCACCTGTTGGACCTTGTTCACCCACTGGCCCCTGAACGCCGTCTTCGCCATCATCACCCTCTAGTGAGCAGGCAGACATTCCAAGTGTTACTGCTAGTGCAATCGCTGAATACTTTATTCCACGAAGAGTTTCGCTTTTCATTACGGTTCCTTGCTTATAGTTGTTTTCTATATTGATTAGAGGCAAGCGAAAATCTCACCTCGCTAAATGGTCTTAGCGGGCAAAGAGTGTGGATAAGATTTATGACACTTGGGTGACAAATTATTGACTCAAAAATGAAAGATTTTTGACACAACAACCTGAAAGTAAAAGAAAAAGGTAAGTAAATTTACACGGAGGCGGCGCAGCGCTTAGGATTTTTGAATGTCCAATTAAGAAAAGATAGTCCACTTAGTCAGTTTATGAATTATTTATTTCATCATGTAGAACGACATCAACATTTAAAAAGAGCCTTTAAAAAACGAAGGCTATATGCCTTCGAATTCCCATTGCGTAACCACTTGGTATCTATTATCTTTTAAATATCACTGTGCTTCGCATGCTCCTATGTCTATACGATTTCGATACATCATCGCTCTTGCACTGACGGCGTCTCTTATCACTCTTTCTTTTTTGGTGTTGTCTGATCTTATTAAACACCAACAACAAGATGCAGAAATTATAAATATCGCGGGTCAGCAGCGTATGCTGTCACAGCGTATTGCACTGCTTGTCGGCACGGCAAACATATGCGGTGACAGTGATGAACGCCGCTACCTCAATAAGTCATTAACGCGTTTCAAGCAGAACCACCAGTATTTAATTTCGTTAGAGCAGCTTCCCATTGTCACCTTCAATACTTATTTTAAAAGTGGCCAGCTCGATAGAATGGTCAATGACTATGTTGCAAAGGCCGAAAAAGTTTTAGAAAACGGCGAATGTAAACCAACCCAATTATTAGACGTTAACCAACTTACAGCACTTCTTGAGCAGCTGGATAACGTAGTAAATCAGTTCGAATTTGATGCAACCAGTCTTGTAGAAACGGTGTTATCAATAGAGATGTACCTGTGGCTAGCCGCACTTTTTCTTCTGACAGTTGAAGCTGCCTGTATATTTTTTCCAATGGAACTTGAAATAAAACGCTCATTCAAAAAACTCACCACGTTAAAAGAGCAAGCAGAAAATAATGCTGAGTTAGCGCAAAAAGCTAATCAAGCCAAATCAGAATTTCTTTCTAGCATGAGTCACGAGCTTCGCACCCCGATGAACGGCCTGTTTGGTATGATAGAGTTGGCAATTGATAACCCAGAGAAGAGCGGTATCTATCTTAAAAAGGCCAAAACGGCTGGACGTCAGCTACTCGTACTTATCAATGACATTTTGGATATATCCAAAATAGAGGCGGGAAAGATTAAAATTGAACAAGCGCCAGTTGACCTGCTCCAAGTGCTAGATGATGTGGTCTCGCTTCAGCGGGTATATTGTCAACGCAAAGGCTTAGCATTTAAATATGTCAAAGATCCCTCTCTCCCTCATGTAATCAAAGGCGATATTACCCGCATTTCGCAAATCCTTCACAACTTACTTAACAATGCAATAAAGTTTACAGAGCAAGGCTCCGTCACATTTAAGGTTGACTACGCAAGCCAAGAGGATGGCAACCTTCTTACGTTCGATATAATTGACACGGGTATAGGTATAGCCTCACCGAAACTTAAAACCATTTTTCGCAAATTTGAACAAGCAGACCAATCTACAACTCGCGAGTTTGGTGGCACTGGGTTAGGTTTGAGCATTGCTAAGCAGCTTGCCAATCTAATGGGGGGCGATATCGAGGTGCGCACAGTTCTTGGTCAAGGCAGTACGTTTACGTTTCATTTAAAAGTTGAAGAAACACACCTACCTGAAATCGCTATAGAAACAAATGTGAATTTGCGCTGTGCAATCATTGACGATTTACAAACAAGCCGTGAATATTTTGAACATGTTGTTACCTCAATGTCGATTAAACCAACTTGCTACGAAAGTGCAAGCGCCTATCTAAACGATAACCCACTTGGTTATGAGGTAATTATTTTAGACCTTTCTATGCCAGAAATGAGCGGTGCTGATCTGATTAAGCAATTGAAAACCATGAGTCCAGCATCGCTTCCAAAAATTATTCTGATATCTGCTGAGCTAGAGCGCTTAGAAGATGAAGGAGACATACAGGCACTTATTTGGAAGACTCACGCAAAGCCTATCAACAGGCGAGAGTTGGAAAACGACTTAGCCAAGTTAATAGAAAAGCAGCCGATTAACCAACAAAACATGCTTAGTATCAACAAGAAAAAGCGAATATTATTGGCTGAAGACAATGAAATAAACGCCGAGATAGTGAAAGCGATATTACAAAATGAGGGGTACAACTTTCTTCATGTAAAAAACGGCTCCGACGCGGTCAATGTTTGTAAAAACCATAACTTTGACCTCATATTGATGGACTGTAACATGCCAATCATGGGCGGTATTGAAGCCTCTGTATTATTGCGTAAAACCTTAGAGGTAAAAACTCCGATTGTTGCGCTAACCGCCAATGCCTTTGCTGAAGACAAAGATGAATGTTTGGCTGCCGGCATGGATGACTTTTTAGCCAAGCCGTTAGACAAAGATACGCTGCTGCTATGTATCAGAAAATACCTTGGTTCATGATAAGCGTTATCAAACGCCAAACAACTAACGAATTAACTATATCACTCCAACCTTGGAGGCTGTTTGATACGGCGCGCATGGCTAATTCACAGGTTTCATAGCGCACACAAATTTTTTACTAGACTGTGTACAGTTCTTCTTCTACAACATAACCCGGTGCAATAGCCAGATTGTCAGTATTGACAAGGCTTTGCTGGTTTCTGAGCCAAAGTTGATATTCACCAGTACGTAAACTTGCGTGCTTAGTGCAGTCAACATTCCAACGCCTTAACAAGTCCCCTGCCATGGCCGCACGTACCTCTACGGTAAGCACTCCCTCCTCCATCGCGTAATCAAGCTCTATTGCGGTAGGATATTTTATATTTTTAGGATGGGGCACAATTTCGAGCGAGATAAGTCTTCCCCACTCTTTGTCGTTTTTGATACATTCATGTGCTTCTGGTTCCGCTTTCACTGTCACCTTGCTAAAGCGGGTTAAAACAAAGTCTCTAAAGCTCTGTGATTTTCTGTCGAACGCTCTAACATGCCACCGCTGACCATTATCAACAATACTATGCGGTACCAGTTCTCGCGCGCCGCTGCCGCTAGATAACGACGTATAAATAACACTCATCGCCTTGTTGTTAACAATAGCCTGCACTACTTTCGCCACTACAAAAATATCAGGCACGTTTAGCGAAGACGCACTTTCTACAGGGAAATGCACATCGCCAATAGCATCAAAGCCGTCTGAGATGTCGTTGGCAAGTTTTACCAAGGTGCGCTTTGCGTCGTGCTCGAACACCGGAATAAAGCTTTCTGTTTGAAAGTAACGCTTTTCCCTTGGATCGTAGATTAAGTTATCGGGCGCTAGTTCTTTGTAGAGCGTAAAGTCGCGGGAGCCCGCTGATAGCCCTACTTCAAATCGATTTATCAAATCTTGGCGATGAATGGCCCCTTTAAACAAAAGGCAGAAGTCGATATACGCCAGTCGTTGGCGTTGAGAAAAAGAAATGGTTTCTAACATGGTGCGCACTTATTGTATTTTTATT
>MDSV01037388.1_pt1 | contig 14851 bp, 12 predicted proteins | sample 810851 | NCBI WGS metagenome assembly MDSV01 (sample SAMN05326640, study PRJNA326480) | marine metagenome | isolation source: seawater | place: Atlantic Ocean: North East | collected 2012 | reverse complement strand
TTTTCTGGTTTCTTCTTTAAGATTAATGCCATCAATAAATAAATTAATAGTTAATACTCAAAACTTAAAATATTTTTCAAAATCAGTAGAATCAATTAATAATTTTTTAAAAAATGAAGTTAGTAACTCTAAAGTTAAAGAACCATTAGAGTTTAATAACGAAATCTCTTTCAAAAAAGTATGCTTTAATTATACCAATCAAGATCTTTTGAAAAACATTAGTTTTAAAATTAGAAAAAATGATTTTATAGGAATTATTGGTCCTTCAGGATCTGGAAAGTCTACTATTCTTAAATTATTAATGGGAGTCATTAAACCTGATAAAGGAGAAATTCTTGTTGATGGGAAAAACTTTAAAATTGAAAATAGCTACATTAATATTGGTTACGTAGGACAAAGAGTAAATCTAATAAGAGGGACTTTAACTCAAAACATAGCATTTGGTTATGAAGAAGATGAAATTGATAAAGAAAAATTAGATTTTGCAGTAGACACAGCTCAGCTAAGACCTCTTGTAGATTCATTTAATGAGGGACTGAATAAAATAGTAATAGATAACGGATTAAATTTTTCAGGTGGTCAAATACAAAGAATAGGTATTGCAAGAGCTCTGTATAATAATCCTGAAATTCTTGTTTTTGATGAACCTACTTCTGCTATTGACAACAAGCTTAAAGAAAGTTTTTTAAGGGATATACATAACATTTCAAAAACAAAAACTATTATAATGGTAACTCATAATAAATTAGACTTAAAAGATTGTAATAAAATAATTGAACTTGATAAATATGAATAATTATAGAAAACCTTTTTTGATTGCAGAAATCGGATGCAATCATATGGGAGATATCGAAATTGCAAAAGAGTTAATTCTTTTAGCAAAAAATAATGGTGCAGATGCTGCTAAATTCCAAAAAAGGAATAATAAAGAACTACTTACAGATGAACAGTATAATGCACCTCACCCAAACCCACAAAATTCATATGGAAATTCATATGGTGAGCACAGAGAGTTTTTGGAATTCACTCTCGAACAGCATAAAGAGTTAAAAAATTATTGTAATTCAATTAATATTGAATACTCTACATCAGTATGGGATACTATATCAGCTGAGGAAATTATATCGTTAAATCCAAAAATGATTAAAGTTCCTTCGGCATGCAATAACAATTTAAAGTTATTAGAGTTATTAAGAGATAAATATAGTGGTGAAATTCATGTCTCTTTAGGGATGACTACTATTGATGAAGAAAAAAGAATTTTTGAAATTCTAAATAAAAATGAAGAAATAAAAAATAGATTAGTGATTTATAGTTGTACTTCAGGATATCCTGTTCCATTTGATCAAGTTTGCCTTTTAGAAATTTTAAGATTAAAAAGTAAATATGAGGATAAGGTTAAATCAATTGGATTCTCGGGACATCACCTGGGTATATCTGTAGATATTGCTGCCTATACTTTAGGTGCATCTGTGATTGAAAGACATTTTACTAAGGATAGAACATGGAAAGGAACTGATCACGCAGCTTCACTAGAGCCTAGTGGATTGTATAAACTTTCTAGAGATCTTGATGCGGTAAATCAATCACTTAAATATAAAGAAGAGGAAATACTTGAAATTGAGATAGAGACTAGATCAAAGCTTAAATTTAAATAATGAAAACAATAGCATTTATTCCGATTAGATCAGGAAGCAAGGGTATTAAGGATAAAAACATTAAAGAGTTTAATGGTAAGCCATTATGCTATTGGACTATTAAATGTTCATCAGAATCAAAATCAATTGATGAAATTTATGTGTCAACTGATTCAAAAAAAATAATTGACATTGTAAAATCTTTCCAACTCCCTAAAGTAAAAACTTTTCTTAGAAGTAAAAAAACTTCATTAGATACATCGTCAACTGAAAGTGCAATGCTTGAATTTATAGAAAAAATGGATTTTGATAAGGAATCTATTTTTATGTTAATTCAGGCTACTTCTCCGTTCACTAAGCCAGAAGATATTGAAGGTGCAATTAGAAAGATTTCTAAAGGTAGTTCAGTTTTATCTGTGTGTAATTTCAAAAGATTTATTTGGGATAATAATGGCCCTATAAATTATGATTTTTTAAATAGAAATAGAAGACAGGATCAAAATGGATATTATCTTGAGAATGGAGCTTTTTATATAAGCTATATTAATGATATAATAAAGACAAAATCTAGAATTTCTGGTAAAATAAAATTTCAAGTAATGTCAGAGGAGTCTTCGATTGAAATAGACACTCAGATGGACTGGGATTTGGCAGAATTTCTCCATTTAAAAAAACAGAAAGTCAATAATAAAAAAATAAAATTAGTATTAACCGATCTAGATGGTGTTCTAACGGATGGAGGGGTTTATTATAATCAAAAAGAAGAATTATTAAAAAAATTTAATATGAAAGATGGTATGGGGTTTCAATTATTGAGAGAAAATAATATAAAGACTGGTATTATTACATCTGAAACATCTAACTTTTCTAATGTAAGATCTAATAAATTAAAAGTTGATTTTTTATTAAAGGGTGATTCATTTCAAGGTAAATTAAAAAGTGTAAAAAAAATATGTAATGATTTAAATATTAATTTATCTGAAGTTGCCTACATGGGAGATGATATAAATTGTTTTGAGCTACTTAGAGAAGTTGGTTATAAGGCATGTCCAATAGACGCAGTAAAGAAAATAAAAAAAATAGACGACATTTATATATCACCATTGCCAGGAGGAAATGGCTGTTTCAGAGATTTCGTAGATAAGTTAACACATGATTCATAGTTTTTTAAAATCAACAATAGGTATTAAAGTTCGAGAAATTTTAGAGTTTAAAAATTTTAAACTTGAGGATAGACACCAAGGAGAACAATGCTATATTTTTGGTGATGGTGTTTCAATACAAAATTACGATCTCCATAACTTTAATAATAAGATTGGAATAGCATGTAATCACTTTCCATTTCATAAAGACTTTAAAAAAACAAATGTTAAATACGCTATTCTATCAGAACCATTCTATTTTATGCCTTTTTTTGATAGCATCGTAAAAAAAAGAAAAGTAAAGACAATACTCTCTTTAAATCCGATTTCATTTCATTACAGAAAAATTGTTAGAGCTAATCCTGAGATTAGTTTCTTTATTAACCTAAGTAACTTTTTGTTTTTTAAAAGAAAAAATATATTCTATTTATATAGAAATATTTTGTCAAAAAAAAATAAAGAACATAATCTGTGTAAAGAGTTTGACTGTGATAAAGGGGTTTTAAGAAGAGCTATTTCTTTGGCAGTATACCTAGGATTTAAAACTATTTACTTAGTTGGTTGTGACTACTTGATGAATCCCTCAAAATATGGTCATTGGTATGAGAAAGTATCTGGATATAGAGAAATTGATGAATCATACATAGATAAATTTATCACTAGCCTCAGACTCAATAACATCAATTTTAAATTGGTTGTACCTAAAAAAGTTGAATCAAATATTGAGACTGTTATATATGAAGATCTTTTTAAAACTAAAATTAATTTAAAGAAAAATGATTTATTACTATCAGAAGAAAATATGAAAGTTTTTAAAATGCAAAATACATTTGAACTATGAAAAATATTTTAATTACGGGAGGTGCTGGATTCATTGGTTCACATGTAGTTAGAAAATTTGTTAGTATTTATCCAAAATACAATATTATTAATTTGGATGCTCTAACATATTCTGGAAATCTTCATAATTTAAAAGATTTAGAATCTAAGGAAAACTATAAGTTTTTGAAAGGTGATATTACTGATGAAAAATACATAAATAAATTATTCGAAAAATATCAATTTGATGGAATTATTCATTTAGCAGCTGAATCACATGTTGACAGGTCAATTATTGATCCTATTAGATTTGCTAAAACAAATATTCTTGGAACTATGATTTTATTAAATGCTTTTAAAACTCTTTGGAATAACGACTGGGATGGTAAAAGATTTTACCACGTGAGTACAGATGAAGTATATGGTTCATTAGGCACGAAAGGTTTGTTTACAGAGAAAACCCCTTATGATCCAAACTCGCCTTATTCTGCATCTAAGGCAAGTTCAGATCACTTTGTAAGAGCCTATGGTGAAACATACGGCATGCCATACGTGATAAGTAATTGCTCAAACAATTATGGTCCTAACCAATTTCCAGAAAAATTGATTCCATTATTTATAAATAATATAATTAATAATAAGTCACTGCCAGTTTATGGTGATGGAAATTATACGAGAGATTGGTTATTTGTTGAAGATCATGCCCGAGCAATCGAGTTGGTTTTTGATAAAGGTTTAAACCATGAAACATACAATATAGGTGGCTTTAATGAGTGGAAAAATATTAATTTAATAAAACTCCTTTGCAGATTAATGGATGAAAAATTAGAAAATGAAATTGGAACGAGCGAAAAGCTGATTACATTTATAAAAGACAGACCAGGTCATGATTTTCGCTATGCTTTAGATGCTTCAAAAATCAATAAGGGTCTTGGTTGGAGCCCAAGTATTACATTTGAAGAAGGTTTATCTAGAACAATTGATTGGTATTTAAATAATAAAGAATGGTTAGAGGATATTACATCAGGTAACTATAAAAACTATTATAAATTACATTACAAATAATTATTATGAAAGGAATTATTTTAGCGGGTGGATCGGGAACAAGACTTAGGCCTCTTACAATTTCAACGTCTAAACAATTATTACCTGTGTATGATAAGCCTATGATATATTACCCTATATCCATATTGCTTCTTGCAGGAATTAAAGAGATTCTTATAATTTCAACTCCTAATGATTTACCAAAATTTAAAAATTTATTAAAGAATGGTTCTGATTTAGGTGTTAAATTCTCATATAAAGCGCAGCCATCTCCAGATGGATTAGCTCAAGCTTTTATATTAGGAGAGGAATTCATTGGTGATGATGATGTATGTCTAGTTTTAGGAGATAATATATTTTATTCTGAAGGGTTAATAGCTCTATTAAAGAAAGCTATATATAATGCAGAGGTTAAAAATAAAGCTACAGTATTTGGTCATCAAGTAATAAATCCCAGTGATTTTGGAGTTGTTAATTTTGATAAAAAAGGTTCTATATTATCTTTTGAAGAAAAGCCTGCCAAACCAAAATCAAATTATGCTGTTGTAGGTTTATATTTTTACCCTAATAGTGTAGTTGAGATTTCTAAAAAAATTACTCCATCTGATAGAGGTGAATTAGAAATAACATCTGTTAATAATATTTATTTAAAAAGAGAAGAAATTTTATTAGAACTAATGGGAAGAGGTTTTGCTTGGCTGGATACTGGAACTCATGAAAGCTTATTAGCAGCTTCTAATTTCATAAAAACAGTTCAAGATTTACAATCTTTAAAAATTGCTTGTCTAGAAGAAATTGCATTTGAAAAGGGTTACATTGATGCTAAACAATTAAAGAAATTAGCTTTAAAAAATAAAGATAAAAGCTACACTAATTATTTATTGCAATTAATAAAGTAAGATTAAAATGAAAAACATTTATATAGTTGGTGCTGGACCATCTGGATTAATTACTGCCAGAGAACTTCTTAAAAAAGGATTCAAAGTTACAATATTTGAAAAATCAAATTATATAGGTGGTATGTGTAGAAGTTGGAAGGAGGATAATTATCTACTTGATACAGGACCACACATATACCATACTCCAGACAAGGAGTTGTCTGATTTATGGGAAGATGAGTTTGGAGATCTAATGATTAAAGGGAATTTTTGGTCAAAGAATGTAATAAATGGAGACTTAAATGATTTAGTTAACTATCCGATTTCCTGGGAACAAATTCATGAATTTAAAGGAGAAAAAAGAAAACAAATATTAAAGGAATTAGTTGAATGTGACCAAAATAGGTCATCTGGAGCTAATAATTTTGATGATTATGTGCGTGGACTTGTTGGTGATACTCTAACAGAAATGTTTTTTACTAAATATCCGGAAAAAGTTTGGGGTATTCCAACAAAAGAATTAACAGCAGATTGGGCTCCTAAAAGAATAGAAATTAGACAAAAAAAGACCCCATTTTATCATGGCCAATATGCTGCTGTTGGTAAATTAGGGACAGGTTGCATCTATGAAAGAATTAAAGATGACATAATTGATTTAGGTGGTGAGATAATATTAAATAATCCTCTAATTGGTTTAGAATATGAAAATAATAATATATCTAAACTTCAATTTAAAGATAGTTCATCTACAAAGATCAATAAAGACGACTTAGTTATCTCTACTATTCCTATTACAATTCTTGGTAAATTCTTAAATACTAAAACAGAATTAAAATTTAGAGGAATAACATCGGTCTATATTGCACTTCCAAATGATAAAATCAATTGGCCAAATGATGTACATTGGTTGTATTTTGATGCAAAAAAATATGCATTTAATAGGATTACAAATTCAACAAAAATGGCTCCAGATATTGCGCCAGCTGGACATACTTTAATTACTGTTGAATCAACATATTCACAAAAAGATCAAATTGATAACATGACAAAAGAATCTCTAGAGAATTTTATTTTAGATCAAATTTTAGATACAGGAATGATTACTTCTAAAAGTGATGTGTTGTTTTTATCAAGTAACAAAGAACCTTATGTATATCCAATGCAATATCCTGGTTATCAGTTAGATCTAGCAAAATTAAAGTCAAGAATTGATAATTTCAATAATTTATATTCTATTGGAACTGGAGGTGATTTTAATTATGCTGATAGTCAGGTTCTTTTTTATAAGGCATTTGATTTAGTTTCTACTATTACAAATAATGATTCTGTCTTTAATCAAAGTAAAAAAAACATTGTAAGCAGAAGTTTTAAAAAAGAATTTAGTATTGCTGATCATAAAGTAGGTGGGAATTCAAATCCAATAGTCATTGGCGAGATTGGTTTAAATCATAATGGAAATTTTTCTATTGCAAAAAAATTAATAGATGAGGCTGTAGATTGTGGTCTTAGTTTTGTAAAATTACAAACTTATAAATCAGGAAATTCACGTGTGTCAGAAAAAGTTAAATCAGCTAATTATATTGAAAAAATTACAGATCAAGAAGAGACATTATCTCAGACTTTTGATAAATATAACATTGATTTAAAAGATCAAGTTAAGCTATATGAATATGCTAAAGCTAAAGGGCTAATTTTATTTTCTACTCCATTTGATATAGAAAGTGCAAATTTCTTAAATAATGAATTGAAGGTTGATTGTTTTAAAATAGCATCCGTTGACTTAGTTAATTTACCATTAATATCTCATGTTGCTGCTTTCAAGAAGCCAATGATTTTGTCTTGTGGGATGTCTAATTTATCAGAAATAGAAGATGCATTAGATGTTATTTCTAACTCAAATAATGATAGAGTGATATTACTTCATTGTAACTCTTCATACCCAGCTCCAATAGAGGAAATGAATATTAGTGTCATCAATACATTAAGATCAGCTTTTAAGTTACCTGTTGGACTTTCTGATCATACCTTTGGTCTACTTGCATCAACAATATCCATGACAATAGGAGCAAATGTAATTGAACGTCACTTTACTTTAGATCGATTTATGGAAGGTCCTGACCATATTTTATCATCGGAACCCAAAGAAATGAAAGATCTAGTAGATTTATCTAAAAAAATACGAGTAATTATGGGTGATGGTATTAAAAAAATTCAAAATGGAGAATATTTTAATATTAATCTACAAAGAAAATGTTTATATGTAAATAAGGATCTTTCTAAGGGTACAATAATTTCTAAAAATGATCTTATTATAAAAGGACCTGGAGGAGGAATATTACCAAAATATATAGATCTAGTTGTTGGTCGAAAGTTAACTGAAGATATTTTAAATGATTACCCTCTTACATGGAACCAAATATAGTAAGACAATTAGATCAATTAGTTAATGATGCATTAGAGTTAAAAGCTAATAAACCATTGAAGTTGATATTTTCTTTAGGAAATACTAAGACTCTCTTCGATGAAAGTGTTTATTTTACTCCTATTAGATTCACAGATGAATTTATTCTCCTTGGCGCAATTGTTTTTTCTGAAATAGAGGGTAAAGCTATTTTAAATAAAATAGATGGAATATTTGATTTGATTTATATTGACTGCGAAAAAAAATCAAAATCGTCAACTATGAAAAATGGAGTATTTAATTTGGAAAGAATAGGTATTGAATCAATAAAAAAGTCTAAGTTACGCTATTACAAAGGGAATGATATTACAGTTGACTCTATAGACAAATTAGTTTTTAATTTATTAGAAAATAAAAAAAAGCATATTGCAGGGTCGAATATACTAATCGTAGGATTTGGTAATATAGGATTTAAAATTTCATTAAGACTTGTAGAAAGGGGTGCCAATATTTATGTGTTAACCAATAATATTAATAAGTCAACTAAACTGATTGAATCTATTAATATTATTAAACCCCATGAGACTTCAGCGTCTGTAAAACTTTTTGATAAGGAAAATATTCAACTAAATAAAAATTTAGATTTAATAATTCTTTCGCACCTATCCACTATTGATGAAAACTCAATAATTTACAATAGAACAAGTGAGTTTTGCGATTTTATTGATGTTGGAAAGGGATGTCTTAGTGAATATCAGTTAAGAGATTTAAACAAAAAAGGTAATTCATGTATTAGGTTAGATGTTGGTGATTCTTTTTTAGAATATTTAGTACAAGATCTTAATAGTTCATCTAATGGATTCACTAAACCTAAGACGAAGACTATAAAGAATAAAAGATTTATTTCCAAAGGATTAATTGGAGTTAAAGGAGATATTGTAGTTGATAACATCAATAATCCAAAAATAATATACGGAATTTGTGATGGCACTGGAGGTTTCGAGAAAAACAAAGATTTATCAAAATTTTATAATATAATTAATGAAAACAATTCTAATAACAGGTTGTAACGGAAATTTAGCTGCTGATATCATACCAGCTCTATTAAATTTAAATTTTAAGGTTATAGGTTGTGACATTCATGAACCTAATTCTGTCCAAACTTTAAAAACTATCAAGTTAGGGTTAAATGAATATAAAAAGTGTAATCTTTCAAATGAAAACGAGATTATGACTTTAATTAATAATTTTGAAAAGTCAGGATTTCCAAATTACTTAATTAATAACGCAGTCATAGATTTTGTTCCAAATTTAAATAATGAAGATGATGGTCTAGAAATCTCTAATTTTGATGAATTAATTAAAGTTAATGTAAAAGCTCCATTAATATTATCAAAATATTTTATAAATAATTGGAAAAAAATGAATAAAACTGGGAACATAGTAAATATTTCATCTATTTATTCTGAAATTTCTCCTGATCCTAATTTATATCAAAAAGGTTTTGTTAAAAATATCTTATATGGTATTACAAAAAGTGCACTTAATAGCATGACTCAGCAATTAGCTGTTTTAACTGCTAAAAATAATATAAGAGTTAATGCACTACTTTTTGCAGGAGTTAAATCAAAACATCAAAACAAAGAGTTTGTTAAAAAGTATCAATCTCGAATTCCTATTGGAAGGCTTATGAATTCTCATGAAATTATTGAACCGCTAACATTTCTTATATCTGAAAAAAACACATACACAACTGGAACTTTATTAAAAATAGATGGAGGTTACACATTAATTTAAATCAAAAAATGAAAACAGGACAAAGATTATATAAAAGAGGAAAAAAAATAATTCCAGGAGGTACAATGCTTTTATCAAAAAGACCAGAAATGTTTCTACCTGAAAATTGGCCATCATATTTCTCTAAAGCTAAAGGAGCAAAATTATGGGATCTAGACAACAATGAATACATTGATATGTCAATTATGGGGATTGGAACTAATAGTTTAGGTTATGGAAATGAAGAAGTAGATAAAGCAGTTTCAGATACAATAAAGAAGGGTAATCTAAGTACACTAAATTGTCCTGAGGAGGTATATTTAGCCGAAAAAATTATTGACATGAACCCTTGGGCACATATGGTACGTTTTGCAAGAACTGGAGGTGAAGCTAATTCTATAGCGACAAGAATTGCTAGAGCTGCTAGTGGTAAAAACAATGTTGCTATATGTGGATATCATGGATGGCATGATTGGTATCTATCTGCTAACATAGGATCTAAAAATAGTTTAAACACCCATCTTTTACCTGGACTAAATCCTAAAGGTGTTCCTAGCAATCTTGAAAATACAGTATTTCCTTTTGATTATAATAATATCAAAATGCTAACAGAAATTTGTGATCAGCAAGATATTGGTGTTATACAAATGGAGGTTATTAGGAATATAAAACCTAAAGATAATTTTCTTCAAAAAGTTAGAGATTTGGCTACAAAAAGAGGGATAGTTTTAATTTTTGATGAATGTAGTTCAGGATTTAGGGAAAGTTACGGAGGGATTTTTAACAATTATTCTGTTTATCCGGATATGGCCATGTTTGGAAAAACTATTGGTAACGGATATGCTTTAACAGCAATAGTTGGTAAGGAGAGTGTTATGAAATCAGCACAAGATACTTTTATAAGCAGTACTTTTTGGACAGAGAGAATAGGGCCAACTGCTGCATTGAAAACTTTAGAGGTTATGCAAAAGATTAAATCATGGGAAATTATTACAGAAATAGGAATGAAAGTAAGAAAAGGATGGAAAGAATTAGCCGAAATAAATGATTTAAAAATAAGTGTTTCCGGAATTCCTGCTTTGAGTAGTTATTCATTTGATAATTCCCATAATTTAGAATTACACACTTATGTAACTCAAGAAATGCTCAAAAAAGGATTTCTAGCAGCAGACAGATTTTACGCTTGTACTGAACATAACGACGAAATTCTCACAAAGTATTTTGAGGCATTGGGAACTGTTTTCAGAGAGATCAATAGTATAATTAAAAGTGGAAAAAATATAAATCAGTTTTTAAATGGTCCCGTTCGTCATTCAGGATTTAAAAAGATAAACTAATGATTGCAGCTATAATTCAAGCAAGAATGGGATCCTCAAGACTTCCTAACAAAGTTTTAATGGAAATTGATGGAAAAACCTCGTTAGAATTCATGATTGAGAGAGTTGCTAAATCAAATCATGTTGAGAAAATAATTATTGCTACAACCACAAATAAAAAAGATAAAGTTATTGTAGACTTTTGTATCAAAAACAATATTTTATTTTATTGTGGTTCAGAAAATGATGTTTTAGATAGATATTATCAAGCAGCAAAAAAAAATGATGTTAAAACAATTGTTAGGCTAACTTCTGATTGCCCTCTTATTGATCCTGATCAAATTGATCAAACAATAAAACTTTATTTTGATAAGGGTGTCAACTATGCAGCCAATGCTGTTCCTCCAGAATTAAAAAAATATCCAGATGGCAGTGATGTTGAAGTTTTTAGTTTTAAAGATTTGACTAAAGCTTGGATTGAAACTAAAGATATAAAAGACCGAGAACATGTTACTTTTTATTTCTGGAAAAGAAATAAAAATTTTACTACAGCAATGCTTGATAACAAATATGACTGGGGAAAATATAGAATCACAATTGATTATAAAGAAGATATTGATTTAGTTCGGCAAATTGTAATAAAGTTGAAAGAACAAAAAAAGTTTGGAAGCACAAAAGAAGTCATAGAAATATTAGAATCCAATCCAGAGCTTTTAAAAATAAATGAAATGCATTCTTGGGGTGCAAATTGGTAAACTATTAATAAATTTTCTTTAATTGCTCAGCCAAAGGATACCTGACTTATTATGAAAGATTTTTACATATTAGATTTTCTAGAAAAAAACTCGAGTTTTGATTCAAAGAAATTAGATATTTTAAAACAAGAATTCGATTTCAGGATTTATTCTTATGGTAATCAATTTAACAATCCTCATGAAAATAAAAAACAAAGTTTCTCCTCAGTAATATTTCAATACCTAAAATCACTATATATATTATTAAAAATTTTTAAAAACAAAAAAGTAGATAATAAAGCTATTTTATCTAGTGCTTACTTCAATGTAAACTCTGAACTTTCTAAATTGGGTTTTGAAGTTTATTCACCAAGTTGGTACGTTAAAAAGGATGATAATGTTCTTCCAAGTTTAAGTCTTTTTAATTCTGCTAATAAAATAATGAATACTTTAAGTAGATCTAATTTTAAAGATTTATTAACTCCTGATTTTATATCTCATATTGATGAATTTGAAAGTAAAGTTTTAAAAGCACTTAAAAAAAATAATATAAAAGCAGTTATTGTATCAAATGATATGACATTTATTGACAGAATTTTAGTTGATGTGTGTAAAAAATTAAAAATTCCATCTTTTTTATTTCTTCATGGACTGCCTCAAAATTTTAATTTAATTGATAACAATAGAACAGACTTTTTGATAGTATGGGGTGAGAAATTAAAAGAAACTTTCATAAAAACAGGGTTTAACAAAGATAAAATTATCGTATCTGGTCATCCATATTATAAACTGAAAGTTGATTCAACTTTGCAATTTTCATTAAATAATATTCTTGTTTTAACAAAACCAGAGAATGAACTTCAGTTTAGTGACAAAAATCGTTTAAACGACAGAGGCCAGTCTATATTATACTTATTTTCAATAGAAAAGGCATTGCGTTCTTTTGGCGTGAGTTCAGTTAGAATTAGAATGCATCCAGGTGAAAATCCAGAATGGTATTATAAGTATATTAATGAAGATTTTTTTCTCCTAGATAAGTTAAATCTTAAAAAATCCATAAATGACTCGACCATAGTAATTGGTCCAACTTCAACAGTTTTTTTAGAAAGTATTTATTATGGTAAAAATTATATAGTTTATGAGCCTGGAGCTTATGGCTTTGATTTGTTTAGTCATAAACTTTTTCCTCCTTTTGATGGAAGCGAAAATAAAATTCCCATAGCAAAAAATGAGGATGAACTTATTCAGCTAATAAAAGACAAATCAGTGGTTGATAGAAGTATATTATCTGACTATATAAAAACACCTTTTGATTTAGAAATAATAAAAAAAATTATACAGAACTTTGTTTATCATGATCAACCAAATTAGAAAAGGAATAATTTCCTTTATAGTACCTATACTTTATTTCATAATAATTTGCCCTATATCAGTTCTATTGAGGTTAATTAATAAAGATTTTATTCCTATTATGTTTGATAAAAATAAAAATAGCTATTGGATTATAAAGGATTATAAAAAAGGTAGAAAGGAAGAAGATTTTTATAAACAATTTTAAAGAAAATAATTTTAATTAAAATTAAATGAAAATATTAGGGATATCGGCTTTTTATCATGATTCTGCTGCTACTTTGTTAATAGATGGAAAAATAGTAGCTTCAGCACAAGAAGAAAGATTCACAAGAATAAAACATGATAAGAATTATCCGAAAGAGTCAATAAAATTTTGTTTAGATTTTTGTGAATTATCAATTGATGATATTGATTATGTCTGTTTTTATGAAAAACCTTTTATGAAATTTGACAGACTAATTAAGACACATATATCTTTTTTTCCTGGTGGCTACCGATATTTTAAAGAATCAATGATCGAATGGCTGAATAGTAAAATTTTCCTTAAAAGGCAATTATTAAACGAATTAAAAAAATTGAGCTTAAATTCTAACTGGAAAGAAAAGCTTGTTTTTTCTGAGCATCACTTAAGTCATGCTGCAAGTGCTTTTTATCCTAGTCCTTTTGAAAGCTCAGCAATATTAACTATTGACGGTGTTGGAGAATGGACAACTACTTCTTACGGAGTGGGAAAAGGAAATAATATTGATATTTTTAAAGAAATCCACTTCCCCCACTCTTTAGGACTTCTCTATTCTGCTTTCACATCATATTTAGGTTTTAAAGTTAATTCCGGTGAATATAAACTTATGGGGTTAGCTGCTTATGGAGATCCAATTTATGCAGATTTAATTAAAGATAATTTGTTAGATATTAAGGATGACGGTAGTTTTCGTTTAGACATGTCATACTTTGGCTATGGAAATAGTTTTCAAATGACCACAAAAAAATTTCATACTCTTTTTGGTTCACCTCCAAGAAAGTCAGAAACAGATATATCGCAAAGGGATATGGATCTAGCTGCAAGTATACAACTTGTGACTGAGGAGATTGTGATAAAATTATCTCAGTTTGTTCTTAAAGAAACAGGACAAAAAAATTTGGTGTTAGCTGGGGGTGTAGCTTTAAATTGTGTTGCAAATGGTAAGCTCTTAAAGGAAGGAATAGTTAAAAATATATGGATTCAACCTGCAGCGGGAGATGCAGGTGGAGCTCTTGGTGCGGCTCTCGCAACTTATTATAAAATGCTAAAAAACCATAGAATTGTAAATAAAGCTGACTCTATGGAGGGAAGTTATCTAGGTCCAGAATATACACAAGAAGAAGTTGAGAGCTCTTTAAATGATTTGGGAGCCAATTTTTCCGTATTGGAAGATGAAAATCTTTTAAAAACAACTTGTAATTCATTGATAAATGGAAAGGCAGTAGGCTGGCATCAAGGTAGAATGGAGTTTGGTCCTAGAGCTTTAGGTTCTAGATCGATATTAGGTGATCCCAGATCACCAGAAATGCAGAAAACACTTAATTTAAAAGTTAAGTATAGAGAATCTTTTAGACCTTTTGCACCATCAATTTTATATGAAACTTTATCCAAATGGTTTGATCTTGAAGCTAAAAGCCCCTATATGGGAATTGTTTCAGAAATTAAAAAAACACACAGAAAGGACTTGCATGGAAAGGAAAAAAATTCTTTTGGCTTAGATAAATTATAT
>MDSV01019522.1_pt1 | contig 14851 bp, 13 predicted proteins | sample 810851 | NCBI WGS metagenome assembly MDSV01 (sample SAMN05326640, study PRJNA326480) | marine metagenome | isolation source: seawater | place: Atlantic Ocean: North East | collected 2012 | reverse complement strand
TGCTTGGAGAGATAGAAATCTATTACACACTGATGAATAAAACCTAAAAATCCGTCTCCTTCCGAGTCCAAATCTTTTTTAACTGTCCAATTATCTTCATCTAGGGGTTCGGATAGAGCTACATAAAATTTAAAGTTCGGAAAATCTTTTTCAAGAGCACGAAAATGATCTAGGTAAAATAGCTCTCTTTTTGATCTTCCTCCATACCAAAAAGTAACTTTTCGACCTGTTTTTAATGTTCTAAAAAGTTGATATAAATGGGAGCGCATTGGGGCCATACCGGCACCTCCTCCAACATAAAGCATTTCAGATTCTGAGTGATTGATGAAAAACTCTCCAAACGGGCCTGATATAGTAACCTTGTCGCCTGGTTTTTTGCTAAAAATATAAGATGATGCTATCCCTGGGTTTACATCCATCCAATCGTTTTTATTTTTATCCCAAGGTGGCGTTGCAATCCTAACATTTAGCATTATCTCTTTTCCCTCCGCAGGGTATGATGCCATTGAATAGGCTCTTTCAACTACTTCTTCGTTTTTCATTTTTAAGGGCCAGATATTAAATTTATCCCACTCTAGTTTAAATTTATTTGCATCCTCTGGGTGTTCATCGGGATGAGCTGAAATATCCATATTCTTATAGTTAATTTCACATTCAGGGATTTCAATTTGAATATATCCGCCTGCTTTATAATCCATTTCCTCAGGTAACTTAATTACGAATTCCTTAATAAAGGATGCTACATTCCAGTTTCTAACTACAGTTGCTTCCCACTTTTTTATTCCAAAAACTTCTTCGGGAACTTTGATTGTCATGTTTTCCTTAACCTTAACTTGACATCCTAATCTCCAACCATCAGCGATTTCTTTTCTTGAAAAATGAGGTTTTTCTGTGGGCAAGATTTCACCTCCACCTTCTAATACTTGACACCTACACTGTATACACGTTCCTCCTCCACCGCATGCAGATGGTAAAAAAATTTTATTATTTCCAAGGGTGCTCAGTAAGGTTTCACCTGAGGAAACTTCCACTTCATTTTCACCATTTATTTTGAGAGATACTGGACCAGATGGTAGTAATTTAGATTTAGCAACTAATAACAACGTAACTAATAAAAAAATAACGCTTGTTAAGACCAAAACACTCGAAATAATTATTGTAATATCCATTCTTAAAATTATAATTTAATTCCCATAAAACTCATAAACCCAATTGCCATTAACCCTGTAATTATAAAAGTTATCCCTAATCCTTTCAAAGGTGCAGGAACATTAGAATAACTAATTTTCTCTCTAATCGCAGCTATCGCTATAATGGCTAAATACCACCCAACGCCCGAACCAAAACCATAAACGGTTGATTCAGTAATTCCTGAAAAGCTTTTTTGTTGCATAAAGAGTGATCCCCCTAGAATTGCACAATTTACGGCAATTAAAGGGAGAAATATTCCAAGCTCACCATATAATGCAGGAGATAATTTTTCAACTATCATTTCAACCAATTGAACCATTGAAGCAATAACAGCAATAAACATAATTAATCTTAAAAAACTCAAATCAATGGATAAATATTCACTGCCAATCCAAGAAAGAGCACCAGGTTTTAATAGATAATTATCTAATAAAAAATTGATTGGAACAGTAATAGACAACACAAAAATTACAGCTAAACCTAAACCATTAGCCGTCTTAACAGTTTTTGACACGGCGAGATAAGAACACATTCCTAGAAAATATGCAAAAATCATATTTTCAATAAAAATACTTTTGACGAAAAGATTTAAATAATATTCCATGGTTTAGTTTTCTTCAATTAATTTTCTGTTTCTTGAACGTTGAATCCAAATCATTACACCTACAGTAATTAAAGCCATTGGTGATAAAAGCATAAGGCCATTATTTTCATAACCCATCGCATATATAAAATCTGGTATTACCTGTAAACCCAAAAGCTTCCCTGATCCAAGTAATTCTCTAAAAAAAGCTACAATAATTAGAATTATTCCATATCCCGCAGCATTTCCAATACCATCAAGAAAAGATTTCCATACTCCATTGCCAAGAGCAAATGCCTCCAGTCTACCCATAACAATACAATTTGTAATTATTAGCCCGATAAATATTGACAACTCTTTATAAACATCATACGAATAGGCTTTTAAGACTTGTTCTACTAGTGCAACTAGAGATGCTATAACTACAAGTTGAACAATAATTCTAATTCTATTTGGAATTAAGTTTCTTAAAATAGAAATTATAACATTTGACGCACCCATTACAAATACAACCGACAAAGTCATAACCAATGCTGGTTTTAATTGGACTGTAATTGCTAAAGCAGAACAAATGCCTAAAACTTGAACGGTTATTGGATTGTTATCATCGAGGGGATCACTTAACAGGGCTCTATTTTTCTTTGAAAATAAAGGTTCACTCTTCTTATTTATGAAAAATAATTGTGGTTTACTATTACTATCCATTTATTGTATTGTTTATTAAATGATTCTTCATTGCTACAACATTATTATCAGATTTATATTTATTGAAATATGAAATATAATGATTTAATCTTTCAATTATCATATCAGAAACGCCGTCACCAGTAATTGTTGCACCTGATATTGCATCAACTTCATGATCATTTTTATCTAGATTTTTTGGATCATTGTTTGATTTTGAAACATTTATTCCAACAAGCTTTGAACTCGAATTGAAAATTTTTTCACCCACAAACCTGTCTTGAAACCATTGTTGGGTTATTTCGGCACCTAACCCAGCAGTCTCTCCCTTATGATCAAAAACAATTCCTTTTATTGTTGACATGTCATCTTCTAATGCAACATATCCCCATATTGCATCCCAAAGGCCTGAGCCTCGAAGAGGAATTATAAAGTATTTTTTTTCATCCATTTCTGCAACAAAAAGTGGGTACCTCTGCTGATCAATATCTTTTTTTATTTCTTTTGAAAGATCAATCAAAAAAGCATCTTCATTTTCATCAACAGAACCATCTCTTAAAAGTGATAATTCACTTTTAATATATTTTTTATAGAGATCTTGGGCTTCGTCTCTACTAGCCTTTACTCCTATTGTTGAGATAATATTCTGCATTTTTTCTTTGACAACATTTTCATTTTGCTTTTCTTTCAACGATTCAGAAGTTAAAGCTAAAGAAGAAGCAACGACTAAAACCATTAGAAGTGAAAATAAAAAAGTATAAAAATTACTATCCTTATTCATTAATTAGCTTAATTTAATTTTTGATGACTCCCACCTTAATTGTCTTTTCTTAATATTTCTCTCAATTACATAATGATCTATAGTTGGAGCAAAAACATTCATTAATAAAATTGCAAGCATTACCCCCTCAGGATATGCAGGATTAAATACTCTTATTAAAATACAGAAGACACCAACTAAAAATCCATATATCCACTTTCCAGTTTGCGTTTGAGAGGCAGAGACAGGATCTGTAGCCATAAAAACTATTCCAAAAGCAAAGCCTCCTACAACCAAATGATTTATCCAATCAAATTGCATTAAAGGATTGATTCCCCATAGATTGAATAAAACACCTACCAAAGATGCACCTAAAATACCACCAACAATAATTCTCCAACTAGCAACACCCGTGAAAATTAAAATAATTGCACCCACAAGAATCCATAAAGTGGACGTCTCAGCAATCGACCCAGGAATAGAACCATTAAACATTTCAGTAAAAGTGTAATCAATTTTATTACCAGCAGCCAAAAAACCTAAAATTGTTTCACCTGAAATACCGTCTAAATTTGATGCTTCCGAGACCCAAACTTTGTTTCCAGACATGTAAGTTGGGTATGCAAAAAACGCAAAGGCCCTCGCAGTTAGGGCTGGATTTAAAATATTCATTCCTGTTCCTCCAAAGGCTTCTTTAGCTATTAAAACTGCAAAAGCAACAGATACAGCGACCATCCATAAAGGAATATCAACAGGCATAATCATAGGTATTAGTAGACCCGTTACCAAATATCCTTCGTTGACTTCATGTCCACGATATATAGCAAAAATAAATTCAATTAATAATCCTACAGTATAGGATACAGCAATCATGGGGAGGATTTTTTTTGAACCATGGAGCATAGCATCTAAAAAGGTAAATTCAAGATTAGTTTGAATAAAATACTGATATCCAGTATTATAAATACCATAAAATAAAGCAGGCAACAAAGCTATGATAACAGTAACCATAGTTCTTTTTAAATCAACGGCATCACGAATATGTGAACCAGACTTTGTTGTGTGATTTGGAACAAAAAGGAAAGTGTCAAAAGCATTTACCGCTGGAGCGAACCTTTCGAACTTTTCACCCTCGTTAAAAGGTTTTCTAATTTTATCTAATCTTTTTCTAATAAATTCCATAAAAAATTAACTCTCTTCATTAATTATTAATTCTATTCCTTTTTTGATTATTTCCTGAGCTTCAATTTTTGAAGAACTACTAAAATCAATTAATCCAAAATCTTCTGGAACAACTTCATATATACCCAAGGCTTCCATTCTTTCGATATCTTGGTTTAAACAAGCCTTGATTAATTGCATTGGAAAAATATCCATTGGAAAAACTTTCTCCATTTCTCCTGTAACAACCATTGCTCTTTCCTCTCCATTTAAGTTTGTACTGACTTCTAATTTTCTTTTATTTAGGAATCTCGAAAATGAGGTTTTAGACATACTAGGAATGAAATTATCTTTAAATGGTAACCACCCAAACATTCTGTAGTCTTTCCCTTCAGGAATGATGGTTAGTAAATTGTTGCTGTAAGACAAATAACCATCGATGTCGGTCGTTTTACCCGAATAAACATCACCATTTATCAACCTGAATTCTTTTGATTTATCAACTTCTATTTTTTTTAAAATACTAGATATAGATGTACCAATTTTGGATGTAAAATATTGCGGATTTTTAACTGTTGGGCCAACAACAGCTACTGTTCGATCGGAACAAAACTCTCCATTTTTGAATAAAGATCCAATATTTGAAACATCCTCAGGTTTAACGGTCCATACTTTTTCACCAGGTGAAATAGGCTTGTGATTATGAATTTGAACTCCAATATTTCCAGCTGGGTGTGGTCCTTTGACTTTTAATATTGAAGCATCTTTAAATTTTTCAAAAAAACTAGGAAAATTTGAATCTACAGTTAAATAAAGGGTATGTGTTAATTTGGATAAGATACTTAAACCCAATTGAAAATCTTCCTTTTTATTTTTTAAAATAAAATCAAAGTCAACATCTAATGGTGAAGTTGAATAAGTTGAGATGTAAATAGCTACGGGTTTGTCTTCTGGTTGAGCAATAATCCCATAAGGTCTTTGTAAAATAAAAGGCCATGATCCAGATTTTAATAGAATATCTTTGATTTCATCTGCAGAAAATTTTTTGAAATTAGTTGTTTTAAATTTTACAGAATCATTATTGTTTTTTTGACTAGAAATAACAACTTCAAGAATTTTTCTCTTTTGACCTCTGGATATTGCTAAAATTTCACCAGCAACTGGTGACACAAAGTGTATTCTTGGATTATTTTTTGAAAAAAATAAAGGAGTCCCTTTTTTAACTTTATCAGCTTCCCTAACCAAAAGTTTAGGTTTGAGACAGAAAAAGTCGGTTGGCTTTAAAGCAAAAGTTTTTGATCGCTCGGATTCCGATAGAATTTTATTTGCCTCTCCATTAAGGTTTAAATTAAACCCGTTTCTAATTTTTATGTCTATTGACATATTCTACTATTTAATTCAAATCGGTCGTAAATTTAATAATTTAATATATCTATTGAAAGATATTTTTAAACTAAATTATATAATTTTCTTATAGTTAATAAAGCATCTAAGATAAACAAGAAATTAACATTTATTAGAGTTGATTTTATATATTAGTTAAATGAAAATTAAGGTATTTTTTTTGTCATTTTTTTGTTCATTCACATTCGTGTTTTCAAAATCAAAAAAAACTTTAGAAAAAAATCCATTCATCAAAACAATAATCTTTTCTGGTGGATCTCTTAATTCTCAATTCCCAATAATAAAAATGAATGAAACACTATTTCTATCTTTTGATGACATTAGTGGTGAGGAAAATTTTTATTACTACAAAATTACTCATTGTGATTTTAATTGGAATAGAAGTAAACTTTTAAAATCAGAATACTTAGATGGAAATGATAATAATTTAATCGAAAATACTGAAAGTTCTTATGGAACTCTTCAAAGATACACAAACTATAAATTGTCACTCCCCAATAATGATGTGAGTTTTAAAATTTCAGGGAACTTTTTATTAGAGATTTTAGACGCAGATGATAATATAATTCTAGAAAGAAAATTTTTAATACTAAATCAAAAGGTAAGTGTAGATTTAAATATTTATCCTTCTCAAAATAAAGACAGGTTTTATACCCATCAAAATGTTCAATTTATTATCAATACTAGCAGATATCAAATTAGAAATCCAAATAATGATATAAAAATTGTCATTCTTCAAAATGATCAGTGGGATAACTCGAAAACAATTTTAAAACCACAATTCATTGAAAAAGATAGGCTTGTGTATAGATACGATGAAGAATCAGAATTTGAAGGAGGAAATGAATATCTTTTTTTCGATACAAAAGATTTAAGATCAACTAATCAAAACATCAGTTTTGTAAGAAAAGAGGATGTTTATCAACATTTTTTATTTACTGACAATCCAAGAAGCAATTTAAATTATTCAAATTATTCTGATATAAATGGAAATTTTATTCCTAGCACAACTCTAGGTGAAAATTCTAACAATGAATCCGATTACAGTATAGTTTACTTTAGCCTAGCTAAACAATTAGAAATTGATAACTCAAAAATTTATATCTATGGAAAATTTAACAACTATGAGTTAAATGAAGAAAATGAAATGATTTATAATCCAAGTTTGGAGACCTTTGAAGGCATTTTATTGCTTAAACAAGGGTTTTATAATTATAAATATATAATCAAAAAAAATAATGTGGTTTCTAAAAATCAAATTTCAGGTTCATTTTTTCAAACTGAAAATAGTTACACGGTTATAGTATACAAAAAAGGGTTTGAGGATTTATATGATATGCTAATTGGAGTTGGTCGAATAAATTCGTTCGAACTCAAATATTAATCATAGATTTATTTCTTCTTTTTTGAAACGTTTTTTTTAGTTAACTTGGAGTAAGATTAATTTTATGTTTCAACAAATAACAAAAGGTATCAGAATTTCAGTAATTACAGAATATAATGGAGACTTCTTAAATAATGGGTTAATTAATTACGCCTTTACCTATACAATTAAAATAGAAAATCAAAGTAATGATGTTGTTCAATTAATCAATAGAAATTGGAAAATATTACAAACAAATAGAAGACCTTACTTTGTTGAAGGAGATGGTGTAATTGGGCAAAAACCTATTTTGAAATCAGGTGTTTCTCATACTTACAGCTCCAATTGTATGTTAACATCACCTATTGGATCAATGAGTGGGTTCTACACTATGATTAATTTTTCTACTGCTAAAGAATTTGAGGTTGAAATACCAGTTTTTGATTTAGCAGCAACCTTCACACTAAATTAAAATTTAAATAATGAAAAATAGTTTTATTAAAAGCCCAAGGGTAGAAAATGAACAGGTGCTTTTATATGCACCAGGAAGTAAAGAAAGGGAGGAGGTCTTGAAAGCATATGATGATCTTTACAATACAAAAATCGATATAAAACTTAAAATTGATGGAAGAGAAATAGATACTAAAGAGAAAAATAATATGTATCCCCCTCATAATCACAACCACAATCTAGGTACATACTCAATAGCGAATAAAGAGTATGTTGATTTAGCTATTAAAAGCGCATTAACAGCAAAAGAAAAATGGAATGATTTAGGATTTTCAGAAAGAGCAAGTATTTTTTTAAAAGCGGCTGAACTTATTTGTGGACCTTATAGAAAAATAATAAACGCATCTACTATGATTGCCCAATCAAAAACAATTCACCAGGCAGAAATAGATGCAGCTTGCGAATTTGCAGATTTTTTAAGATTTAATGTAAAATTTGCTGAAGAAATATATAATGAACAACCTGTTTCTTCTGATGGAACTTGGAACAAATTATCATATCGCCCATTGGAAGGATTTGTTTATGCAATTAGTCCATTTAATTTTACCGCAATAGGCGGAAATTTATGTGCAGCTCCAGCCTTAATGGGAAACACTATTGTTTGGAAACCAAGTGATTATCAAATTTTTTCCGCAAAAGTGACTATGGATATATTTGAGGAAGCCGGTCTTCCAGATGGTGTTATAAATATGATTTTTGGTGATCCAGAAATGATTACAAATCAGGTCTTGTCCTCAAATGAGTTTGCTGGTATCCATTTTACTGGGTCTACTTCAGTATTTAAAAATATTTGGAAAAAAGTAGGGAATAATATTGAGCTTTATAAAAATTACCCCAGGATAGTAGGAGAAACTGGTGGAAAAGACTTTATAATGGTTCATCCATCTGCAAATGTTAAAGAAGTTTCAACAGCTATAATTCGTGGAGCATTTGAATTTCAAGGCCAAAAGTGTTCTGCAGCATCAAGGGTTTATCTTCCAAAATCAATTGAAAATGAGGTTTTGGATATTATTGGAAGTAAATTAAGTGAAATCAAAATGGGGTCTCCAAATGATTTTCAAAATTTTATAACAGCTGTAATTCATAGGGACTCTTTTGAAAGACTAAAAAATACAATTAAAGATGCAAAATCTTCAAAAGAGGTTACAGTTTTATATGGTGGAAATTGTGATGATTCGGTTGGTTATTTTGTTGAACCCACAGTTTTGGTTACAAAAGATCCAAAGTATATTACAATGGAAAAAGAATTATTTGGACCTATTGTGACAATTTATGTTTATGACGACAAAGATTATAGTAAGATCTTAAAGCTTGTTGATACAACTTCAGAGTATGCATTAACAGGTGCAATTTTTGCGAAAGATAGATATGCTATTAAAGAAGCTTTACACAAATTAGAAAACTCTGCTGGAAATTTCTATATTAATGATAAACCTAGTGGAGCTGTTGTAGGTCAGCAACCATTTGGAGGAGCGAGAGCTTCAGGAACGAATGATAAAGCTGGTTCAAAATTAAATTTACTACGATGGGTTTCTCCAAGACTTATAAAGGAACCTTTACTGACTCCAAAGGACTACAAATATCCGTTCTTGACATAAATATTAAAAATCATGTTGTGGTATATATATAATTTTTTTTGTTTCAAAGAAATTTGATTTAAACTTATTTTTTAATCTATATATCCTAATATTTGGAAATCTTTCCTCTTCATAGGCAAGTTCACCACCTTTTAAATAAATTATTCCAGATTCATCTTTTTGGATTAAAATATTTTTTTTTACAAGTGGAACAAATTTTTCCATTTTTGTAACGGCACGGCCTAAAACAAAATCAAATTTAGATTTTAAATTTTTTACGTCTCCGACAATAGTCTTGATATTTTTAATTTTTAAATCTTCTTTAATGGAGTCTATAACTTTTATTTTCTTTTCAGTTCTGTCAATTAACGTAAATTCAACTTCAGGAAAAAATATAGCAAGGGGTATACCTGGGAAACCACCACCTGTTCCCACGTCTAATATTTTTGTTTTGGATTTAAATTTAAAAAAAAATGTAATCGCCAAAGAATAAGAAATATGTCTTTCAAATAAAAAATCTGTATCCTTCCTCGAAATTAAATTTACTTTATTGTTCCAATTTTTAAATAATTTTTCAAACAACAGAAACTTGTCAATTTGAGATTTTGATAGGACAGGAAATTTTTTTTTAAGTTCCACAAATTTTGAAACAATTAATTTATTTTTACATTTTTAAATTTACAAACTTAACCATAATGAATAAACTTTCAGAACGAATTGAAAATTTGCCAGCTTCAGCTACCCTTGCTATGGCATCCAAAGCTAGAGAATTAAAAAATAGCGGAGTAGATGTAATAAGTTTAAGTCTAGGTGAACCTGACTTTAATACACCAGATTTTATAAAAGAAGCAGCTATAAAAGCTATTGAACAAAATTATCATTCATATCCTCCTGTAGATGGATATATAGAATTAAAAAAAGCAATTTGTGAAAAATTTAAAAGAGACAATAGTTTAAATTATGAACCATCTCAAATTGTAGTATCGACAGGAGCTAAGCAATCCATAGCTAACGTTTGTATGGCTCTTTTAAACAAAGGAGATGAGGTTTTACTACCTGCTCCATATTGGGTCAGCTACTCTGCAATTGTCTCTTTGTCCGAGGCAAAATTTAAAATCATTCCAACTACAATGGAAAATGGTTTTAAAATAACCCCAGCTCAGTTAAAATCAGAATTGACATCTAGAACTAAATTAATAATGTTCAATTCACCAAATAATCCTAGTGGAATAGTTTACTCTGAAAAAGAATTAAATGAATTTGCTAAAATACTTGAAGACTATCCTTCCACTTATATTCTATCAGATGAAATATATGAACATATTATTTATGGAGAAAAACACTTTAGTTTTGCCAACCTTCCTAATATGTTCGGTAGAACTATAACTGTAAATGGACTCGCAAAAGCATTTTCTATGACAGGGTGGAGGATTGGATATATTGGGGCACCAGAATTTATTGCTAAAGCTTGTAACAAATTTCAAGGTCAAATTACGAGCGGTGCAAATTGTATAGCTCAAAGATCGGCAATTACCGCCCTTACAGCTCCAGTGTCAAAAATAAAGTATATGATTGATGAATTTAATTCTAGGAAAGAGTTAATTTTTGATTTGATTTCAAAAATTCGTGGATTTAAGCTTTTAAAACCATCAGGAGCTTTTTATCTCTTCCCAGATATTTCATTTTATTTTGGAAAAGAAATAAGAGGTAAAATAATTAACGACGCAAACGATTTTGCAATGATAATTCTAGAAGAAGCAAATGTAGCTACAGTTTCTGGGGATTCATTTGGAAATAAAAATTGCTTACGAATTTCATATGCAGCTTCAAAAGAAGAAATAATAGAAGCTGTTTCTAGGATTAAAAATCTTTTATCAAAGAACTAAATCATTTAACAATTTCTTTTTCCTGATGATTTATTGATTCTTGATGTATTGCTTTGAATAATTTTAGCACAAATTCTTCAGATAATCCGTGGTTTTCACCATCAAGTACCATTTTACCGAGTATTTCATTCCATCTTTTGTTCTGAAGAACAGCAACATTATTTTTCTTTTTCAACTTTCCTATAGAATCAGAAATTCTCATTCTTTCTCCTAGAATTTGAAGTAGATTTTGGTCAGCGATATCAATTTGTGTTCTTAAATTATCTAATTCATTAACATAGTCCTTCTGTTCAATCGTTGTATTCCGCATTTTTAAATCTTTCATTATTTGTATCAGTCGATTTGGAGTTACCTGTTGTGCAGCGTCACTCCATGCGTTATCAGGGTCTATATGTGTTTCGATTATCAAACCATCAAAGTTAAGGTCCAATGCCATTTGACTGAGATCAAATATCAAGTCTCTTCGACCTGAAATATGAGATGGATCGCAAATAATTGGAATATCAGGGAATTTATTTTTTGCCTCAATAGCAATTTGCCATTCAGGGTTATTTCTGTACCTCGATTTTCCTTGAGATGAAAAACCTCTATGAATAAGACCTAACCTAGTTATATTTGCCGACTGAAGCCTTTCAATAGCACCCAGCCAAAGTGAGAGGTCGGGGTTGACCGGATTTTTCACAAGAACTATTTTGTCAGTCCCATTTAACGAATCTGCAATTTCTTGAACTATAAAAGGACTAACTGTTGATCTGGCTCCAATCCATAGCACGTCAATATCATGATCTAATGCTAATTTTACATGGTCTTTATTAGCAACCTCAGTAGCTGTCAAAAGCTCAGTTTCTTTTTTAACCCTCTGAAGCCATTTTAAACCTATGGATCCAACACCTTCAAAATTACCAGGTCTAGTTCTAGGTTTCCAAATCCCAGCTCTGTATACTGTAACGTCTGTTTTCTTTAATTGATTAGCTATTTTTAAAACCTGTTCTTCAGTTTCAGCACTGCAAGGACCCGCAATAACAAGTGGGTGGGATAAATTAAATTTTTTTAACCAATCGTTTGTTTTTGTTTTTCTTTCCATTTCGATTTAATTTTTAGGTTTAATTGTATCAAGTATTTTCTTTAGTTTATTTGTTTTAATCATTTGACTTTTTAAATCAGTATAATTTTCATTTTGAATTTTTAACCGAAATTGTTTTAGGTTTTCAACATATGCATCCAAAATTTCCAGTATATTTTCCCTATTGTCTTTAAAAATAGATGTCCACATTTCAGGGGAACTTTTTGCTAATCTTACAGTAGATTCAAATCCACTTCCAGCAAAATCTAATATATTTTGATTATTTTTTTCAGATTCCATAACTGTCTTACCAAGCATGAAAGAGCTTATATGAGACAAGTGCGAAACTATTGCCATTTTTTTGTCATGTTCTTCTGGGTTCATATATCTAATTTTCATACCCATAGAATTAAAAATTGATTCAGCCCATTGCAGTAAATCAGGTCTTGTCTTACTAGTTTCACAAAGAATCTGAATTTTTCCATTGAAGAGATTTTTTATACTTGCCTCAGGGCCAGAAAATTCATTACCCGCTATTGGGTGAGTGGCTAAAAATTGGTCTCTCTTAGGATGTTTTTCCACTGATTTACACAAACTAAATTTTGTAGAACCAACATCCCATACTAGAGCATCTTTATTCAAATTGTCAAGAATAAAAGGTAAAAGTTTTAAGCTTTCACTTACAGGAACAGATAAAATCACCCTATTAGCGCTATTTAAATTTTCTAAACTATCAATATTATCGATAACTCCAATATTCTTTGCATATTCAATGTTTATCTCATTTTTATCAATTCCGTGTATTTGAATTTTATCCAAAAGATTCCTTAAATCTTTCGACATAGACCCTCCTATTAGACCGGTTCCAATTAAAAATAATTTCATGATCTCAATCTTTTTAGAACCTCATTCATTTTTTTTGTTTCCGTACATAAAGAAATCCTAACATATCCTTCTCCTTGAGATCCAAAAATTGATCCAGGAGATATAAAGAAATTATATTTATCCAGCAAATAGTCAACAAACTCTTCTGATTTTAAAGAATTATTTAAAATTTTACACCATATAAACATTCCAACACCGCTTTTAGAATATGAAAGATTAAGTTCACTTGCAATTTGTTCTGCTGATTTTCTTCTTTCAGAATACTCTTTATTTAGTTTTTCAAACCATCGTTGACCACTACTAAGGGCATTTATTGCTCCTTGCTGAACACAATAAAACATACCTGAATCAAAATTTGATTTAACTTTTAACACAGCATCTATATACTTTGATTCACCAACCATCATACCAACTCTCCATCCCGCCATATTAAATGATTTACTAAGCGAATTCATTTCTATGGCGACTCCTTTGGAACTTTTTAGGGATAAAATACTTCTAGGTTTTTTATTTAAAATGAAACTATATGGATTGTCATTTATTAAAAGGATATTATTTTTCTCTGCCCAATAAACTAATTCATTTAATTTTTTTTCATCGAAATCTGCACCAGTTGGCATGTGTGGATAATTTATCCACATTAATTTGATTTTTTTTGTTTTCAACCTTTTTAAATCGTCTATTTTTGGATACCAATTATTTTCCTCAGACAAATTGTAATAAAAAGTCTCTGCTCCAACTAATTTTGAAACGGAATTGTAAGTTGGATATCCTGGGTTTGGAATTAATACCCCATCACCCTTGTTGAGGAAAGCCATGGAAATATGCATAACTCCCTCCTTAGATCCCATTAGAGGTAAAATTTCGTCAATCGGATTTAACTCCACACCATATTGTTTAAAATAAAATTTTGAAATAGCCTCCCTAAGTTCTGGTAAACCAATATAACTTTGATACATACTCGACCTTTCATCACGAATGCTTTCTGATAAAGCTTGTTTTACTTCAGGACTAGGAGATAAATCTGGGCTTCCAATAGCCATGTTAATTATAGGCCTTCCAGAAGAAATATAATTATTTATTTCTCTCATTTTTTTTGAGAAATAATATTCATCTACATATTTTAATCTTTCAGCTGTGAACATTATTTTTATATTCTAAATATTGTCCAATTACTTTAAATTCTAAAGCCATAATTTTAAGAATTGAAACAGCTTTTTCGAAAAAATCTGTGTTTTCAAATTTTACGTCAACAAAAAAAGCATACTTGCCCGGTGTTTTTATTACTGGGAGAGACTGAATTTTAGTAAGATTTAAAAGACAATCACTTAAAACATTTAATACAGCAGCCAAACTGCCTCTTTGATGGTCCAATATAAATTTAAGAGATGCCTTATTATAAGATTCATTTTTGAACGACTCGAGGTTGTTTTTTAGGATAACAAATCTCGTCACATTATTGTTAATTGTTTGAATAGACCGTGATATAATATTTAGATTATAAGTTATAGCAGCTTCTTTTGATGCAATGGCTGCAATTCCCTTTAATTTCTTTTTTGAAATTAGTTGAGCAACTTTTGCTGTATCAGTTGCCTCCACCAAACTAATATGACTATAATCATTAAAGTATTCCTTACACTGCAATAGTGCCATTGGATGAGAATGCACCTCTTTAATATCTTTCAATGTCTGGTTTTCAAAACACATCAAATTATGATCAATGGAAAAATTATATTCCCCTATTACATGCATATCAGAATCATCAATCAAAGCATAATTTGGTA
>MDSV01242428.1_pt1 | contig 14854 bp, 21 predicted proteins | sample 810851 | NCBI WGS metagenome assembly MDSV01 (sample SAMN05326640, study PRJNA326480) | marine metagenome | isolation source: seawater | place: Atlantic Ocean: North East | collected 2012 | reverse complement strand
TAAAGCTGGAGACGCATATTCTATTCAGCCTGGACATGATGGATGGGTAGTAGGAAATGAACCAGCTGTTGTTTACGAGTTCCACGGAATGTGGGGCGAATAATGTCAATAATAGAAAAAATGACTAAAATAGTGAATGAAGGTGATACGACGGGTGCAGAACAGTTAATACATGATGACTTTCAGTTTTTAATGCATGCTTCAGGCAAAACTTTAACTAAAAAAGATGTGGTAGGCTGGGTTGGTATGAAGGATGTTAAAAAAAAGTAATGTAAGAGTACTTTTTGAAAATGATGAAGTTGGTTTTGAACACGCAATGGTGACTTTTAATGATGGAAATAAAGAGGCTGTAATGTCCTATTATAAATTCAAAGATGGGAAAGTTGCGTACCAAGAAACTGGAGCTACTAAATTACAAAAATAAAGTGTAAGCTTTGTTGTGGTAAATTTTACAGCTTATATTGTTCTAATCATAGCAGTAATATTAGGTACTGCTGCAAATGGTTTTGCTAAAGGTGCTCAAGGTTTTACATTATTTGTTCCAAGTATCCTTACTGGAATAACAATAATTGGATGCATGTATGCCCTTTCAATAGTTATGAAAACAATTCCTGTAGGTATTACTTATGCATCATTTGCGGGACTCTGTATTATCGCAACTACACTCGTTGGAATTTATAGATTTAATCAAACACCAGATTTTTTCACAATTCTAGGTCTAGCTTTAATAATCGCTGGAGTATTAATTGTAAACCTAATAGGAAAAACAGTTTAAATTATTTAAGAATTATGTTTTCAAAAAAATATTCTAATTTTTTGTTTATATTGGTCATGGGTTTTAGCATGAGCTTGATAATGACCTTAATAATTACATATATCAATACAGGAATGGATAGCCAGTATATAAATAGATTTTTAAAGGCATGGGTAGTTGGTCTACCAATTGCGATAGCAGCTGCGTTTTTGGTTGGTCCTATAGCTAAAAAGTTTGTAGATAAAATAACTAAATAATCATATTCTTGTTAATGAGTATTTTTTCGGGTTATATTTTTTTAACAATTGGAATCATAACTGGTATTAGTGCAAATAGCTTTGCAAAAATTTCAGATGGATTTAGTAAACTTAGTCCTACTATAGCTTGTTTGGTGTTAATGTTTTTTTGTATGTTCTCTCTTTCAAAGGCAATGTCAGTAATTCCAGTCGGTTTTACCTACGCTACATACGGTGGACTCACAATTACAGCGATAGCTTTATTTGGGGTTATTAAATATAACCAAGTTCCAAATATTTACGGAGTGATAGGAATTGCATTGATTGTTATTGGAGTAATTTTGCTTAATACTTATGGTAAAACTACTTAGCAACTGGTTTGAGAATTTTTAAAATTTTATTGTGAACTTTTTTGTTTGATGAACAAATGATGTTTCCTGCTTTCACAGGGTTATCATTTTTCCAAGTATTAATTTTTGCTCCCGCTGCTCTTAAAATTGGAATAATAGGATGAATGTCCCAAATCTTGTTTGCACACTGCAATACCACATCAACTTTTCCCTCTGCAAGATGAGTATAACTTAATGCATCAATACAAGGAAACTGCATTAATTTTAAAATCTTAGGAATTTTTTTTTGTTTATTTAAACTTAGATAACCATGGAATGCTGCAGACACTTTCATGTTTGAAAAATTTGCAGCTTTGTTTACTCTTATTCTCTTTTTTTTTCCATTTTCAGAAACATAAGAAATCTTATCTGAAACATTAAAATAATATTTTTTAAGCACTGGAAAATTAGCTAAACCCAAAACAGGTTCGCCTCTATAATTTAAAGAAATTAAATTACTCCATGTAGGATTGCCTATTACGAATGATCTTGTTCCATCAATAGGATCAACAACCCATGTAAAATCACTTTTTGTTTTTTTCTGTGGAAACTCTTCTCCTATGACTTGGTGATCTGGAAATCTATTTTTTATTTCTTTTCTTATATATTTTTCAAAAGCTTTATCAGCACTTGTGACAGGGTCATACCCATTTCCTCTCAATTTGTTAGAAACTTTAAAGGGTTTGTTCAACTTGGAATAATAATAACTTGTAAGTTTAGTTGCTAAATTAGCAATAAATTTAGAGTAAATTTTATAATCTGAAGATTTTAACCTAGGCACAAAATACTAATACTATTTAATTACTATTGATTAAAGCTAAATTTTAAATAATCATTTATTAATATATGAAAATAGAACTCGAAGATAATAAAGTTTTTTTTGCAAATAATGGTCTCAAAAAAGAGATACATCCTTTCTGGTTAAGAGAAAGGGTAAATAATGATGAGTTCCTAGACAAGAATACTCAACAAAGATTGTTTGATCCAACAGATCTAAATAATCATATATTAATTCATAAGGCTAAAATTAGTGAAAAATATTTAGAAATCGATTTTACTGATGGAGTAAGTTCAAAATTAGAAATCGATAAACTTACACAAGAATTTTCTAATGAAGATACTTTAATGAAGTTAATTCCTAAAATTAAATGGGACTCAACATTGAATATTAAAAATTTTAGTTATGAAGATAATTTTTTTGAGAGTAAAATAATGTATGAGTTGCTTATTGAATTTTATAAATATGGTTTTGTAATAATTAAAAATGTTCCAACAGAGGATAATTTTATAGTAAAATTTGCAAATTCCATAGGAAGTGTTCGTAGAACAAATTTCGGTGAACATTTTAATGTAAAATCTAAATCATCACCAAATGATCTAGCCTATACTTCATTAGCTTTGGCCCCACATACTGACAATCCATATCGAAATCCAGTACCTTGTATTCAATTATTACATTGTATTGAAAATCAAGTTAGTGGAGGTTTATCAACCTTAGTTGACGGTTTTACAGTGACCGAAGATTTAAAAAAAGAGAATCCTGACTTTTATAAAATTTTAACTGAAGTAAAGGTAAAGTTTAAGTTTGTAGATAAAGATGTAGTTTTAGAGCGTTGGTCGGAATTAATACAATTGAATGAAAATAAAACTTTTAAACAAGTAAAGTTCAGTCCTAGATTGGACTATGTTCCCGTTTTAGATAAAAATAAGTTAGACTTATATTACAGAGCACGAAAAAAATTGTCTGAGATGTATAATTCTAAAAAGTATCGAATAGAATTCAAATTAGATGAAAAAGATCTTTTGATGATGGATAATTATAGATCGTTACACGGAAGAACTTCATTTAATAACAAAGAAGGAAATAGGTTTTTACAAGGATGTTATATAGATTATGACAGTACTGAGGGTAAGTTAAATCATCTAAAAAGAAAACTTAATCTTTAAACAATTTTATCTATTTGCTCTTCAGCTTCTTTAATTGATTTTTCATAATCAAGAGCCATTTGATCTGCACTAATTATATCAACTTTTTCTATACCAAAAAAATTTAAAATAAATCTTAACCATGGAGTTAAAAAATCCTCTTTACTATTTAACTTAGTGCCTCCAGAAGTTATTACTAAAAATGCTCTTTTATTTTTAAGCAAACCTTCTCTTCTTCCATTTGGTTTAAATCTAAATGTCTCACCTATCCTTGCTGCTAAATCTGACCAAGCTTTTAATGTGGCTGGTGGTCCATAATTATAAATGGGTGCTGAAATAATAATAATATCGCTTTCTTTTAGTTCTTTGACAAGTTGATCTGATAATTCAAACATCTTTTTGTGATTTTCATTCTGATCTTCTTCTTTAATTTTCATTCCAGACTCTGTTAATCCAGATACAAAAACCATTTCATCATCCAAATCCCTATAAATAACCTCATCTTCAGGTTTTTTTATTTTTTCTAAAAGTTTTTTTGCTAAAGCCCTCGAAGTTGAACCTTCTTTTCTAGCACTAGAGTCTATTTGATAAATTTTCATAATTCTAATTACCCAAAATTTTGTAAAAATGGAAAAATATTTAATAAATAATATCCCAAAGCTTGTAGTTTATTAGTTAATATTAAAACACCAGTAATTAAAAGAATTATTCCACCTGATTTTGAAATTATATTGATATTTTTTTTAAAATTTTTAGAAAAAATTAGAAATTTTTGAATTAAATAGCCAGATAAAATAAAAGGTAAAGCCAATCCCAAAGAATACAAAGATAGTAGAAAAATAGCCTTAACTAAAGTCTCCTCTATTGAAGCTAATGCTAAAATTGAACCTAAAATTGGACCTATGCATGGTGTCCATCCAAAACCAAATGCGAGACCTATTATATAAGGAAAAATAAAACTGTTTGTTTTTTTTGCTTCTAACCTTTTTTCAAAATTTAAAAAACTAAAATTTATTAAACCAATAAGTTGTAATGAAAAAATAATAATAATTAAGCCTGCGATTATTCTAAGCATTTGAGAATTCTGCAATAATACTTGACCTAAAAATGAGGCAGTTGCACCAAATGTAATAAAGACTGTTGAAAAGCCAAAACAGAATAAAATTAAGGGAAATAAATTAATTCTTTTATCTGCTAATAATTCTTGTAACGATTGACCAGATACAAAAGAAATATATCCTGGTATGAGAGGTAAAACACAAGGAGATAAAAAACTAATTAATCCTGCTCCAAATGCTAAAAATAATTCAATCATTATCCAGTATTTTTCATTGCAGCTGAAATTCCAGCTATTGAGGTTAATAAAGCATCATTTAAATATTTTTTATTTTGACTACTATTATTATTCTTCAGTTTTTTAATTACAATTGGTTGAATAATATTCAAAACTTCAGAATATATATTTCTTACAATAATAGTTGTCCTAAATTGTTTTCTGGAATTCATTATTTCTTTTGGAGTTATCTTCTTATTTAATTTCTTAATAGCATCAAATTGAAATCTTAATCTTTTACCAACCCTTTTTAAACTTTCATCTGCGAGATATTGCTCATATATTTTTGATATCTCAGGATCAGCTTTTGAGATCACCATATCAAGCATATCCATCATAGAATTAAAAAAAGGCCAATTTCTCTCCATGTCATAAAGAGTTTTCCTAAATTGTTTAATATATGAATATCTTAAAGCCTCTGCACTTCCAAGCCATGCAGGTAACATTAGTCTTATCTGTGTCCAAGCAAAAACCCATGGGATTGCTCTTAAGCTTTTTATATTATCCAAATTTTTTCTTTTTGAAGGTCTGGATCCTATTGAAAGTTTCCCTAGTGCTTTGTGGGGAGTAACAGTTTTAAAATATTTAATAAAATCTAAACTTTGGTTAATATTTTTTCGATATGAATTTTTAGAAATATCAGACATTTTGCTTATTAAAGATCTCCAATTTTTCTTTGGAATTGGTGGTGGATTTAATGTGGCATCAGTAACTGCGCCTATATAACTACATAAATTATATTTTGCTAAAGGCTCATATCCATATTTTTGTTGTATCACCTCACCTTGATCAGTAATTCTTATTTTTCCATTCACTGAATTTGGAGGTTGTGATCTTAATGTTGCTTGAATAGGCCCACCCCCTCTTCCTGGTGACCCCCCTCTACCATGAAAGAAAGTGATATTTACTTTATATTTTTTACCTAACTTAATAATTGCTTCTTGGGCTTTATACTGATGCCAATTTGCACAAATTTTTCCTGCATCTTTGCTAGAATCTGAATATCCTATCATTACTTCTTGATTGTTATTAATTAACTTTCTGTACCACGATTGTGAGAACAAACTTTCCATAATTTCATTAGCATTGACCAAATCATCTAAAGTTTCAAATAGAGGGACTACTCTTAGTTTATTTTTTATATTTGTCTCTTTTTGTAAAAAAGATACCGATAAAATATCAGATGCTGAGTTAGTCATCGAAATAACATATGCACCCAAACACTCTGTCGGTTCATTAGCTAATAATTTAAATGTTAACCATACCTCCTTATTTTCCCTGTTTTTAAATTTAAATTTATTAATGTATTTTTTCTTAGTTATTAGCTTTGATTTTAGAAAATCTATTTTTTCTTTTTCATTAAATTTAAAATAGTCTTTCTTGTATTTTTTCTTAACAAATTCAGCAATTAATTGACTATGTCTTGAAGACTCTTGCCTGATATCAATTCTAGCTAAGTTAACACCAAAACATTTAGCTCTTCTCATTAAATCTAATAATTCACCACTTGCAATGTTTTCATTCTGATTTTGTTCTAAAGACTCTCTAACGACTCTTAATGGTTTCAATATTTCCTCCCTAGAATTTAATAATTTATTTTGATTTAATGGTTTCTTATTTACCAGATATCTTTCAATTGATCTGTGGGTGACTCTCATTTTGTCTCTCAAAGGTCTTAGAAAGACACGGTAAGGTTCAAAGGATTTTCCTACCTTTCTTTTAATTTCTTTCGAACACTTCTCCATAGAATAAGATCTAATTAGTTTTGTTAAAGCTTTTTCATATAATTTGGCAGCTTCCCATCTAGATAATAAAATAACCTTTTGAGTAACTTCTGCGGTTACATTAGGATTGCCATCTCTGTCACCTCCCATCCATGATCCAAATTCTATTGGATTAAAATTTTTTGGTAATCCCTTTTTCATGTTTTGGACAAATATAGAATTTAATCTTCTATAGACTTTTGGAATAGTGTCCCATAAACTATCTTCAATTATAGCAAGTCCCCATCTTGCTTCATCAAAAGGTGATGGTTTAAATCTTTTTAAGTCGTCAGTATTCCAAATAATTGTTAACTCATCAAAGAGTTTTTTATCTAAAGTTTTTAATTTTGAGGGGTAGTTTTTTAAAAGATTTCTTTGCTCAAAGATATCAATTATATTATGATACTTTTGAATTAAAGTTCTTCTTTTAACTTCAGTTGGATGAGCAGTTAATACAATTCCTATATCTAAATTTTTTGCAGTATTATATATTTTATTATTTGAGATATTTCTATTTTCAAAAAGATTTTCAAAAATTTCTTCTATAAATAAGTTGTTATTTGTAATTTTTTTTTTACTATTTTCATATTCATTTAAACTTCTCGATGTATCAATCATTTCAGCCAAATTTATAAAGTTCATAAAATGAGTAAATGCCCTAGTTAACTTAAATGTATTTTTTGGACTAAGAACTTCAATTGCTTTAATTAATTTTTTATTTGTATTCTTAAAATTAGAATTTTTTTTGTTAGTTTTTGATAGCTTTCTAACTTTTTCAACTAATTCGAAAAAACTTTGACCTTCTTGCTCTTTTATCACCTTCCCTAAGATATTTCCTATATACCTAACATCCTCTCTTAAAAGTTTAGTGGGAATTCTCTCGTAATAAAGATCTCTTTTTTGCATTACTAAAAAATAAAGTTTTTAATCTTTGTAAGGAACAACTTGATGTTTTTGTGTGCCAAGTTTATCTATACCTAAGATTACTTCTTCTCCTCCTTTTAAAAAATGTGGAGGAGACATATTTTCTCCAACTCCGGGAGGTGTTCCAGTACAACAAATATCACCTGGATGCAAACTCATACAAGAGCTCATGTAAGAAACTAAAGTTTTTACGTCAAAAATCATTTTTTCAGTATTTCCTGTTTGCATTCTTTTTCCATCTACATCTAAAAACATATTTAAATTTTGAAAATCTGGTAGCTCATCTTTTGTGACTATATAAGGCCCAATAGGTCCAAAAGTATCAAAGCCTTTACCTTTATCCCACGTTAAACCCTTATTTTTTTGAAAATTTCTCTCACTAACATCGTTTACAAGAAAAAAACCAAGGACATGATCTAAAGCATTATCGATACTAACATTTATTGCTTTTTTTCCTATTACAAAACCTAGCTCCACTTCCCAGTCCGTATGATTAGATCCTTTAGGAACTATAATTGGATCATTTGGACCAGTTATACAGCTTGTAAATTTTGAAAAGATAATTGGCTCTTTCGGAGCTGGTAAGTTTTGTTCTTCAGCATGGTCTTTAAAATTTAATCCTATACCAATAAATTTTTCGGGTTTTGAAACACAAGCACCAATTCTTAAGTTTGAGTCTAACTTTGGTAAATTTGAAATATCAGAATTCTTAATTTTATCTATTATTTCAAAGTTTAAACTTTCTGGATTAAAATCATCTATTATTGATGATAAATCTCGATAGTTACCTTCACTATCTATAATAGCTGGTTTTTCTTTATATATATTTCCTACTCTTAATAATTTCATTTTTTATCCTTTAATTCCTAAGTGAGTATACTTCACATTTAAATAATCTTTAATAGCCATTGAACCACCCTCTCTTCCATATCCACTTTGTTTAATTCCTCCAAATGGTGCCTCTGCTATAGCTACCATACCAGTATTGACAGCAACAGAACCTGTTTCTAACTGTTCTGATGCTAGATGAGCCACTTCCATAGAATTTGTACACACATAACTACATAATCCAAGTTCATGATTGTTAGCTCGTTTTATGACTTCATCAAATGACTTAAAAGTCAACATTGGAACAAGTGGACCAAAGGGTTCTTCTTTCATAATTGTAAAATCGTCTTTTACATCATCAAATATAGTTGGTTCATAAAAAAAACCTTTATTAAAACCAGCTGGTCTTTTTCCACCTAATAAAACTTTTGCTCCTTCCATTTTTGTTTTTTCAACTAAAGTTTCAATTTCATTTAATCTCTTTTGAGTTGTTAAGGGTCCTAATTGGGTATCTGGATCCATACCATTGCCGATTTTTAATTTTTTTGTTTTTTCTAGGAATAAATTAACAAATTCATCTTTTTTTTCTTCTTGGATATAAAATCTATTTGGTGAAATACAAACTTGACCATTGTTTCTAAATTTTGCAGCAATTGCCATATCTGCTGCTTTTTTAATATCAGCATCATCAAAAACTATAAATGGTGAATGACCGCTGAGTTCCATTGTGACTCTTTGAACTTTATCAGCAGCTTGTTTTAAAATTAATTTTCCTACTCTTGAAGAACCTGTAATGGATATCTTTTTAACTACATCAGAAGCTATTAGTTGTTGAGCAATACTAGGTGGATCCCCAGATAAAAGATTTACAACACCAGGTGGTACCCCACATTCGCTGCATATATCTACCATTTGCATTACAACGCCTGGAGTAATAACATCAGGTTTAATTATCACTGAACAACCAGCGGCTAATGCTGTTGAGATTTTTCTAGCTGATAATACTGCTGGAAAATTCCATGGAGATAAAGCAGCAACCACTCCTACGGGCTGATAGTATACGTGCACTCTAGTATCCTCAAATCTACTCTCAACTGTTTGACCATAAATTCTTTTTGTTTCTTCAGCATTCCACTCAAATATATCTGCAGCACCATTGATTTCACCTTTAGCTTCAGCCAAAGGTTTTCCAACTTCTAATGTCATCCATTTAGCAAGCACATCTTGTTTTTCTCTCATCTTATCCGCAATTCGTCTAATGATATAAGATCTTTGCCATGGTGAAGTTTTTTTCCAAATATCCAAACCTTTTTCAGCTGACTTTAAAGCTCTATCAACATCTTGAGGAGTTGCTTTCGATGCATAGCCTATAACTTCTTCTGTTGCTGGATTAATTACCTCGTAGGTTCCTTTGTCAGAAGACTGCTGCCATTTACCATCAATGAATTGACCAAATTTTTCGTACATATTTTTAATCTAACATTACTACAGGTTGTGTCCACTATGTAATTTTTACACATTAAAAAAAAATTGTTACAATGATATTTTAAAATTAAAAATGAAGGAGATATAAATGAAAGCATACATAATGGGAAACTATACTGAAAAAGCTTTTCAAGGTTTTTTAAAAGATCCTAAAACTGATAGAAAAGCAGTAGTTGAACAATTAACTAAAGCTATGGGTGGAACAATGCATAGTATGGATATTGTTAGGGGTTCTTATGACTTTGTAGTTGTAAACGAACTAACTAATTTTGAAGACTTTGCAGCTGTCAAGCTTGTGGTTGAGGCATCGGGTGCTGTAAAAAATCTAACTCTACTTGAAGCTATAGATTTTAACAAAGCGACAGTCAAAGCAAGTGAAGTTGCTGCTGGATCTTACAAAGCTCCAGGCCAATAATCAAATTTTACTTCCAGTACGCGGGCTGGGAGTAATTTCAAAAAATTGATACATATAAATCTATCTTATATGGTATCATTTCAATAAATGAAAAATCTTAAAGACACTTTTGGAAGAACTTTTCCTTATATAAGATTATCGATTACTGATGTTTGTAACTTCAAATGTGGTTATTGTTTACCTAATGGTTATCAAATTGACAAAAGTGATAATAGAAAATTTTTACACTTAGATGAAATTAAACGGCTTGCAAAAGCTTTATCAGAACTTGGAGTGAGTAAAATTAGATTAACAGGAGGAGAACCAACAGTAAGAAAGGATTTTTTTGATATCATAAAAACTATTAAATATAATTCTGGAATTAAAAAAACTGTAATCACTACAAATGGATATCACCTTGATAAAATTGCTTATAAAATAAAAGAAAGTAATTTAGATGGAATTAATATAAGTATTGATAGTCTAGACGAAAAAACTTTTAAACAGATAACGGGTCATAACAGACTAAATGAAATACTTCAGGGTATTAAGATTTTACAAAACCTTAAATTCCAAAATATTAAAATTAATGCAGTTTTACTAAAAGGTATTAATGATAGTAAGGAAGATTTTATTAGATGGGCAAATTTTATTAAACAAAATGAAATAGACTTTAGATATATAGAGTTAATGCAAACTGGAGATAATCTTGATTACTTTAAAAAATATCATGTACCCTCGACTAATTTTATAGATTATTTAAATAACAATAATTGGATTATTCAAACATTTGGGAGAGACGCAGGACCAGCAAAAAACTATTTAAATCCAGAATTTAAAGGAAAATTTGGAGTTATAGCTCCCTACTCAAAAGATTTTTGTAAAAGTTGTAATCGATTGAGAATTACTGCTAAGGGTGATCTAAGGCTATGCTTGTTTGGTAATACAGGAATTAGTATTAGACATCTTATGCAAAATGATAATCAAATTAGTGAACTGAAAGATTTAATATTAAAACAACTAAATTTTAAAAAAGAGTCTCACTACTTAGAGCTTGGCAAAACAGGTTTAATGAAAAATTTATCTACAACAGGTGGTTAAGATGACGAAGTTAAAAATTATTAATCAAGAAGAACTTAAAGATTGGGCAAAAGAAATTTTTCAAAAGAACTCCTTTAATATGGTTGATGTTTCATCAAAAAAAGAAACATTTCGTAGAGCATTAGCATTTGGAAAAATTTATGTTGGTAAAAAAGTTTTTGAATTGATTAAATCAAAAAAAATGCCAAAAGGTGATCCTATAGCATTAGCTGAAGTATCTTCAGTTTTAGGTGTAAAAAAAACAAGTGAATTAATTCCCTTATGTCATCCTCTTCCAATTGATTATACAGCTAGTAAGATAATTTTAAATAATCATGATCACTCATTGGAAGTTTATTGTGTTGTTTCAGCAGTTTCAAAAACTGGTGTAGAAATGGAAGCTATAATGGGAGTGAATTCTGCTTTAATTACAATTTATGATTTAAGTAAGATTGTGAATCCTAATTTAAAGATTGATAATATTAAATTGTTAATAAAAGAAGGCGGAAAAAGTGGTTTGTGGACTAATCCTGAAGGATTGCCTAAATTTTTAAAAAATATTTTTTAATAGATGTCTATTTTTTTAAGTTCTCATAAAGTTATTAAAGATTGGATAGATTACAACAATCATATGAATGTTTCTTATTATTTGTTAATGTTTGATCAATATGGAGCAGAATCTTTAAATACTATTTTTAAAATGGGAGAACATTCAGCCAAAACTACAGGGATGAGCACAATGGTTGTTGAAACTCATATCACCTATGATCGAGAACTCAAGCTTGATGATGAAGTGGATATTAATCTTACCTTTTTTGATCATGATAAAAAACGTCTACAATATAAAATGGAGATGGTACATAAAGTAGATAAATATTTAGCTTCAACTATTGAGGTTCTTGCGCTTTATGTAAATTTAAATACTCGAAAAGTATCTGAGTTTGAAGAAGAAAAACATCAACTCATGACAAATTTCATAAAAAAAAATAACTTAAAATTTAAGAATAGTAATTTAAAATTCTCATCAAGATTAAAAAAATGAAAATAAAATTAGAATTATTTGGAGCAAGCAGAGATTTCAATGATAAAGATCACTTAGAACTTAAACTTGAGAGTCAAGCTACGATTAATGATTTAAGAAATGAGATAATTGAATATTTAAAAAAAAAATTTTCTGGTAACGTAAATTTTATCAAAATTGTCAATTCATCTGCATTTTGTTCAGAAGATAACAAAATAATTAGCGACAATTATAAAATCACAAAAGATCAAAAAATTGGTATTATACCTCCTATTGGAGGTGGTTAATGCTTCACGCAAAAATTATAAAAAGTGATGAAGAAGAAATTCAAATTTTGAGGGCAGAAAAATTTATTAGCTCTAACAAATTTGGTGCTTCTATATATTTTCTAGGAACAGTTAGAGATAATAACGAAAATAAAAGAGTTACTGGAATTACATATGATACCCATGATGAAATGGTTCTTAATAGCTTTAAGGATATCTATAAAGAAGCAGGTCAAAAACTAAATATAAAAAATAAAGCTGTATTTATTGAGCATATAAAGGGGCACTTAAATTTAGGTGAAACAAGTATAATTATCGCAGTGGCTTGTAAACATCGTGATGAGGCGTATTTATTATCAAGATTTATAATTGAGGAAGTTAAAAATAAATCTCCAATTTGGAAAAAAGAACATTACGAAAAAGAAGAAAGTTCATGGCTAAAAGGAAATCCAATAATAAATGAAAAAGTTTAAATATTCAGAAATCACTCCTGAAAAAATTTATAAAAAAAGAAGAATTTTCACTAAATCACTAGGTTTTAGTCTAGGCTCAATATCTATAAGTTCATTTTCTTTCTTAAATAGTGCCTTTGCTAGCTTTGATAAAAATAAACTTACCAGTTTTGAAGATATTACTACCTACAATAATTATTATGAATTTGGTACAAATAAAAGTGATCCATATATAAAAGCTCAAAACTTCAGAACTAAACCTTGGACAGTAAAGATTGAAGGAGAAATAGAAGAAAATTTAGAATTTTCAATTGAAGAGATTTTATCATTATTTCCATCAGAGGAACGTGTCTTGAAGCTTAGATGTGTAGAAGGATGGTCTATGGTAATACCCTGGATGGGCTTTTCATTAAATAAGATTATTAATAAAGTAAAATTAAAACCTAGCGCTAAATATATTGAATTCGAAACTGTTTATGATCCTGAGCAAATGATAGGTCAAAGAAGACCTATTTTAAACTGGCCATATATTGAAGGATTAAGAATTGATGAAGCGATGCACCCTTTAACAACAGTTGTTACTGGATTATACGGAAAAGATTTACCAAAACAAAATGGAGCACCATTAAGAATATTTGTTCCATGGAAATATGGTTTCAAAAGTGCAAAGGCAATTGTTAAAATTAAATTTGTGAATAAGATGCCAAATACTGCTTGGATGAATGCTTCTCCAAGAGAATATGGTTTTTACTCAAATGTAAACCCTAATGTTAATCATCCTAGATGGTCTCAATCAACTGAAAGACCAATTAGTGATGATATATTTTCTCCAAGGATAAAAACTTTAATGTTTAATGGCTATGGAGAAGAAGTGGCCAATTTATATAGCGGTATGGATCTTAAAAAATATTTTTAATGAAAAAATTTTCTAAATCCGGGGTTTTTTTACTTAGTACAATACCTTTTCTAATTATTACTTATAAAGTTTTTTTAAACAAACTTGGGCCTGAGCCAATTAAAGAAATAACTCATCACACTGGGGAATGGACTTTGTTATTTTTGATCTTTACCCTTTCAATGTCGCCTCTTAAACAGATTACTAATTCAAATATTTGGATTTCTTATAGAGGAATGTTAGGCTTGTTTGCATTTTTTTATGCTTCATTGCATATGCTTACATATATTGGTTTAGATTATAGATTTGATATAAATGCAATCTCTAAGGATATCGTTACTAAAAGATATATTTTTGCTGGATTTGCTGCATGGGTGCTATTGGTTCCTCTAGCTATCACTTCATCTAAAAAAATGATGATTTTAATGAAAAGTTATTGGAAAAAACTTCATAGATTAATCTATTTAATAGTACTTTTAGGTATCATTCATTTTATATGGTTAGTTAAAAAAGATATGACAGAACCTTTGATTTATCTATTAATTATTTTATGTCTGCTAGCTTTTAGACTTAAATTAAAAAAAACTATCTAATTTTTTTCTTCATTGTCTACTACAAGACAAATTTCTGATTTGGTTAAAAATCTTCTTCCAGTCCCATTATCCAAGGAAAACATTCCACCAATGCCTTTTACCGCATCAATTGTTAAATCTGTATGTTTCCATTTTTCATATTGATCAGCATTCATATAAAAAGGTACTCCACCAATTTCACCTAATTTTACATCATTGTCTCCAAGTGGAAATTCACCTGCTGGAAAACACATTGGAGCACTACCATCACAACAACCACCAGATTGGTGAAACATTAATTTTTCACCATATGTTTGTTTAAGTTCTGATAATAAATTTAATGCTGAGTCTGTCGCTGATACTTTCATTTTTAATCTCTGGCCCATGATATAGAATCAAGGGCCAGTATATATTATTTAAGTTTAAAAGAAGCCTAATTTTTTTTCAGCATAAGAAACGTGAAGATTCTTATTCTGTCTGTAATGACTAAGCATCATTTTATGAGTTTCTCTTCCAACTCCTGATTGTTTGTAACC
>MDSV01182498.1_pt1 | contig 14854 bp, 27 predicted proteins | sample 810851 | NCBI WGS metagenome assembly MDSV01 (sample SAMN05326640, study PRJNA326480) | marine metagenome | isolation source: seawater | place: Atlantic Ocean: North East | collected 2012 | reverse complement strand
TCATCATTATTAGATACATCTAAGCCATTTTGATTGCATATTTCAACAATCTTCTCTTTTGCCTCTTCCATGCTCAAACCGAGCATTTCGGAAGAAGCGGTCACTTCTTTATTCAATCTTTCTATATTTTCATTTTCCATTTTTTTCACCTTTTTTGTTTTACATTGTTTTTCCAATTAACCAACTGCATAATAATTTAGGGGTTGTTGAACGACTACGCCATTCTGCTTCTCCTATAATCTTTAACAATTGGAATTTCTTTGTTTGCGTCATATTAGTATCTAAAACTGCATCATGCAGATTAATACATACTGTGTTCATATCAGTCACTTGATATATTCTTGAGTGAAGTTTATCCAGTGCATTCTCATATTTATTTTCTAATATCATTTTTATTATTTCTGAATAAGGTTCAAGACTTTGCTTTGTGACCTTTGATAATGGGCTATTACTGGCGATTGACGCTTGTAATTCAGTAATCCCTCTGCGAATATCACCATGCAGACCCCCTATAAACGCCTCGATATCTTCATTATCGGGTAGTTTATGGTTTTCTTCCTCTAATATCCTCTCTAAAATTAACTTGATGTTTTCATCAGATAATCTCGTAAATTCATAATTAGCACATCTTGATTGCAATGGGTAGATAACTTTAGACCTATCATTACAAGTTAAGATAAACCTACAGTTATCTGCATAGCGTTCCATAATGCGCTTTAATGCGTTTTGTGCATCTTTAGTCATACCATCCATTTCATCTAAAAGAATTATCTTATAAGGCACATCTCCTATTTTAGATGTTGATGCTACTTCTTTAATTTTTGTTCTTACAGTTTCTAATTTTCTATCATCAGATGCATTTAATTCAATAAAATTAGACTGCTTATATTCTCCTAATGTTTCATTTGCTAATGCACCTGATGCGGCAGTTTTACCTGTTCCCGCTACACCATATAATAAAACATTGGGCATATTTTTATTTTCCACCCAATTTTCTGCATCCATAATAAAACCATATTGACCCACTATTTCACTTAAATAGTAAGGCCTGTATTTTTCTGTCCATAACATTATTCTTCCTCTCCTACATAAACCCATTTTGAAGTAATATTTTTACCTGCGTTTGGGTTAGTTTGCAGGTAATTTGAATCTGAGGACAGTATCGCCCCCAACTGTTGATGTGTTGTTTGGGTGTATCTATGAAGACCTACTCCATATTTACTTTTATAACTATTTAGAAAATCCACTGCTTCTTGTGTAGAAAATTCTATTTTATTTGTATGGAATTCTAAAAGTGCCTTTTTCTTATGGTAATGTTTTTCCTTTTTCATTTTTATTTCTCCTCATAAATATATTGTGACCATTAATTGATTTACAAACTAGTTCAACACTTTTGTGATATTTTAAAAATCTAGATATTTGATGACCATCAAAATCATAAAGTCTTCTTATTTTATTATAACGACCTTTTTGACCTAATGTTGGCCAATTGAAGGCAATCCATTCTCTAAATGTTGCAACTGTGAAAAATTCATCATATGGTATATTAGATAAAATGTAATCTAATTGTTTCCACCTTCTAGAATTTTTATTCTTTAACCATGATTTCTTTACCATCATAGCCACCTATCTAATGTAACAACTTCTTCTTTAGGTGCTATAACTCTCCGTTGAGTCCTTTCACCTAAACCAAGAATTCGATATTGTTTATTGTTTAGTTTGTTTTTTGCATATGTTTGAAACTCTGAGTCTTCTAAAAGCAGTTTTAGTAAATGCTGTTCTTCTGTCCTTAATTTCAGTTTCCTACAGATTGTCGGTAATTCTGTCCTTACGCTTTTTTTAGGCATATTCAGTCTTCCGACTAATTTACCATCATGGGCATATGCTAATAATTCATTGAAATATGAATTATCCCATTGATATTTAACCTTTGAATCAATAAAAATTAACTCATCTGTTTTGATGTTCTTAGAAAGCCAAGTCAAAAATAATGATTGTTGTCTTCCCTTTAAGTTAAAATCTAACTTAGTTAAGACTTCTTCTCTATTTGAATTCTTACAATAATCCATTAATAATTTGAATATATCTAAATCATATTGTATAGGGGGATTGCTTCTAGGAGCAATTTCTTCTATTGTGGAAAAATCTTCTCCACTCGCTCTTTTCAATTTTAACATATTGAATAGAGATTTTGGAACATCTTTTTGATTAGAAGAAAGTAATACAACTTTCCCTCTATATTCAGAAAGAGTCTGAATAATTAAATCAACCTTTGGTTTATAGTTGGCTTCTTTAATCAAGATTCCTCTGCTAATAGGAATACTGTAGTTATCTTCAATATCATATTCATTAGCATATTTAACAATAGGATTATTTGTTAGTAACTCCAGTGCCTTTTCCATACATTTCTTTTCTGACTTGCCTACAATTATTATTGGTCTTTCATTATTATTATTAATAAGTCCCATTATATTACCTCAGACTAAACCTTTTAGTTCAAGTATTCTATCTAACCCATCTGAATTTTGATGCCCTTTTACTTCATGAACTATATGTCTTGCTTCTTTAAATATATTCCAATTATTGTTATGTGGAATAGTATCAGGCACAAGATTACATAACCCATATAATGCCGCTTTACCAGTTACAGTAAGTATTGGCCTTGGCCTTGATTTATGTTCTTCCTTCTTGAATCTCGCTATGATATTATGTTGTTTTAATGTTCTTCCTATTGCTAATAAGTATTCTTCTTTACCTCGGAAATTGACTCTTAATCTAACTCTATAGCCAATACTAGCACTTAAGTCCCTAGATACATTTATTTCACATTTGGCTCCAGATATTAATATTCCTTCTAACTGTTCTTTACTATACATTATTCATACATCTCCTTACATAATGAGGCTTCATCATTTTGATTGGGCCAAACCCCTCGCCCTTGATGTGGCCCAAGTTGAACCATATACCAATGACTAGGCATGATTCTTCTTTTACCATCTTTGACTGCATTTAGTTCAGCGTAGTGCGCTAACTCTCTAACAAGACCTTCTATCTGGTCTTTCACAAAGTAAATCAAATTATTAGAAACCGATAATTCATCAACTTCATCTTTGATTATCTTAGAAAGATTCAAAATTTTAGCCTTTCGTTTAGGGGTCTTTGGTTTCGTTGGAACGATAATTTGTCCATTTTCGTCAAAGAAAGGACACAAATCCACGCGGTATTTTCGCAAACGACCCCTACTTTCCTCGGCGACCTTCTTTAAATGGGCATACCCGCCCTCGATTTTTACACATTGATACGGCCAATTATCTATTAGGGTCATTTTACCTATCTCTATCATTATATCATCTCCATAACCGATGCTAAAGTATCTATCTCTTTAGGGAACTTATCTTCTCGAATTCTATTTACTCTCGGAAATCTTAATCCGTAATTACCTTGCTCATCTTGACTCACTAAATCAGCCGAAACTTCCAATACTATTCTAGGTAAGAAATGGAATGTATCTCCTTCATATGAATCAACATTTCTTTTGAGGTTAGTAGTTAATGAAAACAATTGGCCTTCTGATAGACCAGTTCCGACTGAACCTACTGATACATAATCATCACCGTCTAATACAGAAATCCCCAATGTTCCAAATACACCACTTCTTTTACCTTCTCCATATTTACCAGAAGTAATAACTACATCAAGAGATACTCTAGGAGGCTTATACTTTATCCATCCCCTACTTCTTTTTCCGGGTTGATAAGCCATATCAGCATCTTTAATCATAACACCTTCAAACCCTTCATTAATAGCAATATTATATGCGGCTTCAATTGTTGTGCTTTCATCAAAGATAGTGGCTTGACTATCTTTAGGAACAAACTCACGAAGTTTACTTACTCTTTCCCTTAATGGAAGATTAATAAGGGGAGTATTATCAATAGACAATAAATCAAACACTACCATATTAACAGGACATTGTTGGACTGCTTCTGCTTTATTTAACTTGTGAACTCTCTTCGCCATTAATTTATGTTCAGCAGGAGAACCATCTATATTGATAGGATAAATTTCAGTATCAACAATTAAATCATAATCCCAATAAGACACTTCTTCAACAACATCAGGGAATTGGTTTGTTACAACTTTACCTTTTCTATTGAAAATAATAATAGAAGTGCTATCTTCAGAAGAACCATGATTAAAAGTTGCTTTATGTATTTGATATCTATTACCATCATACTTAACATCAACAATATATCTAGCAGGTTTTTCCTTTCCTTTTCTTGCTTTCGCTAACATAGGGTTAATGAATTGACCATGAGTTAATTTACACTCTGGCTTAGTTCCCGTTTCTAAACTTAAACAAATATCAGTCGCAGTATTATACTTATAATATTCCATTATATCGGAATCAGTATAATGTATTTCTAATGCTTTTAGAGGCACTTTATTATTAACACCATTTCTAGGCTTTCTTAACCAATACCTGATAAACCATTTCTTTTCTAAACAATTCATTTTATTTAACGCTTCTCTAAATAAAATATAGGAGGGGCTTGATTGTGATGCACAATCCATTTCAAGTAATGTTAACATTTCTTTTAGTGAAATATTGGAAGACTCATTTTCTCCTTCATACAATACATATAGGGCTTCACCCAAATCTCCCCAACAATTCATTTCATATTCTATTTCTTCTTCAAATAATCCCAACGCATCAGCAACCCACTTTACTGATTTCTTAGAACCCATATTATTATTTTTATACTCTAAAGACAATATTTTAATTACAATACTCTTATCTTCAAAGGAAGATAAGTTTTGCGCTATTAGCGTTTTCTTTACAGTTGGGGTTCTGTCTTCAATGGTTTGGCATAGATTAGAAATCTGTTGAAGACTCATCTTTACCACCATTATAAAATAAATTAATTACTGCTCTCTGAACATGAGATTTATTTAATTTTTTATCATTACTATTGTTAAATTCCCGTATAGACATATGGATAACTTCCTCTAATCTGTGGGCCATATATTTTTCTATCTCCACATAGGTATCGGAATTAACATAGGTTCCTCTTTCTAAATTATTCTTCATTTCTTTCTTCAATGTTCTCATAGATATTATCATTTAAAATCCTCTTTAATGCTTGAAGGACTTTCTGCCCTTCTTCTTTATTGAAACGCACACCTTTTCTAGTATGCTTTCCATTCTCATACCACCTAATATCAATTATAGGTATGTTCCAAAATTCCGCTTCAACAACCATTAATTCGGTTGTGGCGTTTCTTGGTATTCTTAATACAATTCTTTCATTCTTCAATCCAACCACTCCTAAACATTTGTAGTTCTTTGTAGGTTTTAAAGTATCTTGGACTTTCTAATTCGTCTAGTCTATTAACTACCCAAACCACCCCGCCAACACTACTTACTCTAACTATCTCATATTGACCGTTGTTTATATCAGCAACTTCTTCTGTTTCTATTTCAGGTATTAACCCATATTTTTCAGAAACAGATTGTGCTACATCACGCATATTTTCAACAACATATTTAATGATTAAAGCCTTCTGTATTGGGACTTTAGCATCCACAGTAATTTTTAGTTTTCCTGTTCTTTTACAAACTAAACAGCCCGTTCCCTTATTAGTTTTCTCGTCCATACATATAGGACAAGGTATTTCTGCGGGTAATGGGGCAGGAAATCTTATTGTTACTGTGGGCTTCACAGGCATTCTTTTCCATCCCACAACCTATACTCAACAGAATACGTTACTGTTATATCATATTGGAAGTCGGGAACATATACTCCTACTAATCCTAGTTGCGGAGCATACCCTACATTAAACAACAATTTATCAACATCTAATATCGTATAATTATTAGTTATGTTACTTGTTGCGTTTACAGGAATAGAAATTACATATTCTGTTGATTCTTCTTGAAACAAATATCCCATATTACCTTCTTCAAAGGATAAATTATTAAATATAACAGAATTATTATCTACTGTAAAACTAAGATGTGTTGCAGTCATAGATACTGATTGCACTTCCATCCACTTACTTTCATTACCCACATATACAGGAACATAAGTTTCATTTTCTAAAACAATTACTTCACCTGATTCTGTTTCCCATTCAGGATAACTACAATCGCTAAATATTTCAGTCGGGCTAGGTAATCCATCAGCACAACCCGCCATAAAACTACATACTATCATTAATGTTATCATTTTTTTCTTACTCATCATATCCACCTTCTTTTATACTTTTTTGCCACTGTATTATTTTTTCTTGCATGGCTTCTAAATCATTTTCTAAACCACTTTCGCTAATTTGTTGACCAATATCAAATAACACATTAATGAATTCTTCAACACCAATCCCAACCGACTCGGCCATTTCTTGAATCTCTAACCATCGCTCTTTGGTTAAGAAGATTGCTATTTCATCGCTCACGCCGACCCCTCCGGATAAAAATCTAATAGAGTTACTTCTGGCGTATGTTTAAAATAGTCAGTCCTCATGAGTTCGAGCATTAAATAGTCAGCAAAAGAATAAAAGGCAGGTAAATATCCTGCGGCCTTAGCCTTATTAAAATGGTTCAACATATTTTTGTGGTTATCATTCATCTCTTCATATATACTCATTCTTCCTCACCTTGAACCCCAGTTACATCTTCTCTAATTGAGTTATAACAAAGATTGGTTATAATGTTGTTTAACCATTCTTCATCATTTACATTATAAGACATAAGTAATTCTAGTATTTGAGCCATACCTTCATCAATACCTTCTTTCTTAATTACTGCCCTTACTACTTCATTTATATTCATTCTTCATCACCTAACATTGGGAGTTTCATTCCTTTGTGCCATTCTATTTCTCTAACAACTTTAAGTTTCATTCGTCTTCACCTAAGTTTTCAAAGGGAACGGGTATATTGCGGTTGCGACCTGTTGCATTCATAGGTTCACCTGTACTTCTTGAAATTTCTATTCCAAGATTTTCTGCAATTAGCATTGCATGAGATACTAGTTCATCAGAATCTAAACCCTTTGCTTCTCTCCTGATAATTCTATTTTCTAAGGTATTGATGATTCTTAGTTGTCCCAGTTCACCATTAAGTTTTAATTGTGTCTTTATAGACTCTATCTTTTTATTATTTAATTCTTCACGATTCATTCTTCTTCCCCCGTAAAGAACAACACTTCTTTAATTTCCCCATCTTCATCAAAGTATATTTTCTTACCCATATCTTCGGATATTTTATATGCGTAATATTGTAAATTACCCAATACAACGGCATTTTCCATTTCAGAATTCCAAGTATTTATGGTCTTCCAATCTATGCTACTGAAGTATGCTTCACCAAAAGGATGAGTATGAATCCAACACTTAATCGGTAAACGCATTCTTTGTCCATATAATTCATCTTCATGATTCATAAATGATACAAAAGAAGGTGTACCACTGCTAACAAATATATTATTATTATCATCAATAACAACCTGCACTTCCATACCTTCTAAATCTACTTTAGATGCTTTCCAGATAGAAGCAAGGAATAGTTCGGCATCTTGATTAGGAAAATCCCATTTAACATCGTCCTTAACAATATCCCAATATTCTCTAATTTCTTCTTTCCACTTATCTTCCATACTATTAACTCCAATCAATGTAATTCCCTTCCGTTAATACCCATAATGTTGCCGCAGTTGCTAAAGCGAGGAATAAAAAGTCACCAAGACCTAAACCTCTTTTTTCAACCGGCCAATCAGTCGCTATTGGTGCTATATCAATAACTTCATCAATATCTTTAGCCATTTCTTGTGGGGCTTCTAATGGATATCCCATAGTTCCATAATTTCTTTTAAGTTCAAGTCTCTTTTTGGAAATAGCACCGTCACTTCTCATTATACCTTCTTTAACACAATAGTCAATCGTAGCACTTCTTGTTAGTTTACTCTTAACACATAGCATTAATATATTTAATTCATCTTCTGTCCATTTTTTTCTTGTATTTACCATATTTAATCACCTCACAATATACAACCTTTGTTGCATCTAAAATGATTCGGGTTATGTTTAGTTGACCCAAACCAAATTACTGTTCCACCGCACTCGGGACAATCATCTTCAAGTTTCAAATCCTTGTAAATTATCCTATTATGTTCTCTCATTATATTACGCATCATATCTACATTTACAGCAGATTCTGTTTTAGAATATCTTACACCCTTATCTGATTTTCTTATGTTTTTATCATTAGGGTGTCTTTCCTCATGTTCTGCTACTTTATCTATTATTCTTATTTTTTCATTCATATACTCACCATTTTAAATTCAACTACCTCATCACCATTAAGATATCTATGTAGCCATTGCGCCCCCATACCAGCAATAATAGTATGTGTTAAATTAACACCTTTTACTTTTCCGGCCCAATCTCCTGCTTGGCAGGAATATGAACCATCTGGGCCTTCTAATAAAGAATCTGCCATATTATCATTTATTTTGAATGAGATTAATGCTCCATTTCTGCCTTGCGCTCGCAAATCTAGCCACTCTATCCCATCATGTCCACCTTGATTAGACATATAAATCAACCGTCTAACAGTTAAATTGTCTGCACAACAAACTACCATATCATATCCTTTAATCTGACTTACTGTTAATACAGGATATGGTTCCCCTTTAACGCTCTTATACCTATCCTCTAAAGTATTTGCTTTATTCCCCCCTACATCATTTTCATTATAATTTTGATATAGTAGGTTTTTCTTTTCAACAGTATCGTTATCATAAACAGTAATGTTATAGCACCCTAATCTATCTAATAGTGGAATTAAATAACTACCTATTCCACCTGCTCCTATTATTAATATTTTCTTTTTCATTTTAATCACCTCATTAATTCACTCATAGTCATATAGTCTAAATCTGCCTTCTTTATGTTAAGTATTTCTAATACAGATTTAACATGGTTTCTTAGTCCTACTTCTGATACTTGAGTAATCTCGCTTATCCTTTCTTGGGTATAGTGTTCTCTTCTAACTAAAGACACAATATAAAAACACGCGGCTAATGTGGCCCTACTAAATCTTTTAGATACTGTAGTATATTTCTGTTCCACATAATTAGCAAAAGTTTGCACCTCGCCAATATATTCCTGAGAAGGATTAATTAATTTTGCTCCTGCGCCAGTTACCATACCATTTACATTTTGATTACTAAATACATATGGCTTACCTAAAACACTCCCTAATCTCTTAGCAAACTTTAACATATATTTCATTTCAACTCCCGCTAATCTAGCGTGGTTTTGTGGAGAAACAGGTATATTTAATTCCTTTAATATGAAATAAGTTAATCCTGCCGCTCTAATTTCCATAGAAATAGTTGCTACTTTTTGTTTAGCAATAAAAGTCTTGTAGTATTTGGTTATTCTTTTTCTTATATCTGGCCTTACTGAATATTTACTTAGAAGAGCATTTGATAAACGCACCATCCTAACATAGTAGATAGAATTGTGTTGACCAAACTTTTGCGCTCTAAAAAGAGTAAATCCTTTTCTCCCATATTTGGCCGCATCGGAAGATTTTATTGTGCTACCTAAGTCTGGCCCTGTTATCTCATGGTCTAAAGAAAAAGTAGTTTCTTCTAATAACTGTTGAACCAATACAAGTCCACAAGAACCACAAACTATTTCTCCTAATCTTTCTGAGTAATCTAAATTATCGCTTTTACATTCAAAACATTTTTCCATATTTATATCTCCCTTCTATTTGTTGTATTATAATCCGCGCCATGTGCGGTTAACATTACCACTATATCAGTGGTAAGTTTTTCTGCCCCATCAGGTCTTAGATAAGGACTTAGTGTCTTAATATACCTACTAGTAACTTTATCGTTCATTAAGGCTAATGCCCTTGAAGCCATTTGGTCACCCTCACTTGAATTACCATGTAATGTGTCTATACAAATCGGGCCTTGAAGTCCTATAATACAATGAGGCTTTAAACCAGTCATTCTAAATATAGACATGGGGGTGTATTTATTAGGTTCTAATGCCCATTCTGAATAGGAATAAGCCCCCATCACCTTATACGCATTTACCTTCTGATGCATAGTCCTACTATTATTTGGTATTAACATCCAATCGTGGGCTATGCCTTTCACTAATAGAGCATTAGATTTAATGCCCCTATTGCCTTGTATATTTCGACTAGTGAACTTGAAAATCTTATTAGGATGTTCTTTAGTTAAATCAACAAGTAATTGTTGTGCTCTTTCTTCCACTCTATCTTGAGTTCTGTTCTGTTGAAGAAATGAATACATAACATTCCTTTGAGAATAAGATGGTTTACTTCCGAATAACATTTCCCATAATCTTTCAGGAGATAATGCCCAACGCTTTGACCGTTGTTTATCAAATTTATGATAGTTGATAAATTGATTTAACTCTTTAATTTTAATTGGGGCCCAAATGTTTTCAGAAATTTCTAACGCACATTCTGTGTCTGAAATAATTTGTGTAGTTAATGTAACAGAATACTTTTTGCCCCTTACAGACCCTCTTGGTAATACTTCTGAACGAACATCCCAAAAAGAATAAGGTGTTCTATTTTCCACACAATACATTACATTAGGAGGAACGACAACTAATTGATTAAGATAAGTATATAACTCCACACTGCTTCTAACAAAACAAGTTCTATATACTACTTTAGACAGTATGGAAAGTATGTCTGCTTTATTTAATTTCATTCCATTAATATAAAATTGAGATTTTGTTTTTTGGTAAACCATTGTGAAGTCACCATCGGTGAACTTCCAAGTAAAAATATTGGTTGTGCTAACACTAGAAGGAACATCCTCGTTATACCTGTAGTAAGCGCGTCTTGGCGTAACTAGCAGGTGACTATCAATAGTAACCTGTAGGGCAGTTAAAACAGGGTCAAGTGTTTTACCATCACCCATTCTAGGTCTACATTGTAATACATATTCACCAAACCGATTTAGACTTCTTGGCCCATAACGGCTTTTTACATTAGTTCTAAATAGAAAACTAGTGTTATATTGGTCTGTACTATCGTCTGGTGACGATATTTTTATCTTTATTTTCATAATCTTCACCTATTTTATTTGTTTCTTTGTATGTTTCATATTGAATTAAATCATCTATGAAATTGAATGCACTATCTTTCGATAGTCCAAGCATAGACATTATACTACGCACTAGGAAATGCGTAAAAACCGCATTCGACATTCTATCATCTTTCAGAAGTCGATATCTATTATTGATTGATGCTTTCACTTTGATATTATCAAAGGAACTATAAACGCCCTGCTCTATTTTTAATAGAGATTTTTTAGTATATTTCTTATATCTCACACTGTCCACCCGCACAGGCTATTTCACCTGTAAAGTCAGTAAAATCATCTTCTTCTTTAATTGAAGTGAAATCTAACTTAGGAAATCTTTTCTCCATATCTAAATATTGGTTTTCACTAATTGCCTCATGGGGCGCTTGAGTATATGAGCCTCCTCTAAAAGGGAACACTGATAATCCATTGTAATAATGTCTATTCATCCACATCCATTCTCCTACTCCATCCCATTCATAATCACGAATGTTAATTGTAGCAGATACATTATGTGTATTTGTTCCCTTTCTATGTCCTCGTTGAACCCAACGAATAGAAAATCTCTTAACTCTGTTTAACATATCTAACGCAGATTCTTTTCTTGTTATTGGTCTAAATTCCCCTTCTCCCTTTGGAGATTTAACAGGGATAGAAAATACCGCGTCATTGATATTATGGTAATCATCCTCAATAAATTCTGAGGCGTTTTCCAATAAAAATTTATAGACGGGTTCTAATTTAGAAACTCTTACTCTGCGAATATAATACTCAGACCACCATGCGTGAATACCGGATGATGTTCCTAAAACAAGACTTGTTGTTCCTGATGGTTTAATACAGGTTGTTCTAGCGGCCTCATTTATACCAATTAATTTAGAAACCCTAGAGTTTTCTATCTTTACTTTTCCGGCGGCGTGTTCAATATCCATCATCATTACTTTATTACTCGCTATTCCAGTCATTGATACTCCAATTAGTGCTTCTTTCTCAGTAGTCTTTGACCAAATCTCACGCAAATAATGAAAATCTGTGTAGGCGGCTTGCAATGTTCCTAAGAAACTCGCCGCTTTTACTCTCTCTTCCAAATCCTCTTGAGAAATAATATCAGAAACATTTACTTCACAGAGATTACAAAACTGAAAAGCGCGTAATGCTATCTCACAACAGGGGTTCGTTCCCCATTCCTTATCATTAGAAAGATAAATTCCGGGTTCTCCTTCACCGCCATTGTGTATTCTATCCCATAGTTCTTTAAAAAATGGCTTTGTTATTCGATGCCTTAAAATTACTGCAGAGTTATTTGCTCTTGCTCTATATGGAGCCTTTTCATACCATGCACCAGATTTAGAAGTAATCATTTCCATATCATCTACACTAAATAAAGAAATCATTGCAGACCTTCTAATTCCTCCAGATATAACTGCATCTCCAATATGGCACATCATATCATGGCACTCTAATGGAGATAGTTGAACTCCATCTTCCTTTTCTAGAAGCATATTTTCTATTTTAACTAAACACTCTCTTAATGGGGCAGGGCCGGGTGCTTTACCGCCACTAGTTTTTAGTCTAGCACCTTTAGGCCTAATATCACCATAATCAAATCTTGGCGTTGATGTTCTTTTACCTGTATATGACTCGAATAATACTTTAATTGCATCTGCCCATCCTTCGATGGAATCGTTAATTAAAATTCTTCTATATTTATTAGTCTTTGGTTTTAGTATCTCTGGTAAATTATTAACATGATGTTTTTGAACAGAAAAACCTACACCTGTTCCACCTAACGATAAGAACATTGATTCTGAAAAAGCATCAATAGAATCAATAGGTAAGTAAGCGCAATTATACATTCTATTAGGTGATAATTCCACCGGCTTACCTGCAAATTGCATTGAACGCATTGAAGGCAACACCTTCATTGGTATAACAAAATTCTCATATACATTTCTAATTTCATCAGCAAATGAGATTTCTGATTCTAACTTATCACCCTCATCCACATACTTAAATTTCTTTAAATGCATATTCATGTTTCTAAAGCACATTTCTTCCCAAGTCTCTCTTCTTTTTTCTTCTTCTATCCACTTAGAATATTTAGTAAACTTTACTAAATCTCCTAATGCCTTAATTCCCTTTTCCATTTTAACACCTCAATTTTTTTCTATGTCTTAGTTCATTGAGTGAACTAAATGAATGAACATATTGTCCATTCTTCATTATTGTCCATTCCTTTTCAAGAGTGAATATCCACTCTGGGAATGTTTCTATTATTTGTATTCCAAATTCTCCGATTATTTCTTGAACATCATTATATTCTTTACCTTGATATTCAAATTGACTTTCACCATCACAAACAATGACGGCTTTTTTACTAACGGCCAATACATGACCGACAGGATAAAAGTCAGGTTTAACTATTGTTAGTGTTTCTTTACCAACTGAATAGTCTTTTGATTCTGAATGTGACCAACCAAATGCACTTAGCACCACGCCAATTGTATTTAATGGTATAAAATTACGATTATCGAGTAGCATATTTATATCCCCAAATAAAAAAAAGGAAGGATGGGGGAACATGGGCTATGCCCCCCCAAACCTTCCAATTAATTAATTCTAATATCCACCGACAATAGCCTGAGTCAGTGTAACTACTTCAACATTATCCCACGATACTTGCGGGATTTCTTGACGAGAAACCATTTCACCGTCAATAAACACCCAATGTGTAGGATGCTCATTAATCTGGTCAATGGCTTCTTTTTGCGTTACTTCTAGTTCAGTATGTCCTGTTTCATTTAATATTTTCAACATCATTTATTGCACCTCATTTTTTGCTTTTAATTCTTCTTCTAATGCAAGTAATCGCCCTGTTAGCACATTCATTGTCTTCTCATAATGAGCGCACAATGCTTTGTGTGCATTTACTTGACTAACTAATTCATTTACTATCGCTTGAGCGTTCATCAACTCACCGTTCATTTTCGCTACAAGTTCTTCTAATTCACCCTTAGTTAATTTAGGGTTTGCGTCTTCTTCTGTTTTCTTTTTTGTTTTACTCATTTTACTCATCTCCAAATAATCCGATAGGCCATAATGTTGTTATTATTACAGCACCTACGGCAAATCTAGCAATACTACCTAATTTACTCATGCGTTTTCCTCCCTTTCTTTTAATAATCTATCAATCTCGGCTGATGCTTGTCTTTTGGATAGTTTCGATACATCACCATCAAAATTTAATCTTAACAAGAAGGCACATTGTTTTTCAGTTGCACTAACAAAATCTCTTTCGCTATTGATTATTTTTGTAAGGGTAGCAACTTGAGCCGATGTAGGTTCTTTGCCGCTAAGAATCCATTTCCGCACAGACATTAAGAACTTTCGCTCCCAATCATTAGATGCACTTTCTTCACTAAATGGTAATAATCCCCATCTTTCACAATTCTCTGCAAATTCAGCATCTTCAGTATCAGCCCTCATATTTTCCGCCACTATTCTATTTTCTGCTATTCTTTGTTGATTAGCAAGATTTCTTTCTTTTAGTTTAGCAACATCTTTTTGTACTTCAATAAGCCTATCTTGATATGCTTTATCTTCTAAGTCAGCCTTATCTTTATGTTGCTGAAATAGAGCATAGAATAAACTTAAATCATTCATTAGTTTTTCAGTAGGATAGCCTCTAGTGTGAATTTGTGCTTTAGGATT